>OJDG01000315.1_pt1 | contig 12620 bp, 13 predicted proteins | sample 1592411 | NCBI WGS metagenome assembly OJDG01 (sample SAMN05416759, study PRJEB24817) | seawater metagenome | isolation source: Sea water | place: Canada:Atlantic | collected 2013-07 | reverse complement strand
TAGAGAGGTCTCGTGGGCTCGGAGATGTGTATAAGAGACAGGTATTGCTCGGAAAGATCACATGCCATTCTCACTAGGGGAAGAGAATTCACTTTTTAGTGATTGCATAGTTTTAGACTACTTTTTCTTAGTAAGTTCAATTTTATTTAAAAAATTATTTTTTAGTGCGCCTCATCCCAATTATTTCCAACGCCTACATCTACGACTAATTTAACCTGCAAGCTAGCGGCGTGTTCCATGCATTCTTTGATACCAATAATAACCTGCTGATGTTCACTTTCAGGCACCTCAAGCACTAGCTCATCATGAACCTGCATAATCATTCGGCTTTTTAGCTTTTGATTTCTCAGCCAGTTATCTACACTGATCATCGCCAGTTTTATAATATCTGCCGCCGTACCCTGCATGGGCGCGTTAATTGCGGTTCGTTCTGCCGCCTGACGAAGCATGCCATTTCGGCTATTTATTTCTGGTAAATAAAGCCTTCTGCCAAAGTGCGTTTCTACATAGCCCTTTTCAGCTGCACTGTGACGCACCTGATTCATGTAGTCTTGCACCCCGGGGTAGCGCTGGAAATAAAGCTCAATATATTCCGCTGCTTGCTTGCGCCCGATATTTAACTGCTTGGCCAAGCCAAATGCTGACATGCCGTAAATAAGTCCAAAATTAATAGCTTTTGCGCTGCGCCGCTGATCGGTTGTGACCTGTGCTAAATTAACACCAAATACTTCAGCCGCTGTGGCCCTATGAACATCTTGCCCCTGCTCAAATGCTTTAAGCAAATTCTTATCGCCTGACAGGTGCGCCATAATCCGCAATTCAATTTGCGAGTAGTCTGCAGCGATAAGCCTATGTCCCTCAGGCGCTATAAATGCCTGCCTCACACGACGCCCCTCAGCCGTTCGAATGGGTATATTCTGCAGATTGGGATCGGAGGATGACAGTCTACCCGTTGCAGTACCAGCCTGATGATAGGAGGTATGAATACGCCTCGTTGTGGGGTTAATCATAACCGGCAGCTTATCGGTGTATGTCGACTTTAATTTGGCTAGACCGCGATGCTCTAAGAGCACCTTGGGTAATGGATAATCCAGCGCTAACTCCTGTAAAACCTCTTCTTTAGTCGAGGGCGCTCCCTTGGCAGTTTTCTTGATTACCGGAATTTCTAATTTTGTAAATAATATTTCAGCTAGCTGCTTGGGGGATGCTAGATTAAACTGCTGCCCTGCCAATTCCCAAGCTTGAGTTTCTAGTTCAGCCAATCGCTCTGCCAGTTCTTGGCTTTGTTGAAATAACAATGTGTCATCAACCAGCGCACCGGTTCGCTCAATACGGGATAACACTTTAATAAGCGGTAACTCGATTTCTTCGAATAAGGTTTTTAAGGGTAATTCAGCCTTTACCTGTGGCCAAAGTGCCTGATGTAAACGCAATGTAATATCTGCGTCTTCAGCGGCGTACGGTCCAGCCTGCTCAAGAGCAATCTGGTTAAAAGTTAGCTGTGATGCCCCCTTGCCTGCAATTTCAGTAAAGCTTGTGGTGCTTTGATCTAAATAGTGCTGAGCCAAGCTATCCATATCATGTCGCGTTGCCACACTGTTTATAACGTAGGATTCCAGCATGGTGTCATAGGCAATGCCTGTAAGGTCAATGCCATGCTGTGCAAGCACGCTTGCGTCATATTTTAAGTTTTGACCTACCTTTTTGATCTTCGGGTCTTCTAGAATTGGCTTTATTGCCTCAAGAACGGTATCGCGCGATAGCTGTTGAGGCACGCCCAAATAGTCGTGTCCAAAGGGGATATAAGCGGCCTCGCCGGCTTCAACAGCAACGCTAATACCCACAAGATCTGCCACCATGTAATCTAAGCTAGTTGTTTCAGTATCCACCGCAATAAGTTGGCTATTTTGCAATTTTTGCAACCAGTTTGAAAATTGTTGCTGGTCTAATAGGGTTTCATAATTAATGGTTGAAGGTGCAACTACCGATGGCTGACTACTGGGCTCAATCGCCTGAGAAGTTGATTTTGGCTGTGCTGGAGTAGCATCGCCCGATAGCTCATTAATCCAAGTTTTGAATTCTAAGTCGATAAATAAGTTAAGTAGCTTCTCGTTATCTGGCGCCTGATTAGCCAACTCATCAACCGCGAGCTCCACCTCTACATCGGTTTTAATAGTGGCTAGTTGATAGGAGAGATAGGCCAGCTCGCGATGCTCTTCAAGCTTGGCTGCCATAGTTTTTGCGCCGCGAAAAGTCAGAGTTTCAACTTCTTCGAGCCGCTGATAAATTGAATCAAGTCCACCTAGACCCTGTAATAAACCCAACGCGGTTTTTTCTCCCACGCCCGGAACCCCAGGAATATTGTCAGATTTATCTCCAAGCAGGGCTAAGAAATCAATGATTAGCTCAGGCGGGATTCCAAATTTAGCGATCACCCCTTCCCTATCAAGCTCGGTGTCAGTCATGGTATTAACTAGACTAATATGCTCATTAACTAGCTGAGCTATATCTTTATCGCCAGTTGAAATAACCACGGGCTGTTTTTTTTCAGTTGCCTGAACCGCATAGGTGCCAATAACATCATCTGCTTCCACGCCTTCAATACTAATAAGCGGCATACCCATAGCCCGAATAACGTCATGAATGGGTTGAATCTGGGAACGAAGCTCGTCTGGCATGGGGGGCCGATTAGCCTTGTAATCACTGTAGATGTCATCGCGAAATGTTTTACCCTTAGCGTCAAATATTACTGCAGTGGTGCTGTCTGGGTAATCTTTTTGCAGGCGTCGCATCATATTGATAACGCCTTTAACTGCGCCAGTTGGCAAGCCCTTGCTATTAGTGAGAGGAGGCAATGCATGAAACGCTCGGTAAAGGTATGAGGAGCCGTCGACGAGAATCAGTGGTGCTTTTTCAGTCATAATTGTCTAATTTTTAGTATCAATTTACTAAGGATACATTATTTACAGGAAACAAGCGTTAAATTGACGGGCTAACCCCATAATGTAGGCTTCATAGGTGGGTAGTTTAGTCCCTGATTCCACCGCAAGTATATCGATGGTTTTTGTCGGCACTGATAGGTCTTTTGCTACCGCTTCTGCATCTTTATGCCCATGTTGCGGCTCAACAAATACGCAGCTAACCCCTAATTCTTTTGCTTTTTGGCGCAACGTATACTGTGTTTTTGTTCCTTGTTGTTTACCCAGCATGTCTCGGATGGGTAAGCCATGCTGCAAATCAAATTCCTCAATAAAATAGCCATAGGCCTGATGGTGTACTACATAATGACTGTTTTTAGACTTAGCCAATAAATGGTTTACTTCTTTTTCTGCTTGCTGACTAAATATAGTCTCAGCTTTTATAGTAAGACGCTGTGATAAGGCTGCAACCAACTGTCTGGCTAATGTAGGCGACAGCCATACATGCGGATCGACATCGTGGCTATGCTCGTGATCATGACTATCGGCGGCCGTTAATGTTTGTTCTGAATCAATTAAAGCCATTGCGGTAACTCGTTTTTTTTCTGATACAGCTACAAACTGCTTGGCGGCTCTAGTTTCGAACTCAGGACCAATCCAAAATACCAAATCTGCTGCAGACAGTTTACGCATATCCGATAATTTAATGACCACATCATGCGGAGACCGAGCAGCTGGCATTATGTACTCAACTCTCACACGATCTTTAAATGCTGACTTAACTATGATTGCTAGTGGCTTAATGCTAGTAACCACTAAGGGCTTTGCATTATCTTGTGCAGAAACACTAAATGCACAGGTAAATAAGCCAATGAGCAAGCACAATGAAAACGCCTTAAATGTAATGTTATAATGTACCATTATGTAAATATCACCTGTTTTTTTGGCGAAAACCACTATTTATTGGTTTTTCTCACCTTTAAATGTATGTTATATTATAACATAGCTTTTAAATGACTTGGGTATTTTATGCTTACTAATGCACGCTTAGTCTATCAACCCCATGACCATGTTCGCTCTCTGAACGCGGCCATCAGTCGTGCTCATGAAATATGCAACACTTCGAATGTGCGCTTAACGTCTACCCGAGAAGCTATCTTAAAGTTGTTATGGCAAAGCCATCAACCTCTAGGCGCCTACCAATTGCAGCAGCAGCTTAGCAAGGTGACCGACAAACCCGTCGCTCCTCCTACTATTTATAGAGCTATTGAATTCCTTATTAATTTGGGTCTGGTACATCGTATTCCCTCACTTAATGCCTATGTTGGCTGCCCCTTCCCTAATAGCGAACACAGCAATATTTTCTTGATTTGCAAAAGCTGTAAGACTGTAGCAGAAGTCGCCGATAATAGGGTTAATAGTTTACTGGAAAACGTCTCTGAGAAGGCTACATTTACCTTAGAAAACCAAACCATTGAGTTATTTGGGCTTTGTCCTAACTGTGAACCCGGAGCCAGCGATGAATAAACCATTAATTAGCCTAAAATCTGTCAGTAAGTTATTTTTTGAAAAGTCTATTCTTCAAAATATCTCTATGACGGTTAATAGAGGTGAGATTACAACTATTATTGGGCCTAATGGCGCCGGAAAGTCTTCGCTAATACGGCTTATTTTGGGCCTTAGTACGCCAAGTAATGGCTTAATATCTCGGGCTGATGATTTGGTTATTGGTTATATGCCGCAAAAAATACACGTCGACCCAACACTCCCAATATCAACGTTCAGATTTTTACAGTTAGCTAACGCATCATCAGAGGCCTGCCTTGAAGCACTTGATCTGGTTGGTATACCTGAGATCAAACATACACCATTTCACAAGCTTTCTGGGGGTGAAATGCAGCGCGCCCTGATGGCCAGAGCGATTTTACGACAACCCAATTTATTGGTTTTAGATGAGCCTGTTCAAGGAGTTGATTTCAACGGTCAAAATGAGCTTTATGGTTTAATCGCTAAGTTAAGATCTTCTTTAAACTGCGGAATTGTTATGGTGTCTCATGATTTGCATCTCGTTATGTCAGCAACCGATCATGTCATTTGCCTGAATCATCATATTTGCTGTCAGGGCAAGCCTGAGCAGGTGACTCAAGACCCTGCCTATCTGAATATTTTTGGCGAGACCGCACTTTATAACCACCAACATAATCATCAACACAGCTTACAGGGAAAAGTACTGGATAATGATGGTCAGCATCAGCATGGGGAAGGGTGCCAACATGATTGATTTTCTTCTCTATGCACTTCTTGCAGGACTTGGCGTAGCAGCGGTTGCAGGGCCTCTTGGCTGCTTTGTGGTATGGCGGCGAATGGCCTATTTTGGCGACACATTAGCCCATAGTGCCCTGCTAGGAGCCGCGCTAGGCGTCTTATTAAATATCGACCTTGGGGTTGCTGTTACACTTGTTTGCTTATCAATGGCCCTGGGGCTAGTAGCTCTAGAGCAACAGGGTGTTCTGGCGCTTGATACGCTTTTGGGGATTTTATCGCATTCAGCATTAGCAGTGGGCTTAGTTGTCGTTTCTTTGCTATCTGATGCCAGAGTCGATCTTATGTCATTATTATTTGGCGACTTACTCTCTGTGACCGCAGCTGATTTGTGGGTCATATACGCCGGCGCAGGTGTAGCCATCGTGCTGCTATGGACACTGTGGAAGCCCCTTATTAGTATTACTGTAGAGCCTGATTTGGCAGCTGTTGAAGGCATTAATGTGACTCGAACTAGAACCGCTCTGATGCTTATCACCGCCCTCGTTATTGCCATTGCGATGAAAATTGTAGGGGTTTTGTTAATAACCGCCCTATTGATTATCCCTGGAGCTACGGCCCGCAGAATAAGTACCACCCCGGAATCCATGGCTGTGATCGCCAGTTTGGTCGCTATGCTTTCTGTTGTTTTTGGTCTAGCAGCCTCATGGTACGTTGATACGCCGGCTGGACCATCAATTGTTATTAGCGCCACAGTGATGTTTTCACTATCGCTTGGCTTTAAGCAGAAAGGATAGGCGAGCTTGGGCTAAAAGTCTTCGAGGCCGGCTACAAGGCTATGCCACACTTCATCGGCACCTGTTTTGTTTAGATGTGTAGTATTTTGAGTATCAAGCAGAATTTTTCTAGTTACGCCGGCCGCTTCTGCGGCCTGAATATCTGATTCATTATCACCAATCATCACACATTGACTGGGCGTCAAGTCATAGTCTTTAATAGCTTGAAGCAGCATACCTGGCGCTGGTTTGCGCCAATCACTGTTCTTTAGATAGGGTGGTAAGGCTTTTTCTGGGTGGTAGGGGCAGTAATACACTGCATCTAGCGCACAATCATTGTTAATAAACTGCTGTTTCATCCAATCTGAAAGTGTTAAAAAATCATTTTCTGAATAATATCCTCGACCAATGCCGGACTGGTTGGTCACAACAACTATTTTATAGCCTAACTTTTTAATATGGCGGCAAAATTCAAAAATGCCCGTCATAAAATCAAAATCTTCCACCTTGCACACATAAGAATGATCAATATTAATCACACCGTCTCTATCTAAAAAAACCGCTTTGTTAGTCATGCCAGATTTTGCTCCTCAACAACTCTATCAAACATTGCTATTACAGACTTTGTTGTTATTTGCTTCATTAACTCTGCGCCTTTAACGCGCCTGCCCCAAGGTAGCTGTTTAGCGGTTTTACCAAACTTTTGTAGTAAATTTTTATGATATACCTCAACGATATAATCTTGATAGAGGTAAGGCCCTGTTCGCGCCGGATTAGAATGCGCATAAAGACCAATGACTGGTGTCCCAACGGTGACCGCCATATGCGCAGGGCCTGTATCTGGGGCAATTACCACTGAGGCCTGCTCAAGCACACAGAGTAATTCTTTTAAGGAGGTCTTGGCGACTAAATTTAAAACGGGGAAATCTATATATTGCATAATTTCAGCTGACAGGCTCTGCTCTAATTCTGCTGTGCCGCCAGTTATTGCAATGGCAAAACCTTGATTGTGCGCGTATCTTGCAACCTCAGCATAGCGCTCGGGCAACCAATTGCGCTCGGGGCCGCTGGCGGCAGGGGCAATAACGACTATTTTTTTGGCACCTTCTAAATACTGCAAAGCAGTTGCTCTATCAAGATCAGAAACGGGTATTTGCCATTTTGGTGGCGCACTGGGCACACCTAATGCCTGGGCAAACCCCATAAATCCCTCTAGCACGTGGGCTTGGGGCTGCTTTTCAATGGATTTATTAATAAAAAGTGTGTGGACCTCTTTAGCTCTATCCCAATCAAAACCGATTTTTTCTTTGGCGGGAATACACCGAGCAGCAAGGTTAGCCCTAAAAGCCACCTGCATATGCAATAAAACATCAAATTGCTTGTGCTTAAATGTTGTTTGTAATTTTTGATACGCCGCTTTGCCCTGTTTTTTATCAAAAACAACAAAGTTAACCCCAGGCAAGCCATCCAGTAATGCGGCCTCCACTTTGCCAATCACCCAAGTAATTTTAGCTTTAGAGTAATGTGCCTGAATTGCCTGCACAACAGACACAGCGTGGCATACGTCGCCTATTGCAGACAATCTTAGGATGCATATATCTTTAGGTTGCTCTGATAAAACCACAGCCCACCTTTAATCGTTAATAATAAATTAATGCCAACACGCCACTGCAAAAGCCCCATTGACTCTGTGTATCTGGTTGATCAAGCTTGTTATACTGCCAAAAATCAAGGTAGAGCACTTATGCACGACATCATCCATTGTGGTAATCATACTCTTCTTACCGCTACCAATAATCCCTTAGGTATTAATCAAGAGTGGTTTTCAGCCCATTATTGGCAAAGCAAAGATGCCATTATAGCGGAAAAGAAAGGTCGCTCTACTACATGGTTTTTTGACCACTCAAACGGAATAGGGGTGTTGCGTCATTATTGGCGTGGCGGCTTGATTGGCAAGCTATTAAATGATCAATATCTTTATACCGGTTTAACAAAAACCAGAGTATATCGAGAATACCTATTACTCGTTGAGCTTGAAAAAAAAGGCCTTCATGTGCCTTTGCCTCTAGCCGCAAGAATTTCTAAAAATGGCCTTATCTACCGTGGGGATCTTATTACTCAAGCCATACCTAACGCTGAGAGCCTTCTGGATATATTAAAAGCACGCGAGCTAGGCAACGATGAAATAAAGACTATAGGCAACACTATTGCTGATTTTCATCAGCAGGGCGTTTTCCATGCTGATCTAAACATTAACAATATTATGCTCGATAATAACGGCATAGTTTATATTATTGATTTTGACCGAGGGCGTTTGGTTGAACCTAAGCACCCATGTCTTAAGGCCAATATACATCGGTTAAACCGGTCCTTTAACAAAGAAAAAGGGCGCAACAGTGGTTTTTACTGGGACTCAACCCAATGGCAAGTGCTTTTGGATGCGTATCAAAATAACTAGCCTGCCTTTATTTTGCTAATAACATTCGACGTGGAGCAGTCATTCACAAATTCAAGCACTTCAACATTGCCGCCACTGGCCAATACAAAGTCAGCCCCCGCAATATCATCAATCTGATAATCGCCGCCTTTGACCAGCACATCCGGCTTAAGCTGTTGTATTAAATTAGCAGGCGTATCATTCTCATCTGCTGAACCAAATGGAATAACCCAATCTACTGCGGACAGTGCTGTAAGTACCGTCGCACGCTGATCATAGTTGTTAATGGGGCGGTCTGTGCCTTTTAGGCGAGCAATAGAATCGTCATTATTTAGGCCTACCACCAATTTATCGCCCCGTGTTTTTGCCTGAGCCAAATATCTGACGTGACCGGCGTGCAAGATATCAAAGCACCCATTAGTAAAAACAATTTTATCCCCGCGTCTTCGAGCCTGCTCTATGCGCTGAAATACCTCGCCCATCAACGGGTGATAGGACTCCCCCGTTTTCTGTAGGTACTCTGTTAACTTTAACGATAGCTCTTCAGGAGAGACTGTTGCCGCGCCTAACCGCGTCACGGTTATTCCTGCAGAAATATTTGCAATTTCGACTGCCTGAGCCACTGGCATCTGGGTAGCGAGCATAACCGCTAGGGTTGCAATAACCGTATCGCCAGCCCCCGTTACATCAGCAACTTCAAGAGTTTGCGCAGGGTAATCATGCTTCGCTGAAGGCGTAATAAGCGACATTCCCTGCTCGGAACGGGTTAGTAACATCGCGCCGATATTGCAATCTTCAATAATTTTTTTGGCACTTTGGGCGATCTGGTCTTCATTGCCTACTAGGCCACCTGCCGCCTTGTATTCAGTAAGATTTGGCGTGATAAAATCGGCGCCTGCATAATCGGCAAGATGCTTAGATTTTGGATCTACCAAAACCACCTTACCGGCTTTTTTAGCCCTGCTAATCATGGCACTGATATTTGCCAATGATCCTTTGTTGTAATCCGAAAAAAGCACCATATCGAATTGATCAACAAGCCCCTCAAATTCTGTACTTAATAGGTCCGCATTCTTCTGTGAGAAGAATTGTTCAATATCGAGACGAACCACTTGTTGGCTGCGACTCAAAACCCGAATTTTAGTAATTGTTGGGGCCTGAGTCTGGGTTACCAACAGCGAGCTGATACCTTCTTTTTCCAGTGAGTCTTTTAAACATTGCCCGTTATCATCATTTCCAATAATACCGAGCAAGCTGGCATTAGCGCCAAGATGAATAATATTTTTTGCCACATTGGCTGCGCCCCCAGCCTTATCCTCAAACTCCGACACTCTCACCACTGGCACAGGTGCCTCAGGGGAAATACGTGCAGTATCCCCATGCCAATAGCGATCCAGCATCACATCGCCAACAACCAGTATTTTGACGTCTTTGAGTTTTTGAAAATACGAAAGATCCATTAGCTGTTTTCCACAACCAGCGCATCAATAGCTTCACAAAGCCAGTGGCCAATAAACATATGAGCTTCCTGAATGCGTGCAGTTTCATCATTAGCAATAATAATAGGTAGGGCGGCAATATCTTTGACGATTCCCCCATCGCGGCCAGTAAGTGCGACTGTGTAAGCTCCCATTTCATTAGCTGCAGTTAGAGCCAAATTTATATTTGGGCTAGTGCCCGAAGTGGTTAAGCCAATCACCAAATCTTCTGGCTTACAAAGGCCTTTCACTTGACGCTCAAATACTGAATCAAAATGGTAGTCATTTGAATGTGCCGTCAAAATGGAGGTATCTGTTGTCAGTGCTATCGATGCAAGGGGACCGCGCTCATTTTTATAGCGCACCATAAATTCAGCCGCTAAATGCTGTGCATCAGCTGCACTGCCACCATTACCCATCCAAAGCACCTTGCCACCTGCCATCAGTGTTTCAAAGCATTTTTCTACCAGAATTAATGCTTGATCATGGTAGGTTTCCATTAATTCAAACGCTTTTTTATGGCGCTCTAAACTGGCTAGATAACTTTTTTGAATGTCATTAGAAATCATATTATTCGCTTCAAAAATTAAAATGGAAGATAAGTTATTGTACACCTATACTTAAAAAAACGGGCATTTAAGTGAATAAATAAGCACCCGTGAAAACTCGCAACGAGATTAAAGGATTAGCTCATGCGCACTTTCCCATCATTTGGCGAACCCCAAGATCAGAGACCTTCGCAATCTTCCGGACGCCTTAAATTACTTTACATGTCACATTTAGCATTGGGTGATTATATCTATCAGGGGCCTTTTTTAAAGGCTTTAACACAATGCTATTCAAATATTCAATTAGATGTTTGGCTTGATGATTGTCGGCATAAAAAGAAAGGCTGGCACGCTGGACGAAGCCAGTCGCTTGTTCAATGGCTCTCTAGCGAGCCATTTGTTAGTGGTATCTACCCGATCGCAAGCAGTTCGAAAGAGCTTGAGAAACACATTCAGCAAGCCCACCTGATGGATTATGATGCGATTGTTTATGTCGCCACCAGCCGCAATGCTGAATTTGCTAAAACTGCGCTTAAAATTGCTAACCATGGCAAGGTCTTTGGCACTATATTTGTGCCATTGACACGATAATCTATACCGGCCTGTGCAAGAATAAAGCGTTTAGGACGCCAGACAGCCTCCAACTTTCCCTGAAGCTGTTCGCTTGATGTTAGTCCGCGTTGGTTGGCAATCCATTGCTCTTTTTTTGACGATAAACCGGCTTTTATACCGCGGCGACTTATCTTTTTCTGGCCATCATATCGACCTAATTGATGCGCAATATAATTATATAAGCTCGGGTGTGTGGGTTTAATTTTCTCAAGCGCCGCTTCAATTTCATTGATTGAATAGGGCTTTCGCATTGGATTGCCATGGGTTAGGGCAAACAAATGATCGACTTGAAGCTGCAAATGGGCATCTATGGCGATGGGCAGGTAAGCTGTTGGGGAGGCTATAACAACGGGACACATGCACACCACTAAAACCATGAGGCTTAATTTCAAAAAATTTACCTCCATGTAAATTTAATGTCTTATAAAAAGTGTAGACTATGTAATTAGCTATGTTTTTCTATCTACACTGATAGGCGAGATGGTAGGATAGGGTCGATTAAGTCGGGAATTTTAAATGGTACGCATTGCATACTCGTTTTTTTTATACCTTATAAGCCCTGCTATCTTTTTGCATCTTTGGTTAAGGGGTCGAAAAACTAGCGCCTACAGAAAACGCTGGGCTGAGCGTCTAGGATTCTATCCAGTAAGGATCAAAACCGGCAGTCTAATCATTCACTGTGCTTCAGTGGGCGAGATTATGGCAGCTAGCCCATTGATCAAACAACTAATGGTTAATTTTCCCGAGCAAACTATTACCATCACTTGCAACACGCCAACGGGTTCCGAGCAAATCATTAAAATTTTTGGTGATTCAGTGCAACACTTGTATTTGCCACTTGATTTTCAGGGAAGTGTAGCGCGCTTTCTCAATAAACTTAAGCCTGCAGCAATCATTATCCTTGAAACTGAGTTATGGCCAAATCTTATTATTCAATCAAAACGTCGCAACCTGCCGGTACTGGTTATCAATGCCCGATTGTCTGAAAAATCTGTCCAAGGCTATCAGCTTATCGGCCCCCTCAGCCGACAAATTATGCACTCAATCACTCTGCTTGCGAGCCATAACCAAGCAGATGTTGAACGATTTAAACGTTTAGGGTTGCAAGAGAGACAATCTGAGGTTGTCGGCTCGATTAAATTTGATATTCAAGTGCCAGAGCAGTCCGTAAATAACGCGCGTCTACTTAAGCAAACCCTCAATAACTATGGTTTTGTCTGGGTAGCTGGCTCCACGCATCCTGGGGAGCATGAGAAAATTATTGCGGCGCATAAAATGCTGTGTAGCACCCATGCTAACAGCTTATTAATCATAGCGCCGCGGCACCCCGAGCAGTTTGATAAGGTCGCTAAATTACTGGTCGATGAAAGTATCGTCTTTGCTCGCTGGCGTGCGAAGGATTTAGTAAATCAACCGGTTTTACTGGCCGATACTATGGGTGAAATGCTGACCTTTTTTGGCGCTGCACACTGCGCTTTTATTGGCGGTAGTTTAATCGATCGTGGCGGGCATAATCCGCTAGAAGCTTCTGCACTGGGCATTCCGGTAATCCTGTCTCTTATACACATCTGACGCTGCCGACGATATGC
>OJDG01000305.1_pt1 | contig 12957 bp, 15 predicted proteins | sample 1592411 | NCBI WGS metagenome assembly OJDG01 (sample SAMN05416759, study PRJEB24817) | seawater metagenome | isolation source: Sea water | place: Canada:Atlantic | collected 2013-07 | reverse complement strand
CTACACACTGCATATCGTCGGCAGCGTCAGATGTGTATAAGAGACAGCTCAAGTATAGATCCGTTCAAATACTCAAGACTAGTTTTGTCCACTACTAGATTATCTAATCTCAAATCATCTTCTAGAACCTTGGTATCGATAGTAAAATTGTATTTAAAGCCAGAACATCCTCCACCCTCAACGCTTATTCTAAAGAAAGAGCCATCTTTTTCATTCTTTAAAAGATTGCCTATTTCTTTATTGGCTTTATCGTCGATTTTTATATTAATTTGCATGAGTCTATTAAATATTTATTATATACGACATATCTTTAATGAACAGATCAACAGAAAATTATAATAGCATATTAAAACCATATGCCTCCAATAAGGCTAATTTTTTAGGAAGATTATACCCAGAAACAACTTCAGCATACAGATCTGAATATCAGAGAGATCGAGATAGGGTAATACACTGCTCATCTTTTAGAAGGCTAAAACACAAAACTCAAGTATTTGTCTATCATGAGGGTGACCACTTTAGAACAAGGCTAACACATTCACTGGAGGTTTCTCAAATTTCAAGATCCATAGCAAGATATATGGGACTCAATGAAGACTTGTGTGAAGCATTGAGTTTAGCTCATGATTTAGGACACACACCCTTCGGTCATGCTGGAGAAGATGTTCTTTCCGAATGCATGTCTAGCTACGGTGGATTTGATCATAATATTCAATCCTTAAGAATTCTTTTATTATTAGAAAATATTTATGAAAAATTTCCAGGTTTGAATCTGAGCACAAACACAGTGGATGGTTTACTAAAACACAATGGACCAATTGTTGATGAAAATAAGGTGTTATCCTTGCTGCCAGATATTAAAAATTACAAAATAAATTTTCAAACATTTGGTTCCTTAGAAGCGCAAATAAGCTCACTATCTGATGATATTGCTTATAACAATCATGATATAGACGATGGCCTAAGGGCTAATTTTTTTACAATAGACGATCTAAAGGAAATCCCTATTTTAAAAGATATAATTTTAGAAACGTATGATAAAAATTCTACCAAAAATAATTACAAACTCGTTAGAAGATTAATAGATTATATGGTTACAGATTTAATTAATAATTCTATTGAGCAAATTAATTTAAATAACATTTCTTCAATTGAAAAAGTTCACAAGGCCAGCAAGGAAATTATTATTTTTTCTGAAAAAACTAACAATTTAATTAAAAATATTAAATCTTTTTTATTTAACAATATGTATAAACACGCGCATATTCAAAAGTGGTCTGAAGAATCAAAAATAATTCTCAATACAATTTTTATTTATTATATGAAAAATTATAATAAAATTGAAAAAAACTTTAATAATAGCAATTCAAAAGAGAGAAATATTAGCGATTACATTTCTGGAATGACTGATAAATATGCTATTGATTTATACAGCTCAATCAAATGAATATTTTTCAATTCTATAAAGATCAATTTTGTGACCTATTAAAAGAAAATAAGTACAATTGTAACTATGAAAAAATTTCTGTAGAGCCACCGAAACAAACTAGTTTTGGTGATTTGGCTTTTAACGCTCCTCTTATATTGGCTGCTGAATTTAAAAAAAATCCTTTAGAGATTGGCTCTGAAATTGCAGAGCTTATTAAAAAAAAATTTAAAGAATTTGAGAATATAGATGTAGCAAAACCAGGTTTTATTAACCTAAAGCTAAAAAATAACTTTTGGATTAGCTATCTTTCTGATTTCAATACTCACAATAAAAAAATTCCGAGTTCTAAAAAAAAAATAAACATAGAGTATGTCTCAGCCAACCCAACCGGTCCCTTGCACGTTGGCCACTGTAGAGGAGCTGTTTATGGAGATGTCTTAGCAAATTTATTATCTTTTGTGGGAGAAGATGTGACAAAAGAATATTATATCAATGATTATGGAAATCAGATTCATATGTTTTCAAAATCTGTATTTGCTAGAATCCAGGAGATAAAAGAAAATATTAAATTTCCATTAGATCAGGGTCTCTACCCGGGAGATTATCTCATAGAAATCGCAAATAATATTATTAAGAAAAAGTTAATTACAGACATTTCTAATTATGAGAAAATTAAAGACCAGCTAGGCAGTGCTGCCATGTCCGAAGCGATGCTTATGATAAAAAGTGACCTTTTGGCACTTGGAATTCAGCATGACTTATTTGTTTCAGAAAAAGACTTGGTTAGTAAGGATTTGATTTCCAAGACCATTGAAATTTTAAATCAAAAGCAATGTATTTATGAAGGTGTTTTAGCAAAACCAAAGGGCAATGAAATTGAAGACTGGGAACCTAGATCTCAACTTCTTTTCAAGTCAACAAAGTTTGGCGATGACGTTGATAGAGCTTTAAAAAAATCAGACGGGACATGGACTTATTTTGCCAATGATGTTGCGTATCATGCATATAAGTTAGAAAGAAAATTTGACAAATATATCAATGTTCTAGGGGCTGACCATGCTGGATATCTAAAAAGATTAAAAGCTTGTGTGGATGCACTTTCTGACTTTAAGGCAGACTTTGAATGCAAAACCTGCCAGCTAGTTAAGCTTTTTAAATCTGGAGAACCCTACAAAATGTCCAAGAGAGCAGGAGATTTTATTACAGCAAAAGAATTGGTAAAAGCAGTTGGTGTAGATGCGGTTCGTTTCATGATGATTTATAGAAGTAATGACAGTCAATTAGATTTTGATTTCGATTTGGTTACTGAAAAAACAAAAGAAAATCCTGTCTTTTATGTTCAGTATGCATCCGCAAGAATTCATTCGGTTTTAAGAAAAACAAAATTTGATAATAGTGTATTCGAAAAATCTCACTTAGGTTTGTTAACTTCAAATGTAGAAATTGAATTAGTTAAAAAACTTTCTTTATGGCCGAAAACCATCGAGTTAGCAGCCAGAAACTTAGAGCCTCACAGAATTCCTTATTATCTTTATGACCTTTCATCTTCATTGCATTCTTATTGGAATTTAGGAAAAGAAGACTCAAGTTTTAAAATAATTGAAAATCCAGATATAAACTTAGTGCATGCAAGAGTCTTTTTGTTAAATAAGATTTTATCAGTAATCAAGTCAGGCTTATCTATTTTAGGGGTAAATGCTCCAGAAACTATGTGATATATTGATTCATGATTAAAGTGCTTTCTTTATTTTTTTTTATTCTTTTTTTGTTTTATAATTACACATTTTACAACTCCGATACTTACAGAGAAAAATCTAACAACAGTCATGAAAAGCACAAATTAAAACTTGAACAATACACTGTGAAATTAAAGAAAATTGAGACAAGCAAAAATTTCAAAACCTTTATTGACAATTCAGAATATTTTAAAAAAAAACAGAAACAGCCAAAGTTTTGGGAGCTTATTAAGTAAATGACAAAGTTAGTTAGGCCTGTAATTCTCGGTATAAAAGGATCCCGAATTTCCAAAAAAGAATATTTTTTATTTAAAAAATACCCACCCTTGGGATATATAATTTTTTCTAGAAACATAGAAAATTTTTCACAGTTAAAAAATTTAATTACGGAGCTGAGATCTATTAATCACTATAAAAATACATTAATAATGATTGACCATGAAGGAGGAAGAGTAAACAGATTCTCTAAATTTTTTAGCCAATCTAAATATTCTGCAAAAAATTTTGGTCTTACATACGAAAATAATAAAAAAGAATTTTTTAAAAATCTAAACAAATTTATCAATTTTAATTCAAATCTATTTAATTATTTGGGAATTAATCTAGTAGCAGCACCAACTTTAGATTTGTTTTATAAAAACAAATCGGATGTAATTGGCGATAGATCCTATTCAAGCAAAGTTGAAGTTGTTCAGGCTATTGGAAAATTAGTTATTGATATGTATAAGAAAAAAAAAATCTTAACTATAGCCAAGCACGTTCCGGGCCATGGATTATCAACCGAAGATTCTCATTTTTACTTACCTGTAATAAAAAATAAATTAAGCTTCTTAAAAAAAAATGATCTAGCCTGTTTTCGTAACGTTAAGTCAAATTTTTTAATGACAGCTCATATAGTCTATGAGGGTATTGATAAGAATAACCCAGCAACCCTCTCCAAAAAGCTTATTAACGAATTAATACGCAAACAATTAAATTTTAAAGGCCTTTTAATGTCCGATGATATTTGCATGAAGGCACTAAAGGGGTCTGCACAGACTTTGGCAAACAAATGTTTTGCAGCAGGTTGTGATATCGTTCTTCATTGTAACGGTGATTATAATCAAATGCTTAGTTTGTTAGAAAGCGTGAGACCAGCAAGTAGCTCTTTGTTAGCAAAAATTATTAAATTGTTTAATTATACAAGATAATCTAGTAGGTTTTTTATATGCAAGAGAATCAAGCAGAAACACTAACAGATAAATTTAAATTAAACGTTGATAACTATGAAGGCCCTTTAGATCTTCTTTTGGATCTTGCTAAAGCACAAAAAGTTGACTTGATGCAAATATCCATAGTTCAATTAGCCGATCAATACATTTCTTATGTAAATGAAATTAAAGACAACCTTGAACGTGCTGCTGATTTTTTAGTAATGGCGGCTTGGTTAGCTTACTTAAAGTCTCGTTTATTATTACCAGATAATTCTGATGATGATTTTTCTGCTATACAAATGGCAGAAAAACTAAAATTACAACTTAGAAAATTAGAAAGTATTAGACTTTTATCCGATCGACTAATGTCAAAACCAAAATTAGGATTTGATGTATTTATGCGGTCTATGCGTGAGGGTATTAAACCTATCAGTAAATCGGAATATAACGTCTCTCTTTATGAGTTAATTAAATCCTATGCTGATTTTAAAAAAAAACAAAATTTTTCATCTATCAGTATTGGAAAATTGCCAGTTTACACAATGGAAGAAGCTATCAAAGCAATTACCCAAATGTTTGATAAGATTATGGATTGGTGTGAGATAAAAACTGTCATTCCCAATAATTTTTTAAAAACAAAAAAATTAAAAAAAACAGGACTTTCTGGAACTTTTGCTGCAAGCCTTGAGTTGGTACGAGAAGGCAAACTTTCAATTAAACAAGATAAAATATTTGAAAATATTTTTATAAAAACTAGAAATTAAAAATATGGCTAGCACTGACACTAAAGAAAAGAAAATTATAGAAGCATTTTTATTTGCTGCTGATGAGCCTTTGGATCTTGAGACGCTTCAGTCCAAAGTTAAAAAAAAAACAAACGTATTGAAGATTTTAGAAGAATTGCAATTAGAGTACAAAGATAGAGGGATAAACTTAATCAAACTTGTTAACAAATGGTCTTTTAGAACCTCAATTGATCTTGCCGATCAATTAAGAGAAGAAGTAACTAGGGAAAAAAAACTTTCAAAAGCTGCAATCGAAACGCTTGCTATCATTGCTTATCATCAGCCTGTTACACGCTCTGAAATTGAAGAAATTCGAGGAGTTTCTTTCTCTACAGGAACTATGGAAGTTTTATTTGAATTGGGATGGGTTAAACCTGCTGGTAGAAAAGATATACCGGGCAAGCCCTTAGCTTACGGAACTACAGAATCTTTTCTCAGTCATTTTAATTTAGATTCACTAGAGGACTTACCTAATGCAGATGAGTTAATGGCTGCAGGGCTAATAGATAGTAGGGTAGATAGTTCGATTTTTGGAACCTCTAAATTTGTAGCTGAAGAAGATTCTGAAAAAGAAGATATTTATTCAAATATTGACGACATGATTAGCGATACCCTAGCTGCTGATGAGGATATTAAAGTAGAGAATTCAAAAGAAGAAGAACGAAGTGATACTGCAAAAAAGGTAAAAAGCACTAAAAAATAGTTATTGTCATTGCTTAAATTTATGGGTATTGTTTCTTCATGTCTCCAGGTATTTGGCAAATAGTTATCGTAGTAGCGCTTGTAATCCTTCTTTTTGGTAGAGGAAAAATTTCTCAACTAATGGGTGATGTTGCCAAGGGTATAAAGAGCTTTAAGCATGGGATGTCTTCTACTGATGAAATTGAAGAAAAAGAAACTCCCAAAGATAACAATAAATCCGAAAGTTAATCTAAATGCCACAAATAGGGTGGTCTGAGCTTTTAGTTATAGCTGTAATTGCCATATTAGTTATTGGACCTAAAGAACTTCCAATCATCATGAAGAAAGTGGGTGGATGGATTAGGACTGTAAAAAATTACACAAATCAATTTCAAAATAGCCTAGAAGAAATGACAGACTTGGATGTGGATATTCATACTGAAACCAAGTCAAAGAAAAAATTAGCCACTAAAGAAAAAGATTTAGAAACTTAAATTTATAACAATGAACACTAAACCCTCAAGCATAACTGGTCACCTAAAAGAATTGAGGACTAGGCTATTAAAGTCCGTTATCTTTTTATTCATTGCTTTTGTCGTATGTTATATTTTTGCAGATAAGATTTATTCATTTTTATTAGATCCTTATGTTCAAGCTGTTAAAGGAGATCCCGTTGAACGAAGAATGATCTTTACAGCGCTCCATGAAACATTTTTAACATATTTAAAATTGGCTTTTTTTTCTTCTTTTTGTATTTCTTTTCCTTTAATTGTAATTCAGATTTGGAAGTTTATTGCTCCGGGGCTTTATAAGGATGAAAAATTAGCTTTATTACCTTTTTTAGTGGCTACACCAATTTTATTTATTTTGGGTGGAATGCTAGTATATTATTTGATCATGCCACTTGCTATAAAATTTTTTTTATCTTTTGAGACAACGGGAATGGCTTCGGGTATGCCAATTCAATTGGAAGCCAAGGTGAATGAATACTTATCTCTCGTTACTAAATTAATTTTTGCTTTTGGTTTAAGTTTTCAGTTACCGGTTCTTCTAACTTTATTAGGGAAGGTGGGATTTCTCACCTCAAATTCCTTAAGAACCAGAAGAAAGTATGTGGTTGTTATGATTTTTGCTGCTGCTGCACTTTTAACACCACCAGATCCCATAACTCAGATTGGCTTGGCACTGCCTTTATTGTTGCTGTATGAGCTTTCTATATTTACAGTAAGTTTTGTAGAAAAAAAATAATGCTAATCTTAAAAGATATAAGAAAAAATTTAGATTTTTTTAAAAAAAAAATCAAATCTAGGTACGTAAATAATTCAGATTCATTGCTAGATTCTTTGATCAGTAATGATGAAAGCCTTAGAAAAAACCTAGAGTTGCAGCAGAATCTCCAAAATAAAAGAAATTCAATTTCTAAAGCCTTAGGCGCTCATAAAGATAAGGGTAGTGATGATTTTAAAAAGTTATCTACAGAGGTAACCGAAGTAAAAAATGAAATTAACAAAATAGAAACTTTAATCTCTGATCTTAAAAAGAAAATAGACGAAACACTTTACACACTTCCAAATATACCCCTTGAAGATGTCCCTATTGCTGAAGACGAAAAAGGCAATGTTGAACTTAAAAAAGTTGGCCAAATCAAAACATTTGATTTTAAGCCTCTAAGTCATGATGAAATTGGAGAAAGTTTAGATTTGATAGATTTTGAAATAGCCACAGAACTTTCTGGATCTCGGTTTTCAATTTTAAAAAAAGATTTAGCTAAATTAGAACGTGCCTTAGTAAATTTTATGCTTGATATTCATACAGAGGAAAATGGATATGATGAATACAACGTCCCAATTCTTGTTAACACCAAGGCGATGTATGGAACGGGCCAACTGCCAAAATTTAGAGATGATCAGTTTCAAACTAATAATGATTTATGGCTAATACCCACTGGCGAAGTTCCATTGACTAATATGGTAGCTAATAAAATTACAAAATATGAAAAACTTCCTTTAAGGTATGTGGCTGCCACTCCCTGTTTTAGATTAGAGGCTGGTTCAGCTGGAAAAGACACCAAAGGAATGATGCGACAGCATCAATTTTCCAAAGTGGAGTTAGTTTCTATCGTCCAACCCGAGTTTAGAGAAAAAGAATTGGAAAAACTTCTTAAGTCTGCTGAAAGAGTTCTCGAATTGTTAAAATTGCCATATAGGGTAATGTTGCTATCAACTGGCGATATGGGTTTTAGTGCTGAAAAAACCTATGACATTGAAGTTTGGATTCCTTCACAAGAAAAATATAGAGAAATTTCTAGTTGCTCATCATGTTCAACTTTCCAGTCCAATAGAATGAAAGCTAGATACAAAACTGTAGATAATAAAAATGAATTGCTAGCAACATTAAATGGATCTGGCCTTGCAATAGGCAGGACTATCATTGCAATTCTAGAAAACTATCAAAACAAAGACGGATCCATAGAAATTCCATTGGTGTTGCAAAAGTACATGTCTAAAAAGAGCATTAGTTGATAGTCTTCAATATAATATTTTAATCTATGTCCAAAAACTTTTTATGGAAAGCTAGTAATGAAAGAATAAAAAATTCCAATCTTTACGAATTCTGTAGATATTTAGAGAAAAAACTAAACCTACCTTTCTATGAAAATTATAATGATTTGTGGGAATGGTCTGTAAAATCACCTTCTGTTTTTTGGAATGCTTTTTGGGATTTTGCGAACATTAAAGGAACTAAAGGAAAAAAAACTTTCTTAAAAAAAGATTCTTTTTTAGATTCTCACTACTTTGAAGATTCGAAATTAAATTTTGCTCACAATCTTTTGTTTAAAAAAACCAATGAAATAGCAATTCATTTTAGAGGAGAGAATGGCTATGAAAAATCAATCTCTTGGAAAAAACTTTATGAAGATGTTTGCAAATTATCTAATTTTTTTAAAAAAAATGGTTTAAAAAAAAATGACAGAGTTGCAGCTTACCTCCCAAATAACATTGAGGCTATAGTGGGATTGCTAGCTTCTTCTAAAAACGGGCATATATGGTCGTCTTGCTCTCCTGACTTTGGTGTCCAAGGAGTTGTGGATCGTTTTTTGCAAATAGAACCCAAGGTTTTGATTACTTGTGATTACTATTACTATAACGGAAAAAAAATTAGTCTTGTAGAAAGAATAAAAACTCTACAAAAAATGGTTCCTTCGATTGAAAAGGTTATTATTTGTTCTTATGAAGAAGACAGTGTCCCTTCAGAATCTTTTATTTCTTTTGAAAAAATATTAAATGAAAATCTACCAGACGAAACTTTTGAAGAATTTGAATTTAATCAACCTTTGTACATTCTCTATTCTAGTGGAACAACTGGCGTACCCAAGTGCATTGTTCATGGTGCAGGAGGTTCCTTAATAGAACACAAAAAGGAATTATTTTTACATTGTGACATTAAAGAAAATGACAATATATTTTATTTTACTACCACTGGATGGATGATGTGGAATTGGCTTGTCAGCGGTTTGTGCTGCGGTGCTAGTATCAAATTGTATGATGGGTCACCTTTGTATCCCACTAAAGATATTCTATTTAAATATTGCGAAGATCATAAATTTTCTTTGTTTGGTGTGAGCGCTAAATATATAGATTTTTTAAAAAAAAATAAATTTTCAGCAAGTTCTTATAATCTTAATAATTTAAAAACTATAACTTCTACAGGCTCACCTTTAATGAAAGAGAGTTATGAGTACGTTTATAAAAATATTAAAAAAGATGTTATGTTGTCGTCTATGAGTGGCGGAACAGATGTGATCGGATGTCTAGTTATGGGTAATATTTTTGACAAAGTTTATGCTGGAGAAATTCAGGGCGCCAGCCTTGCAATTGATGTTGATATTTACAATGACTCAGGCGCTCCAGTAGTTAATGATGATAAGGGAGAGCTTGTCGTAAAAAGTCCTTTCCCATCTATGCCTATTCAGTTTTGGAACGATCCCTTAAAAGAAAAAATTAAATCTGCTTATTTTTCTAAGTTTCCAAATATTTGGCATCATGGTGATTATATACAAAAGACCACCAATGGTGGTTTTGTTATCCATGGAAGATCAGATGCTACCTTAAATCCTGGTGGTGTAAGAATAGGTACAGCGGAGATATATAGGCAGGTCGAATCTTTTGATGAAATTGAAGAATCTGTTGTAGTTGGACAATCATTTGATGACGATATTAGAATAGTTCTTTTTGTAAAAATGAATTTGAATTTTGATCTGACAGATGAGCTAACTCAAAAAATAAAGTCTTCCATAAAAAAAAACTGCTCTCCAAGACACGTGCCTTCAATTATATTGCAATGTCCAGACGTACCCAAAACAAAAAGTGGCAAAGTGGTAGAGATTGCAGTTAGAATGTTATTAAACGGAGAGGAAGTTAACAATTTGGAGTCCATAGCCAATCCTGAGTGCTTAAAATACTTCAGAAATATTGTTAAAGCTTAATTAATCTCCACTATTAGCGATTTAGGTCAACGAGATAAAATCTTGAAGGTGTTTTTTTTGCATCATTGAAATATATAATATATATCAACACAAACTCAATGCGGTTAGGTGGGTGAGAGGCTGAAACCAGTCGTTTGCTAAATGACCTTACGAGTAACATCGTAACGAGGGTTCGAATCCCTCCCTGACCGCCACTTTTTATGAAGTTAAAAAAGATACCAATAGCAAAAATCTTAAGCACTTCTTTTAATTTTATTTTTTTAGATTTTTCAAAAAAAATTAAAAAAGGTTTCTTTGCAGTTTTCTTAATTACTTTTTTTTTTAACCTATCGACAAGTTCTTTGGCTACTAATTTTACCATTCTTTTATTTATACTTTTTTCTACATTGCTTATGAGCTCTGTTGGCATAAGTATTCATAAAGAAATTTTAGAAAAGAAAGAGCAGGACTATTTTTTAGATTTTTTGTCTGTAAAAAATTTTAAATATTTCTTTGCCATAACTGCAATTACATTAATTTCAATATCACCCTTGATATTTCATTACTTGTTTAAAAGCTTTGGTAAAAACGCTTTATTTAACTTAAGCATATCCTTCCTTTTCATGCTTTGGATATTCTCATCAGCTTTTGCTTTAAGATTTATTTTTATTCTCCCAAAAATTGCTCTTAATAAAAAAATAAAGCCTTATATAAAGCAAATGAACCATGAGGGATTTCAGTTTTTAGGTTTATTTGTAGTTGTAACAATTATTTTTTTTATACCCTCGTCTATAATTCTTTCTCTTCAGATTTCTCTATCTAGTAGCAATGCTCAATTTTTTACATTTATAAAACCATTGTTTGATTTTATTTCTTTTTACATTTCTTATTTTAACTACTTAATTATTTTTGCTGCAATTTCCTATTCGTATAAAATGCAAAACACGACCGATCATTAAAAATTTATTTAATTCGAGGATTTTGCAAAAATTATAAAAAGAGGAATAAACTGGCAGAGGGAGTGAGATTCGAACTCACGGTACCTTGCGGTACGGCGGTTTTCAAGACCGCTGGATTAAACCACTCTCCCATCCCTCCGTTGAAATGTTTTTATAATCTTAATGTTAAATTTCAACAAAAAAGCATTATTTGCTGAAACTTTAAATTATGAGGTTCTATAATTGTTTGTTCTTTGTCATGATGTGCCAGATTCATTGCTATTGACTATCATTGACTAAAAATAGAAAGAAAACATAAAATCTAGCCTTTTTCTCTTGTTAATCTAAATATTATTTAATGATATTTTGTGTTATCAAAAATACTATGAGCAATTGTATAAAAATAATTTTATTTATATTTCTAATATTCCAAAATACTCCAGTTTTTGCTCAAAATCATAATTTTGATATTTGGGTAGTTGATTTTAAAAAGAAAGCTATTGAAAAAGAAGGGATCAGTTCTGCCACTGTAAACAAGGCCTTCTCAAGAGTTAAGTTTTTGAAAAAACTTTTGATTTATGACAAACGTCAACCAGAGTTTATTGAAAAAACAGAAACTTACATAGGAAAAAGAGTTAATAAAAAAAGAGTTCTAAAGGCCAAGAGTCTTTTGCTAGAAAATAAAAATTTACTTTCCAGAATAGAGAAAGACTTCGGTGTTCCAAAAGAATATTTGGTGGCCTTGTGGGGAATTGAAACTAGCTTTGGAAGGCATCGCGGTAAGGTTGATATTATATCGGCCCTAGCAACTTTGTCTTTTGATAAGAGAAGATCTGCATATTTTTCAAAAGAACTAATTACTATTTTGCGATTAATAGATAAAAAGAAAGTTAAATTAGAAAACCTGTATGGTTCATGGGCTGGAGCTCACGGTAATTTCCAATTTATGCCATCCTCTATCAATAATTATGCCATTGATTATGACAAAGACGGGCAAATAGATTTAGTGAACTCCCTTGAGGATTCATTTGCATCAGCTGCAAATTATCTCAAAACAATAGGGTGGAATAAAAAAATTTCTTGGGGCTACAAGGCAATAAGTGCTGATAAAATTGACAATTCTTTGGTCACTATTGATGCAAGAAAATTAAAAAAAACCCTATCTAGAAATGATTTAATTAATAATAAAATTTCCATAAAAAATAATAAAAAAGCCAAAGGTAATTTTAAACTAATAAGACCGGACGGCAAAGATGGGCCTATTTTTTTAGTAACTACAAATTATGAAAAATTATTAAATTGGAATAGATCATTACGATTTGCAATAACAGTGGGCTTATTTGCTGACCTTTTGAAAAATGCTTAAAAAAAAATCACTTATAGTCTTTAGTTTTTTGTTTCTTTTTTCATGTACCAATATAGGTAAAGTTTCCTTAACCGAGAAAATTGGTTTTTCTGGCAATTTAGGATCTTTAAGCTCTTATCAAAAAAACACCCAAGCAGTTGTAGCTCAAGATTTTAAAGGCAATTCACTAAAAATTACTAATCTCGCAAATCAAAAATCTATAAATTTGCAATACATTGAAAAAAAACCAATTCCAGAATCTCGAATAATTTATATTTCAGATGCTGTTGCCAGTTCACTAGGAATAGAAAAAGATTTACCCTACGTAAAAATAGAATCTGTCTCTTATACACATCTGACGCTGCCGACGATATGCAGTGTGTAG
>OJDG01000294.1_pt1 | contig 13205 bp, 12 predicted proteins | sample 1592411 | NCBI WGS metagenome assembly OJDG01 (sample SAMN05416759, study PRJEB24817) | seawater metagenome | isolation source: Sea water | place: Canada:Atlantic | collected 2013-07 | reverse complement strand
TTTCCTAATAATGTTTCTTTCAATTGTCCGATAGTCATACGAGATGGAATAGCATGGGGATTGATAATTATATCAGGTTTTAAACCATCCTTAGTAAAAGGCATATCTTCTTCTGGAATAATATTACCAATAGTACCTTTTTGTCCGTGACGACTTGAAAATTTATCTCCTATCACTGGACGTCTAATAATACGAGTACGTACTTTTGCAAATTTGTAACCATCTCCATTACGCTGGATGTAATTTTTATCTACATAGGTATCTTCACTTGTACGAAACAATTTACTTTGGTCTTCATATTTAATAACCTTAGTGTGGTCATTTTTATTTTCTTTAATAGGAATTACTTTTGAAATAATAACATCTCGATTTTCAATTAATGTATTTTCAGGTATAACCCCTTCATTATTAATTTTATTATAATTACCATATTTCATACCTTTTGTTCGGGATGGATCTGGTTTACAACGAATTTCTTCATCACCATTTATTTTTTTATCTTCATCTTTTTCAGTATGATAAACAGTTGCAATAAATAAACCACGGTCTACTGCACCTTTATTGAATAATATACTATCTTCTTGATTATAACCAGTATGAGTCATTATTGCGACAATAACAGGTGAACCAGAAGGAATTTTGTTAATTTGAATAATATTCATAATACGAGTATCAACTAATGGTCTCATTGGATAATTCAATACATACGCTGTTTTATCCATTCGATTCATATAATTTGTAACATAGACTCCCATTGATTGTTTTGACATTGCACACTGATATGTATTTCTTGGCGATTGATTATGTTCTGGAAATGGAATACAAGATGCTAATATTCCGAATATACTACTCGTATGAATTTCACAATGAGTATAATCAAATGTTTTCATTGTTGTTGCTTCCTTTGTTTTCAGAAGTTCGTGTGGATGCATACAAACCATTGAATAATTTTGTTCTTCTGGGTCAATATATTCCATTACTGAATTTTGTAATTTCAAATTACACAATAAATCATCCCATCTTAATTCTCCCGAACGCAACATTTGAATTTGACGTTGTGATATCAATAAATTGTTATCCTTGACACGCATTAACGGACGTGTAAGTCTACCAGCATCATTGCAAATACGAATTTCCATCTTTGAATAAATAAATACGACTGATGTGTAAACATTAATCATTCCCTTGTACTTCAAATCTTTTAAATACTCATAAGCATTTTGAGGTTCATTTGTAATACCCATAAAGCAACCATTTACAAATATTTTTACTTTATTAAAATAATATGATTGGGGTTTTGATTCGTCCAATGGGATCAAATATCTATCTACATAATGATACAAGTTGTGACTTTGTGATGGTATTGTAATATGAGCCATATAGCTTAGATTTTTTACAACCCCAACAGACTGACCCTCAGGAGTTTCAGCGGGACATAAATACCCCCATGTGGTATTATGTAACATTCGTGGTGGTACCAACTTCCCACTTTTATCAATAGGAGTACTAATTCTTCGACTATGACTTAAACTAGAAGCATAAGTCAAACGATTCAATACTTGCGCAACACCAACTTTACTAGAATTAGATTGCTTGATACCAAAATCACCAGTGCTTAATGCTCGTTTGATACCATTCTCAATAGTTGTAGATTTTATGATTTTATAAATATTCGTATGGTTCACAATATTCATGTAATCATAAGTGGAACGCCAACTTCCAGTGTTGATCTCTTTTACAATACTTTTTTGCATATCTTTTACTAATTTGTTAAAATAATTTCGAAATAAATTGTTTAATAATGTACCTGTTAAATCTATACGTTTATTCAAATAAGAATCCCTATCGTCTTGGGGATTATAGCCATATGCTGCACGTAAAAGACGATTCGTCATATAGCCTAAATAATATAATTTTTGGATTTTATTTAAACAATGTGGGAATAAATCATTGTTTAAAACGTCATTTGTAAATTCATTTTTCTTTTGTTCACCTGTTTCTTTATCCATATTAATTGGTGTAAACATAATATGTGTTTGAATATAATTAAATGCTTCTGCTTGTGTTAAACATTCATTTGCTTCAATAATAGATGCATGTAAATGTTTTAATAAATGTTTTTCAATGATATCTTCATGTTCTTCAAAACGAATATTTAATAATATATATTTACATATTTCACCATCACTTAAAACACCTAATGCACGAAATAATATAAATAATGGTATAGGTGCTTTTAAGCGTGGAATTTGAATATATATTGGAAATCCAAAACCATTGTCTTTTGAACTGACCATCATATTTATTTGTTTTGGACTAATTGTTTTGAAATCTGGAATTGATTTCAATTCTGCCATCCAAGTATATTTTGTATTATTTTTGGAAACATTAAAACAATATACTCTATTTTCAGCAGCTCTTTCTTGACCAAGAACAGTTTTTTCAGATCCATTTATTATAAAATAACCTCCTGCATCATATTTACATTCTCCTGTGACATCAGATGATATATGTTTATACTGAGATAAAACACACAGTGATGATTTTAACATTATAGGTAATTTTCCAATATGAACACTAGGTATAATACGATTAAATGTTTGTATATTTTCTAAATTTTCTCCGTTACGTACAACATATTTGATGTTAACATCAATTGTCATATTTGAAGAATATGTGAAATTTCTCAAACGAGCCTCCTGAGGAAACATTAATTTAGTTGCACCATTTGTTTCATGAATTTGGGGACGATAAATTTTAAATTTTTCGAAGCTTATAAACATTTCTAGAACATATAGGTTATGGGTTTTATTATAATCTAATTCTGAACAGATGTGGATTGGATGAAACATGTCAATTGTGTCTTGGATCTGAAAATTTACAAAATGATCAAATGATTCCAATTGATGTCTTACCAATTGTTTCAAATGGTTCTCGCCAAAATAAGACTCAATAAGGGTCCAAGGACTTTCAATAAATGTTTCATGTTCTAATGATTTATCTAAAGAAGATTCATCGTAGACATTTTGGCGATTTTCACAATTATTCATAGGAGCAAAAGTGTCAAACATTTCAGAATTCATTATTTGTACTTAGTAACTTATGTTTAATCTATTTCAATTTTATCTTAAATTAACTATTTTTTAATTATTAATTTTTAGAATATTATTTTGATTAATATTAATTGCAAAATAATATTTTAGTTGACTCATATGAAATACTATACTTCATTCATTGCTTTTTCAATAAGTTCCAAACTTTCGTTCATTTGAAATTCATTAATTATTAATGGAGGAGTCATTCGCAATGTTGTTTCGTGGGTTGTTTTTGTCAAAATATTGTTTTCTCGTAATTTGGTTACCAATATAGATGCTGTATTTGTATCAACACATTGTATTGCATTCATTAAACCTCTGCCTCTAATATCTTTTATATAAGAATATTTATGTTGTATTTTTTGCAATTCATCGCGAAAATGATGTCCCATCAAAATTGAATTTTCTGGCAATTTGTGATCAATAGTATAACGGACTGCTGATTCAGCAATAACAGCACTTAATGGATTACCACCATAAGTAGATCCGTGCATATTTATATCCATGTGTTTCATTACGTGATTATCTGCCAATACACAACTTATGGGCATCAAACCACCAGACAATGCTTTTCCCAATAATAACATATCTGGTTTTATCTTGTCGTAATCGCAAGCATTTAGATTTCCAGTTCGTCCTAATCCAGTTTGTATTTCATCAGCAATAAATAAAATGTTAAATGCGTCACATAACTTTCTAACTTGTGATAAATAGCCTTGATCTGGTATAATAATTCCTGCTTCTCCTTGAATTGGTTCAGCCATATATGCTACAATATTTGGATTCTCTTCAAATGCCTGTTTTAATGCATCAATATCGTTGTATTTTACTAATTGTAATCCTGGTGTATATGGACCAAAATGTTCATAGCATTTTGGATCATTTGATGAACTAATTGCTGCAATACTTCGTCCCCAAAAATTATTTGTAGCAAAACAAACAACTGCTTTATTTTCAGGAACATTTTTATGTTTGTATCCCCATAGTCTCGCTAATTTTATAGCAGTTTCACCTGCTTCCACACCAGTATTTGTTGGTAGTATACTTTCATAACCAAATGTACTTGTCATGAATTCAAAGTAATCACCCAATTTATCATTAGTAAATGCTCGTGATGTTAAACAAAGTTTTTTCATTTGTTCACTTGCAGCTTTTACTATTTCTGGATTACAATGACCTTGATTTACTGATGAATAACCAGCTAAATAATCAAAATATTTTTTGTCGTTATCATCATACATGAAAATTCCTTGTGCTTTACAAATATTTACCATAATCGGTTTATAATTACGGGCTCCATATATCAACTCCTTATTGATTCTATTCATAGTTATTATGAAAAATAGCTTTTATATTATTTCATAATAATTTACTTATGATCCGTACATTTTTTAAGCAAGTAACAAATACTTTGTGCTATAAATTTATTTTTTTTGTAAATATTTCTCTTGAATTTGTGGGTTAATACTTGCTAATGGTGTATATAATTTGCTTTGTTGTTCATTTCTAGACAAATATATTGATTTCAAATCACTACTATTATATCCAAATGGTCTAGTATTGTCATCAGACGATTTAAATAAATATGGACCTAATTCATTAGTATTTGGAGCACTGTGTGGAACAAAATTTTGTGTATTTACTTTGGCGTTACTATTTACTTGGTTTTGCTTAATAATTACATCTGCATTTTTTTGTAAGTAATGGCGATATTCAGCATTTGACATAATGTTTTCACGCTGCATTACTTGATCATTTAAGATAGCATTTGGATTTTGTTGAGTTGATCTTCCATCATGCATTATTTCAGGAATATTAAAATATACATTGTTTGCTTTCATAATATATATTATTATATATTTTAAATATACTCAAATTACTATAACAATATTTACATTAATTGTACTTCTTGTGTTGATGTATTATGTTGTTTTCTAAAATCATCTTCCAATAAAGTGACCAAATCAGCTTTTTTCATTTTTTGAATTTCACTTGCCAAACCTTTGGTAGAAACAAGACTTTTTAATTCATCAAATTTTAATTTTTTAAAATTAGGGACTGAAACATCTTGTACTTTTGTTTCTAATGTAGTATCAAAATCTACTACCCGAACATTTTCTTCATCCTCTTGTTGTAATTCCTCTACTTCTTCTAATTCATTTAATTCATCAACTTCAATCAAATCTTTTTCTATACTTGCTTCTAATTCTTTTTGTAAATTGCTAGTTAATATTGAATTATCATCAAAAGTTCTTGCCATATCTTGATCATCTCCAAAATCTTCTTTATTTTCTAAATCATCTGTATTATTAATATCATAATCATCTGTATTATTTTCAGTTATGACTTGTTGTTCATCATTTTCAATATCATCTTCTGTATCTTCTGTATCTTCTGTATCTTCTTCATCTTCTTCATCTTCTTCATATTCTTCATCTTCATTATATTCATCGTTAATATTCATAGAAACCACTTTTAAATCATCTGTTATAAAATTTGACAATTCTTCATTTTCATATATTGGAGGTAATGGAGTTTTGAGATTACGTATTTCATTTGCCATTTTAGATACCAATTGGAACATAGAATTTATCTTATTATCATAATCTGATAGACGTTGTCTAATATAAAAAATTGTAAATATTAAAATAAATAATATACCAAGCGAAAACATTAAATTTGAACCTACATTAAATAAAGCTAAAATATCCATTTGAATTAATACAATATATAATTCATATTCTTAAAACGTAAAACCTACTTTTTCTTTATTGATAATAGTTCGATCTTTTCTAAAAACTTTCTCGTATCATCTACAATTGCTCTTGGATACCCTAAATCTTGTAAAACTTTCACCCCTCCGCGAATATTACTTATACTACTTTCTAATTTATAAGTGTATTTGAAATCGTCCCTCTGTGCTATCGTTTTCATACAACAATTTTGTAATTTACTATTATTATCTAAATGCTTACACAAATCAATATAATGTGTCGTTAACATAAAGTCAATATTACTTTGTTTTGATAAATGATTAATAAAGCTATATGATGCCGATATTGCTTCATATGGATTTGTACCTGAATATAATTCATCAAATATACAAAAATGGTGTTTATGAAGATTATTCATTACAGAGTCATATATTTCTTTACATCGTCGAGCTTCTGATTGAAATAGACTATCACGTCCAGAATTGTCTGGAATATTTATATAACAATTAATTTCATCATACAAACGAATTTTACTTTCTTTTGCAAAATAGCCACACCCAATTTGTTGCGCAAGTAAAACATTTAATAAGGTAGCTTTCAATAAAGTTGTTTTGCCTGATGCATTTGGACCAGTAATTAACATTTGTTTATCCAATTTTACAGTATTTTTCACAACATTTCTATTTCCTACAATAGGTGTGTATACATCTTTCAAATGTAAATACCCAGATGCTAATTTTGGCTTCAATATAATTGTATTTAAATGTTTATTTTGTAAATTAGAATTTATCTGAAAAATATTTCCTAAATAAGATTGGAAATCTAACATATAATATAATGATTCTATTAATGTATCATTATGAAATAATGCATAATAATGTTTCAACAAAGATCCCATAGAGAAGAAATTATGAAAGGACAATTTAAAATTATTTAGATAAGTAATATTTTCTTTGTAATGAACTAAATCACCTATATGTCTAGTTAATATTTTATGAAATGGATGATATGTATCTAATTTTTCTACAAGATCACTATAAGTGTTCACATGACTTTCATTTCGTGATATAAAATTCACAAGCAGTTTATTTGTACTTCCAATAAAACTCATATTTTTGTAAAAACGAAAACAAAATTGTACATTTGAGTATATTTGAAATACATACATGAAAACAGAAAAGATCATATATATTCGCTTATCCCAAGGAACACTATTAAAGTTGATAATAAGTTTTGCAAATACATTCTGCTTCAATAGTTGAAAGAGACTTTTAAAATATCCACTAAATGAAAGATTAATTCCATTGAATTTTAATAAGAAGAAAGGGACAAGTAGCATAAATATTGGAGCACATAATGTCAATATGGGAGATGCTAATGTATATAAACTTAATAATTGTAAAAACCACGCATAATTATTTAACCAGCTACAATACTTCCAATCAATATAATTATATTGTGCATAAAATTCATCATTTGATTTTAGTTCTTTTAAACGATTGAATAATATTTTGTTTTCATTTTGATTGTTTTCTTCGTAAAATTCAGGAATTAAATCCAATTTACATTGTTTATATAATGTCTGTGAATCTTTTAAAAATTTTCGATTGTTTGTATAATATGACGCCCATTGATGAATTAATTCTTCCTCATTATCATTTTGTGGATTAAATAAATGTTTGAGTGTATATTGGCTATTCGATATATCTAATTCTGAATTTTCTAATGGAGTATCATTATTACTTGATGATTTTGTTGGTAACAAATCAATGTCTTCTTTAATCACATTGGATACAATGTATTTATTATTGAGATAATAAATTGGCAATTTAAAAGTAGATTCCATCAATGTATATAGTTTTCTTTCTTTATTAAAAATATTTTTTAAACACAATAAAGATAGAATAGATAATTTCTAAAAAAATTGAATTAAAAACATTACAATAATATATGTACTAGATACGATGACTACAATATTACAATATAAATTAGATGTTTTTGAAAATGTTAAGAAAGATGGTTTCGATTTTACATTCGATGATTCTGTGATTGCATTGATTCAAGACATAGCAGAGAAAGTAGGAGCACCTGGTTATATTAAAACTCCAACTTTTGCAAAAAAAAAGAAACCAACGATTAAAGCTACTGTATTTAAACAAGAAATAGCATGTTTATTTGATGAAATTAAAGTAGAGATACGTAAAATGATGAACAAAATATCAAATGATTCTTATAATGATATATATGAAACTTTATGTACGAAAATTGAATTACTAATTGGTGAAGAGAATAAAAGCCCCGAAACTTTACAAGAAGAAATGAGTTATATTGGAAATCTCATATTTGATTTAGCCACATTTAATCACTTTTATACCGCATTGTATGCAAAATTATACAGAGATTTAATGAAAAAATATGATGTATTTACAAATATATTGGAAAGTACATTTACCCAATTTATGGAACGATTTCAAAATATCACATATATATCTCCAAATGATGATTATGATGGTCATTGTAAATATAATCAAGAAAAAGATGTCCGTAAAGCTCTGACTTCATTTATAAGCGAGCTATGTTTAATAGATGTTATAGAAGAGGAATATGTTATAACTCTTATTAACAATTTACACACACAAATTAAGTTACATATTCCGAACGAAAATGTCAAGCATTTATGTGATGAACTCAGTGAGTGTATCAAATTACTTATTTGTAACACGATTGATGTACTCAATAACATAGATGAGTGGAACGGTATAAAAGAAGTTGTTCAAGAATGTTGCCAACTAAAACCCCGTGTTAATCCAGGATTTACTGCGAAAGCACTATTTTGCTTTTATGATATTCGAGATAAAATTAACAAATATGAATCACTTAAAGAAAAAAAAAATTAAATATTTAATACAATATAATACATTATAGAAGACATTTGAAAAATATATAAATATTTTTTAATGTAAATATTTATATGTCGATTAATAAATCTTGGAAAGTATTCACAAATACACTTATTCCTCATGTAAATGAACTAAAACACAAGAATCAAAAAAAAAGAATTTATAAAAATCTGTTAAAGATGTTTTATCTCCAATTAATGAAAGCAAGTGAATCATATAATACACACAAACATAATTTACAAATTATTCATACTCCAATAGAAAATATTCATAATATTGGATTAAAGGTAATATTACAAAGTTCTATTTACTTTCCACAAGACATTGTGAATTTCATAAGTAATGAAACAGAATTTAAAACAACGTTTGAATTTAAAATTAGAAAGCAACATTTCACTGTGTCACTATATAGTCATACTTCACAATTACAAGATTTTAATCATTTTAGAAAACTTGAAAATTATTGTCGAATGATTTATATGTGGTTTCACGTTATTATGTTGTATAAAAAACAAAGTATACAGTGTAATGAAATTGTAAATATTCATATATTTTTAACACCATTTAAGAAAGAATTACCTCAATCTAACGCAACTGTCTTAGGACCAAATCACGTTAATAGTGGATTTACAACATTGTGTAGCAATAATAATTCATCAATAGTAATTTTCAGACAAGATGAATGGTTTAAAGTTTTATGTCATGAAACATTTCATCATTTTAATTTAGATTTTCATAACGCGAATATGTTACATATTCAAGATGAGATTAGTAAATTATTTCACATTCGTAGCAATTATTTACTGTACGAAAGTTACTGTGAATTTTGGGCTACATTATGGAACGCCATGTTTCAAAGTTTTTCGCATACAAATATATCATTTGATGACTTTCATAAAAAGTATTTTCATTTGATAGAAGATGAAAAATTGTTTTCCTGTTTTCAATTAGCAAAAGTAATGCATCATAATAGTTTACACTATGAAGATTTAATTGAAAATAAAAATACAAGACTTTACAAAGAAGATAGTAACGTTTTCGCATATTATGTTATAAAATCCATATTGTTACATAATGATGATTTGTGTTTAAAATTATTAAATTCAATCAATAAAAATATTTTGCGGTTTGAAACAACACGTGACAATGTAGATATCTTATGCAAATTTATCAAAAACTATTATACAGATAATCATTTTATTGATAAAATAAGAGTATTTGAGAAGATTCTAGATAACATTGATTATAAGAAAATACCTAATAGCGTGAAACCTTTATTTTCTACATTGAATATGACACTTTACGGAAGTATCAATTAATTATATCACACGACTATAAACTATATAAGTAAAAAATAAATGTCAAACATTTACTTCATTTATTGGTATAAAAATATAATATATATAATTATTATGACATCATTAAAGAAAATGAAATTAGAAGAATTAATCTATAAAGCTCAGTTGTGTAATTATGTAGCTCCATTTGGAGATATGGCAAATTGGTCAGATGACGATGCTGTACTAGCAGGAACATATGAATTTATAACAAGTCCATTATTTATACGCATTTGTGGTATGGTTTGTAAAATGTTTCCACCTATCAAAATTATTATAAAACAAAATCTTAGAACATATATTACAAAATATGATACAATATAATAATTAGCTCACTGACAAAAAATGTTACTATAATATATAAATGGAATTTTCTAATGCATCAATTCATGGAAGAAATAGTGAACGTGCCGCTATTCATAAAATTTTACGTAAATCTTGGAATACAAAACCTACCGGAAACAAAGGTCCAAATGGACCATTTCGTCTTGTATATAATAATGATTCAAATAGTTCAGGAAATCATAAATTTGTATATGACAGTTCAACATATACTCGTTATTCCAAAGAACTTGCGCATAATCGATTTATTGTAAATAAATAATGTATTATGATAATGTTTTTATTTATAGTGTTAAACATGTGATAAATTGTTAAGTGAAATATTTTCTCATTACACTACAAATGAAAAAATATTTCAGTGAATTTTTAGGAACATTGTTCTTTTTATTCGTTATTTTAGCAACACGTGATCCTCTTGCTATTTCAGTAGCGTTAGCATTAGTAATTATTATTTTAGGTCCTATTTCAGGAGGTCACGTGAATCCTGCTGTAACTTTTATGATGTTTGCTAACAAAGAATTAGCCAGGAGTGACTTATTACCATATATTTTAGCACAAATTACAGGTGCGTTAGCAGCAATTCAATTACATAAAGCTGTCGTCAATTAAAAACAAGTAACAAATTTGATTCTAATTAAAATGATAATTTTTGAAATCTTCGTTCTGGTGTAGTTAATAATATTGCTTCACCAGTACTTTTCCCTTTTTTTACATTTTTACACTCTGTGAAAATGTAGTCTACACCTTTGACATTCTTTGGAATCTTTGATTTACTATTTGTAATACATAACTGAGCCGCATATTTGATATGTATTTTGTTAATAATAGTATTCGAAGTAGAATCAATTATTACATAACATGATGGAAGGTTATCTAAATGTACCCATATATCATTATCATTTGCATTATCTAATAACTCCCAATTGTGTTTTGCATTTCTACCTAGATAAAATTGAACATCAAAATAAGTAAATGACGCCATTCTGTGTATATATTTTGTACATAATTATATTTAATTGTATTTTTGATCAATTTTATATTCATTGTTCATATAATTTAGAAATTTTGTAAAGTCTTCAAAACAATTTTAGTAACTCGTATTATCTCTTTTCTTGCGGTTTCCTCACTCACACACATAAGTTTAGCTACTTCTTTATTAGTTCGTTGTATTTTACAAGTGTACGTGTTGTAACGATATGTAAAATAACTTCTCTCTTTTTGAGTTAACACTTGTAATATTTCATAAATTGTTTCAGGTGATTCTAATTGACAATGATTATAAAAATTAGATTCCAATGATTTATCATAATTTGCATCTATATGTGAAAATGATGTCACATAATATTCACTCATATTGTGTAATTTTAGAAATTCTTTATTTACTCTCAATCTATGTGGTAAAATAGAATTTGTTTGTATATCACTGAGCCCACGTTTGAATTCACTTGTTACATAAACGTCACTATATTTATAAAAATTACTAGTTCCGTCATACTTTTTAATTGCTTTCCATAAACCCATATACCCATAACGCAATAACAAATGCTTGTTACCATACGATAATCGTTGTGATACTACACTTGATTTAGTAAATGATTTATATTTATTGTGTACAAAAGGCAAGCTATGATGGAATAATATTTTTTTTGTTTCATAAACAATATCAGAAAAGGTTGTATTATATTTTTCAAGATATAACGTATCAATGTTATTGAATTGTTTGTCAGGAATGTCTGATCTATAAATAGCGTTGTATTCTAAAATTCTACTTATGCATTTGAATTGATTATTTGTAAGAAAACCATTTCCTAAGACCAAATACATTATTAAAACAATATTTCTAAATATAATCATTATTGTATATTTAGAAACACATATTTGTTTAACTACTTTCTTTTTTGTCACTTCTTCGTATTTGCTTTTTTAAGAGGTTTAGATTTTTTAAGGGTTTTTTTAGGTTTTTTCTTTTTCTTTCGCTTCTTTTTACGCGACTGTTTGACAATATGTGCATATTCATTTGGGTTGTTCAATAATAATTTTCGTTCTTCTTGATTTGATTTATACCATTTTTTGTAATTATCTGATTTTTTGTATTTATTGATTACCTCATCTACACGAGCAGATAATATGTAGCTACCATCTGCTTCTAATATTGTTGTTTCATTGATATCGGTATTATGATAATGGGACAAATACTCGATAACCGTATTCGCAAATATTTCTATTTTATTACTAATATTTACAATACATGTTCCAACAGGTAAGTGAAGGTTGTACATTGTTTTCATATCATTATCTATTATTGCTTTATTCAATGAGTTTTTTAGATACGATTTTAAAGGAAATTGAGCAGGTAAGTCATTAACAAATCCTTCGATAACAAAAATATAATTCAATATATTTGATGAAGCATGTAAAAATTTCATGACGACTGATGTAGAAATATTAAATTGCTCTACTTGTTTACCAATAATGACAGAAAGTGTTTCTTCTTGAAATACTTGTTCTACTAATTTTGTCAATCCTACAAATATCTTAGAACCAAAATTTTCAAAGCGATTATTCTTTTTTTCTGTTTTAATCATGGGATTTGAAATTTCTCTCAATACATCTTTGACCATTTTTGTTTCATTATCTGGCACTAATAACTGAGTTTTTATATATTCTACTAATACATATTCTGTATTTTTCATATCATTGATCTCTATTAATGATGATGTATTATATGGTTCCAAAATAGATTCAACCTTTAAAGTTTCTAAGGCTGTCCAGTTATAAGGTATAATAGGATTCTCAGGGGCACAAGCAGTTTGAAAA
>OJDG01000288.1_pt1 | contig 13324 bp, 9 predicted proteins | sample 1592411 | NCBI WGS metagenome assembly OJDG01 (sample SAMN05416759, study PRJEB24817) | seawater metagenome | isolation source: Sea water | place: Canada:Atlantic | collected 2013-07 | reverse complement strand
GGCCTAAATCGACGCCGACAAACCTGTGATGTCGAGATAGCAACAACGCGTTGGCTCGGCGAAAAACTACCACTTGTAGATACCCATTCGCTATCTATTTGATAAGTTTGCTATGCAGGTGATGTAGGGTGATTTGTTTAAGTTCGAGTTTGTTAACTGCCCGAATTTAAGGTCGGATTTAGAGATTCAGATATCGGATAAAGATTGCTCGTTTCCGCCAGGGCTTTTAACTGCGCTGGTGATCTAATGGAAAACGGCGGTGGCAATTAAACTGCCGGAAATTTAGAGTTTGAAAATGGCAGTCTTCATGAAAGGCTTGAAAGACAGATGTTTGAAATTGCACGATGTGCACTCAATTCGACTCCTAAAATTTCTGCGGGAGTGAATCTAATAAAGGTGAGATATGCATAAATACTTATTTTTCTCGGTGGCGCTTTTTGGGCTGGGCCTCAGTGCTTGTCAAAGCCCAGTACCTCCGGCAGATGAATCCACTCAAACCAAGGATCCGGTTGAGTTTTTACGTAATGTGGAAGCCGAGTCGTTGGAATTGGACAAAGAGGTGGGCGCGGCCTATTGGGTGCGCTCAACCCATATTACCCCGGACACTGGGATCTTGGCCGCCAAAGCTGGCGAGCGTCAGTTGGCATTTCAAAGCAGAGTCATTGAGCAGGCCCGGGATTATAAAGGCCTGCCCATGGATGCAGAAACGGCCAGGGGTATAGAGCTGATTCTGCGCGGATCCTCCTTGCCAGCGCCAGACGATGCCGCGAAGCGTGCTGAGCTTTCGCAGTTGGCTACAGATTTAGAGGGCATGTATGGCGCGGGTGAGTACTGCGATGCAGATAGCGGCGTTTGTTCAACGTTGCCTGAGTTGGAGAATATCCTTGCCAAATCTCGAGATTACTCAGAGCAGCTCAATGCCTGGACTGGGTGGAGAACCGTTTCGCCACCTATGCGCCCTATGTACGAGCGCTTTGTAGAATTGGCTAATGAAGGTGCGCGCGAAGTGGGCGCAAAAGACCTTGGTGATTTATGGAAAGGCGGCTACGACATGGGCGTGGCGGAGTTCGAGCAGGAGAGCGAACGTCTGTGGTCTCAAGTTGAGCCGCTTTATGAAGAATTGCATTGCCATGTGCGCGCACAGTTAGGCGCAAAATATGGCGAAGACTTGGTGCCAAGTAACGGTCCTATCCCTGCGCACCTTTTGGGTAATATGTGGTCGCAGTCTTGGGGCAATATTTATGACTTGTTAGAACCCTATCCCGGTGTTGCCTCATTAGATGTGAATAAAGCGCTGGTTGACCAAGAATATGATGCAGTGCGTATGACTGAAACCGCTGAAGCGTTTTTCACTTCACTAGGCCTGCCTGAATTGCCCGACAGTTTTTGGCAAAATTCTATGCTCACCAAGCCAGCAGACCGAGATGTGGTTTGTCATGCCAGTGCCTGGGATTTAGATAACGGTAACGATCCGCGCATCAAGCAGTGTGTAGAGGTGAATGAAGAGCAGTTGTCTACTTTGCACCATGAGTTAGGCCATATCTATTATTACCTAATGTACAAAGAACAGCGCCCGTTGTTTAAAGGCGGTGCCCATGATGGATTCCATGAAGCCATTGGCGACACTATCGTTTTATCTATGACCCCAGCCTATCTGAAAGAAAAGGGCCTAGTGCCTGAAGTGACCCGAAGTGAACAGGCAACCATTAACGAACAGATGAAGTTGGCGTTGGATAAGATTGCGTTCTTGCCCTTCGGTAAGCTCATTGATCAATGGCGTTGGCGTGTATTTTCAGGCGAAATTACGCCAGAGAATTACAACGCGGGTTGGTGGGATTTGCGCACACGTTATCAAGGTATTGCACCCGCTGTTGCGCGTACGGAAGCAGATTTTGATCCAGGCGCCAAATTTCATATTCCTGGCAATACGCCGTATACCCGTTACTTTTTGTCTCATGTGATGCAGTTTCAGTTTCATAAAGCGCTATGCGAGGCGGCGGGCAATACAGGGCCGTTGCATGACTGCTCCATATACAACAATAAAGCCGCTGGGGAAAAACTGGGTCAGATGTTGAGCATGGGAGCTAGTCAGCCTTGGCCAGAGGCCATGTATGCGTTAACTGGGCAGCGGACAATGGATGCGTCGCCTATCATAGATTATTTCCAGCCGTTAATGGGTTGGCTGCAAGAGCAGAACAAAGGTCGGCAGTGTGGTTGGTAGCAATGACTAAGCTTGCCGGTCTTTAACTTAGGTGGAGGCGTCCGATGAATAAGTATCGTGTTTACGGCGATATGCTTTCCGGTAATTGCTACAAGATAGCAATGTTGTTGGAGTTTATGGGTGTGTCCTATGACTGGGAGGCTGTGGATGTTTTGTCCGGTTATACCCAAAGTCCTGAGTTCAAACAGCTAAATGCCAATGCCAAAATTCCGCTATTGGAGATCACGGATAGTGAGGCCGGGGGCAAAGAATATTTGTCCGAGTCTAATGCCATTTTGAATTACTTGGCTGAGGGTTCTGAGTATCTACCCGCCGCTGGTCTGGCGCGAGGGCGGGTATTGCAATGGCAATTTTTTGAACAATATAGCCACGAGCCTTATATTGCGGTTGCGCGTTTTATAAAGCACTTCCTTGGATTACCAACTGAGCGCCAAGGTGAGTTTGCAAGTAAGCAGGCGGGTGGGCATAAAGCCTTGGCGATTATGGATGCGCAATTGAGTAGAACGCCTTATTTAGCTGGCGAGGGTCTGACTATTGCGGATATCTCGCTTTACGCTTACACGCATGTGGCCCCAGACGGCGGTTTTGATCTAACTGAGTACGCCAATATTTTGGCGTGGATGGCCAGAATTGAGGCGCTGCCAAATTACTTGCCCATGCAAAATAATATTGCCGACTGATTTTCGCAGCTTTTTATGACTTTGCCCTGATTTTGTTATGAGTTAGCTATGACCTTGCCGTAGGTATTCGCTGGCAACAAACCATTGTTCTCTGACGCTTGCTAAAAATTAGCGAGTCCAGCGGTTGGGAATCATGTCTTCTACTAGCTGATTAATACTGAATGCGTGCAGATCTTTTTCTTCGGCTACTGACATAGCGAACTTCGACACACTATTTGAGCGGGTATACACCAGCACTTTTGGATATTGCTGCTTAATCCATAGCGCCGTGCGCAAATTGTCGCGTTCATTACCTGTGCCCAATATCACCACAGTGTTTTCTAAGCTCAGGTCAATTTTACTCGAGACATTGCGCCACACTTCAGGGTGGGAAATGTCCCCTAGGAATACAGAGCGTTGATAATCTTTGCCCAGACTTTGCTGTTCCTCAACAACCTGAATACGGCGCTCAGCGTCTTGGTCAATCAGAGCCACATGGGAGAGCTCTCTGCCAGCAGTTCTTTCCAATTGCTCCAATACGGATTGGCCAAAGCGCCCAAACCCAGCGATAACGACATTGTCGCGGTTATGGGTGCGGCGAAAATGCTCGACTAAGTTGTTGCGTACAAAACCCAGCGCAGCAAGGTTGTAAGTATTGAAGATAATACAGTGACGACCCAGAGAGGTGCGCAGCAAACTGCGCATAAAGCGCAGGTTTTGGCAGTGTACGACCACGCGGAATTTCAAGTTAGGGGCTACGTCTAAAACTCGCGTTGCCGCCTCAAAGGCTTGGTAGTCATCGTTGCCTAATAGCAACACTCGGCGGGCTTTGGGCAAGGCAAGTTTCTTCAGCGAGAAGCCCAAGGTGAGGTCACCGACGACGGTCACCACGCCATAACGCTGCTGTAATTCTTGCTCGCGAATGGAGTTGAAATGATCATCTACCACAATGACTCGATCATGAGGCGACTGTCTGCGCAGCATACGCAAATAACTGGTTGTCAGGTCTCCTGAACCAAAAATCACAATATGGTTTTCTAAGTTACGCAGCAGCCATTGCTGTGGGTTAATGACTCGGATGACGGCTTCTATGACCGCGGATGCGGTGAGCAAGGGCGCGCCAAAGTATGTGATCCAGAGTAAGCCCCGAGCCCATACTGGGCCGCCAGTGGGCACGCCAAGGTCTAATCCGCCGACAACGAATAAACCCAAAATGTAGTAGATCTGCACAGCCAGACCGTCGCTTTCGGTAAATGGCCGCTCACTTAGGGTGACTCCGGCAGCGAAACTGCCTAGGCCGAGTACAAACAACGAAGCTACTGCGATCCATCTCCAGCCTAAACTTTTGTTTGTTATTGTTTCGAGAGCCATGTGCTCAGGCCAATCCAGTTGCTAGTATCAGAGCATTCTATTCCGGGGAGGAGACAATGTCAGAGTTTTCGACAATTCAGTATGAAATAAATGACGCCGTTGCGCGTATTACCCTTGATCGCGTGGACATGCGCAATGCGCAGAACAAAAAAATGCTCTACGAGCTCAACGAAGCCTTCGATTTGGCCGCTCGAGATGACGAAGTCAAAGTCATTGTACTGGCCGCCAATGGGCCGCATTTTTCCTCTGGTCACGATTTGGCAGACAAAGAAAAAGTCACAGATTTTGCTCAAGTGAGTAACTGGGGTGGCTTTGACAAGCCCGGTGCTGAGGGCCATCAAGCGCAAGAGGAGGAGATTTATCTGGGTTTATGTTGGCGCTGGCGCAACTTGCCTAAGCCAACGATTGCCGAGGTTCAGGGCAAGGTCATTGCCGGTGGGCTGATGCTGGTCTGGGTCTGCGATTTGATTATAGCTGCTGATGACGCCACGTTTTCGGATCCGGTGGTGGCCTTTGGCGTGAATGGCGTTGAGTACTTTGCCCACCCTTGGGAATTTGGTGTGCGTAAGGCGAAAGAACTGTTGTTCACTGGCGGGCGTATTTCAGCAGCGGAAGCTAAATCTTGCGGTATGGTCAACCACGTGGTGCCTAGGGAAGAGTTAACGGGTTTCACTCAGCAGATGGCCGCACGGATCGCTCAGCGACCGAGCATGGGCTTAAGGCTGGCCAAGCAAAGTGTCAACCAAGCGCAAGATGCGCAAGGTCTATGGACCGCACTGCAGTCGGCCATGGGCTTACAGCAGTTGGGTCATGCGAATAATCAGATCGTGCATGGGATGATTGTTGATCCCAGCGGTGCCGATATCATTCGGAAAGAGGCGAAAGAGAAGTAGCTGTGAGCGGCTAATACCCGCTGAAACCGCTTAAAGCTTCAGGCAGGTATCCCTCTCCAAAGAAAGAAAAAGTCCAGAGGAGAGGCTAATCCTCTCCAAAAAGTCCAGAGGAGACGGGGATCCTGTTGGAAACAAAAGAGAGAGGGTACCCGCTTTACCGCCCAGTAAATTCAGGCTTACGCTTTTCAAGAAACGCCTTTAGGCCTTCTTCAAAATCCTCACTTTGAAATAGACCATGTAGGTGCATCATCAGGTGATCTACTGAAGTGTCATAAGACTCCTCCATGCCCATGCGCATCATGCGCTTGGTGGTCTGTACCGCGACAGGTGCATTGTCTGCAATCTCCTGAGCCCAGGTCATAGCGGTGTCCATCAGCTCTTCATGGGGCACCACAGTATTGACTAAGCCCAGCGACAGGCTCTCTTCTGCACCTACCGTACGCCCTCTGTAGTAGAGCTCCGCAGCTTTTGCCCAACCCACAAGCTTGGGTAGAAGCCATGTGCCGCCACTCTCAGGCACCACATTTCGTCTAGCAGTAACAGCGGCCATTTTGCCCTTATCAGACATGATGCGTATATCGCACAGCAGGGTCATGTCCATGCCATAGCCCGCTGCCGCGCCGTTAACTGCGCAAATAATGGGCGTGTCGCAATGCCACATGACATTAATAGGTGCGTCGCGCAGATCAAATAGCTTGCGCGCTGGTCGGCTATTGCCCCCAGCGTCTTTGGCTTCGCTGTCGCGTCGGTCGCTGGTGTCGATTAGGTCAAGGCCCGAGCAAAACCCGCGCCCGCTGCCGGTGAGCACAATGCAGCGTATTTCTGGATCTTTGTCTGCCTCTACCACTTTACGCGATAGCTCGTCGAGCATGTCTCGGCTGATGGCGTTAAGCCGGTCAGGTCGATTCAGTGTTAAAACTAAGATGTGTTGCTGTTGCTCAACTAAAAGTTGCGGTGTTGAAGAAGCTGATATCGTCATTTTTACCGTCCCTTGAATGCGTGTTTATCCATGTTAAGTACCTTTTCATTGGTAAGAAAGTGCCGCAAACTACCCGCGCTTGTTCTTGTGTATCGCTTTTAGGGGAAATTTTTATTCGCGTTTTTATTCTTATGGGCCTCTTGCTGGCCCAGTCGGTGAGCTATGGGCCGGTTTTAGCGGCCAATGCTAGTAGTAACTATTCCCAATCTGGTCCATCTGGTGGTGTTGTCATTGGTAGCTTTGCGAATGAAGCCAACGCACGCAGGGCGTCCTCGCTGGCGTTCACAGCGCTGGCCAATCGCGGCGTGAATGCAGATTTACAGATTATGCCTTCTGCGAATAATGGTCAGGCCCTATTCCGAGTCATTGCGTTGCCACAAGCGGACGCCTCCAGTCGTCGGCTGTTATCGACATTGCGCGACAATGGTTATGCCAGCGCATGGCACATGAACGATGTACCTAACGTGGGCATAGTGCCTGCTGCGCCAGAGCAGCCCACGGCTGTTACCCTCAACGAGCAATCCCAGCAAGCCTTTGCGACGCCTGTGTCGGCCAACACATCTGTTAATTCTGGGGAAGAATCTACTAGGAAATTACCGCAACTGCTCAATACGAGTGCTGGCGAGCAAACGGTTTATGGCACTGAAGCCGGCGTAGATTTAAACAAGCTAGCAATGGCAACGTTTGTTGATGCAGAGGTTGGCGTTGAGATTGACGGCAAGATAGATGAAAGTGTTTGGCAAGATATCGCCTACTTCGACAATATGCGGGTGTCTATTCCCGACATTGGAACGCCGGGTAAATACGCAACAAAAATGCGCATGTTTGCCACAGAAAAGGGCATGTATATCAGCGCGGACATGGAGCAGCCTCAAGACACGCTGGTGCGCCGCATGTCCAGACGGGATGATTTCATTGACCGCGATGTTTTTGGCGTAACTCTGGATGTTTCAGGCGAAGCAAAAATTGGCTATTGGTTTTTCATTGCCCTTGGTGACAGCCAATCTGACGGTAAGGTTCTGCCCGAGCGACGTTACCAAAGAGATTGGGATGGCCCTTGGGTGGGTAAGTCGGCAGTAACGGAAAACGGCTGGAGTATCGAAATGTTCTTGCCGTGGTCCATGATGAGCATGCCCGCAACCGCAGGCGCGCGCGATATTGGTTTTGCGGCAAGTCGAATCATTTCCCATGCTAATGAGCGTTATCAATGGCCGGGTTATGGGGTGACCAGTGCGCGCTTTGTTTCAGCCCTGAATAAGATTGAAGTGCAGGGCGTTCAGCCCCGCGCGCAAATGGCGATGATACCCTTTATCGCAGCAACGTCGGATCAGGTATATAACGAATCTGATGTGAGAGTAGGTGCGGACCTATCTTGGAAGCCGTCGCCAAAGGTGCAGTTGTCCGCAACCGTTAATCCTGACTTTGGCGCTGTTGAAGCCGATGACGTGGTTTTAAACCTCACAGCCAGCGAAACTTTTTTTCCAGAGAAGCGACTGTTTTTCTTAGAGGGTAGTGAAATTTTTAATGTCATGCCGCGTGATGATTTTAGTGCCTTGTATAGAATTGCGCTGAATGAAGACTACGCCACAACATCAAGGCGCGTTTACTTGAATGACTTTGTGCCTGTACCTGTTTCCCTTCTTAATACTCGTCGTATTGGTGGTACAGCCAATCAAGTTGGTATTCCAGCTGGCCTGACACCAGAGCGCGGGCAACGCGATGTGCCAACAGATTTGTTAGGAGCGGCAAAAGTCACTGGGACTAATGGTTCTTTTCGTTATGGTGCGTTGACTGCGGTGGAAGACGATGTTTCTTGGTTGGCACGTAACAATGCAAATGAGCTGGTGAAGATATCTGATGATGGCCGGGAGTTTGCGGTAGCGCGGCTAAGCTACCAGCTAGCAGGCGAGGCGAAAAAATCAGTAGGGTATATGGGTACGTTCACCAGCGGTCCGCTATACGATGCTGAGATTCACAGTGTCGACGGCCACTACACAAGCAGTGATGGTCGTCTCATTGCGGATGGTCAAGTGATTATGAGTGACCGCGATGAAGTCAGCGGCTATGGCGCTTTGTTTGATGTTCTCTACGCCAGCAAGCCAAACCTTCGGCATAAATTTGAATTAGACATCATGGACGATCAAATTAATTTCAACGACTTGGGTTTTTTGCGTCGTAACGATTACGTCAAAGGCCGTTATGTGATGCTTTACAATAAGCAGAACCTAACGGAAAAGTTGACTAACTTTCGCTCAGCTTTTTCGGTGCAACAACAATACAACCTAGAACAAGGCCAGGTGACAGACAGTGCTGTGCTTTGGCGTACCTCGGTGGTTTTGCCTGGTCGCAATACCCTCAGAACGGGTATCGGCTTTTTACCAGAACGCTATGAAGACATAGACAGTCGGGGCAACGGTGCCTACCGGGTGGATGCAGGTGGTTGGTTTGAGATGTTGGTAGCCACCGATGCAAATAAAATGTTCAGTTACTCAGCGGGTATAACTGCGCAACAAGAGCATTTGGGCGACGTAACCTACGGCGCGTCGGCGGGAGTGACCATTCGTCCACTAGATGTATTGAGTATGGACTTCGATTTGCGTTATAAGAAACGCAACGATTGGTTGGTCTACCAAGGAAATCGCGACTTTGCCAGCTTTGATGGTGATGAATGGCAACCTAGCTTTGACCTTAATTGGTTTATTGCGCCAGGCCACCAACTGCGTTGGAACATGCAGTGGGCAGGCGTACGCGCCGAGGACACGGGTTTTTATACCATACCGGTGGGCGATGGCGATTTGCAGGCAGGGGTTAGAACGCAAACTGATTACGACTTTAACTTGGGTGTTTTTACCACCCAGTTAAGATACCGGTGGGAAATTGCGCCGCTGACAGACTTTTACTTAGTCTATAACCGGGGTAACGCTCTACGCAGTGGTGATGAAACCGATGTCACTGATTTGTTTTCTGACAGCATCCAAGACCCGGTTATAGATTCAGTGGTTGCAAAGCTGCGCTACCGGTTTGGTAATTAGTACGGCAACTAATAGAGTAAGAAATACAGTAAGAAACGCAGATGCAACAATAGTTGCATCGACAGTAACGAAAGAGCTGAGTTTTTTCTGACAGGCGATGGCAATCGGCGCCTGATTAGAAATTGTTTTATCAGTTGAATCGAAAGCTTGGGGCGAAGCCATTTGATGCAAAGGCATCGAGCGAGAATGGCTCAGTCGGCTAAGTAGATTTGCTACAGCAAAAGAACCCAGGCATCAGAATCTGAGGAATAACAAAAAGTGTTGGAACAGTTCTTGGGGCTACTAACGAGGCATTTGTGCCTTTAAGGGAGAGTCTGGCGGTATATATTCTGCTGCACTCTTTGGCGCGTGAACGAAAGTTCTCGGGCCGTAATTAATGGGAGAGGAAAGGTGATGTTTAAAAAAGTTCGAGACTTAATGTTGGTAGTGGCAGTGATGCTGATGATCGCGCCGGTAAGCGCCAAGGAAATAGGAAGCGCAAAGCCAGAGCGGCAAGGGTTTTCTAGCGAGCGTTTGGAGAAACTTACCCAATTAATGAACGCCAAGGTTGATGACGGCACCATGGTCGGTGGTATGGGCATGATCGCACGCAACGGCAAAATAATTTATAGCGAAACTTACGGGCAAGCTGACCGCGAAGCCGGCAAAGCGATGACCGATGACGCCATTTTTAGAATTTACTCTATGACTAAACCCATCACCGGCGTTGCGCTGATGATGCTCTACGAAGAAGGCAAGTTCCGCCTGAACGACCCCATTGCAATGTATATTCCAGAAATGGCCAATTTGCAGGTTGCGCTTTCAACCGCAGGTACGGGCATTGTTTCTGATGGCACTACCAGCACCACTATTGGCAGTGGTGATGAATCCTTGGTGGGCCAAACACGTAAACCCACACGTCAGCCCACCATTCGCGACCTCATGACGCATACAGCGGGTTTAACCTACGGTGTTTTTGGTAACACCGAAGTAGATCAAGCTTATCGCGAGGCTGGGTTATTGGGCGATATGGACTTAAAAGCGTTCGTTACCGCCTTAGGTAAATTACCGTTGCAGTACGACCCGGGCAGCCAGTGGCACTACAGTGTCTCTGTGGACGTTCAGGGCTATTTGGTAGAAGTGCTTTCAGGCATGAAGTTCAGTGAGTTTTTGCAGCAGCGTATATTCGGACCACTAGACATGAAAGACACTGCCTTCAAGGTAAATGAAGGCAATAAGGATCGTTTAACTCAGCTCTACAAGCCTGAAGGCGTTACTGCTGGTAATTTCTTTGCGCCCTCAACGGGCGACGGGCTCGAGGTTGCAGACGCATTTGTCAGTGCTGGTTATATATATGGGAGCAAGTTTGAAAGCGGTGGTGGTGGCTTGATTGCAACAGCGCGCGATTACCTTCGCTTTAGCCAGATGATGTTGAACGGCGGTGTTTTACATGGCGTGAGAATTCTCTCGCCCAAAACCGTAGATCTGATGACAACAAATCATATTGGTGATTTGGGCCTAATCTTTGGCAGAAAGGGCATTGGTTTTGGGCTAGGTTTTGCCGTTGTACTGAATCCCGGTGACGTCGGCGAAGTCAGCTCAGCTGGCGAGTATAACTGGGGCGGCGCAGCAGGTACGCGTTTTTGGGTTGATCCCCAAGAGCAGTTGATTGGACTGTTTATGGTGCAGAGTGTTCCCCATCGCACGCGTCTTGCAGGCGACTTTAAAGTGATGACTTATCAGGCTTTAGTTGAAAAAGAGTAACCACTCAATTTATTCTGTAGTAGCAGATTCGAGGGCCCTAATTTGGGCTCTTTTTTTTGTGCTTATTTTTGGCTCTATTTTTAGTTCTATCTTTAGTTTTATGTTGCGCCTGATATTTGCGCCTTTTGTTCCGGGCTTTGCTCAAGAAACTCGTGAGATGTTTCTAACTTTTACTGATACTGGTATTCATGAAAAAAATTATTCTCTTGCTGCTCATCTTGTCGTTGCCTCTCGTGGGTATGAATTTGGTTGGTCTGTCTCCCTTTGATTTGAAAGCCAACGTGCAGGTGGGTACGGGCATTGCAGCCAAGCTTGCGTGCTCGGGTCGCTACCTATCTGGTTTTGATGCTCAACAAGTTGTCGCCGATATTGCCTCTTACTCTCCCGCAGCACAGTTGCTCGCTATTGACTATGACGATGCCGAGCAGACTGCCAGCGCCAGCCTATTCGGTTTAGGGGCCACGCAGGCCAAGTTTCGACCAGGCATAGGCTGTACCTTGGTGCGCGCAGGCAGTGAGCAGCTTGATGAAATTCAGGTGCCCAAAATGCAACAATCGTTACAGCCTTGGCCCCAAGGCTCTATGGTTAATAGTTTAGACAATGGCGCGCAAAGCCAGCTAGAAAAAATGCTGGTCAAGGATAACGACGAAGGTTTGCAGACGCGGTCACTTTTGGTGGTGCGCAATGGATCAATAATCAGTGAAGCTTACGCCGAAGGTTTTTCTCCACAAACGCCCTTAATGGGTTGGTCTATGGCAAAAACCCTCTCTGCCATTATGCTCGGCCATTTAGCCCACAGCGATGACTTGGCTATGGACGAAGCTAATTTGTTTGTTGAGTGGGCCCAGGATGAGCGTCGGAATATTACCTTGCACCAGTTATTACAAATGAGCAGTGGCTTGGATTTTTCTGAAGTTTACGCGCCGGGGAGCGACGCCACGCGCATGCTATTTGTTGCGGCTAGTGCTTCAGGTGTCGCTAAAGCCAGCGCGTTGATTCATGCTCCGGGCAGCCATTTTTCTTACTCTTCAGGCACTGCCAATTTGCTCTCAGAAGTGTTCGTTAATCGGACCGGCGGCGCGCAGTCTGCGGTAGATACTTTGCATAACGAAATTTTAGCGCCCATGGCCATGGCTCACACCACATTAGAGTTAGATGCCAATGGGGTGTTTATGGGCAGTTCCAATATATATTCCAGTACTCGAGACTGGGCGCGTCTAGGTTTGTTGATGTTGCAGAAGGGTGAACTCAACGGTCATCGAATTGTAAGTGAGCAATGGGTAGAGCAAGCGACAAGCCCCAACAGTAGCGATAACGAGCGTGCTTATGGTTATCAGGTTTGGCTGAATGAGGGTGACAAGGCATTGCGTTGGCCGGACCTGCCAGCGGACGCCTATGCTTTTACCGGTAACCGTGGCCAGCGCGTGATGATCATTCCTTCCCAGCAAACACTCATTGTGCGTATGGGGTGGAGTAGTGTGGGCTACCCGGACAATGTGCGTTTTCCACAGCTTTTAGCGTTGTAGAGGCGGGCGGGGTGCCTGTTGGTAAGTAGGTTGAGTGCTCTTTCTGGCGCAGCTCTCTTAAGCAAGCACTGCGTCTCAAGGGCTGCTCTTTAAGCACTTCTCACCAAACGTTGGCCCCTTAAGCACTGGCCCTTAAGCGCTGTGACCATTGTCGGACTTAATAAAATCCGCGCCTCGCTCTGCAATCATCACAGTCGGTGCGTTGGTGTTGCCTGAGGTGATGGTCGGCATAATAGACGCATCAATCACTCGCAGCCCAATAACCCCATGTACCTGTAGGCGATCATTCACCACAGCCAATGGATCATTACCCATTTTACACGTCCCTACAGGGTGAAATATCGTGGTGCCTAAATCTCCTGCGGCGGATGCCAAGTCCTCTTCCGAGGTTAAATGCGCGCCGGGTTTCAACTCTTTAGGGTTGAAGGGCTGCAGCGCCGGTGCTGACATTATCTGTCGAGTGAACTTCAATCCTGCTACCGCAACATCTAGGTCCTCCTGAGTGGATAGGTAGTTGGGTTTTATGGCGGGCGCTGCTGCTGGGTCAGTCGAGGTGATAGATATACTGCCCCGGCTGGAAGGCCGTAGATTACACACCGAAGGGGTAATCGCATCATACTTATGCAGTGGTGAGCCAAACTTGTCTAGCGAAAGCGGTTGTACATGCCATTCGATATTTGCAGAAGCCTGGCTGGGGTCGCTTTTGGCAAATGCGCCAAGTTGCGACGGCGGCATTGTCATGGGTCCGGTTTTATTAAAAAAATACTCAAGGCCCATTTTTGCCATACCCCAAGGGTATTTTGCCCTGCGGTTTAGCGTCACGGTATTGTCCACAGAGTAAATGGTTCTAATCCTGTCTCTTATACACATCTCCGAGCCCACGAGACCTCTCTACATCTC
>OJDG01000284.1_pt1 | contig 13421 bp, 10 predicted proteins | sample 1592411 | NCBI WGS metagenome assembly OJDG01 (sample SAMN05416759, study PRJEB24817) | seawater metagenome | isolation source: Sea water | place: Canada:Atlantic | collected 2013-07 | reverse complement strand
TTCGTAAAGGTTCAGGTGCGCCAAACATATCCGCAATCAACCCTTCTAGTTTCGGATCAGGCTCTTCTGCTTCCATCCAAACTACTGGGGGTTCCATAACAGGAATAGGCGTTAAAGACACACTGACAACTTCAGACGTTTATACTTTTAGCGTTGATTTCCTGATTAATGACGTAAGCGCTGGTGACATTGTTTTTGGCGTTGGATCCGGAAGTGCTTTCACTGGCAACGGCTCTTTCACCACATCCCACGGATTATTCTGGCTTCAGTCTGACAGCGGCAACTTTGAACGTCGTACAAGTAGCGGTTGGTCAAACATAGGCCTTACGCTCCAGGATAACACGGCCTACAGCCTGCATGTTGTCGCCAATGGAAGCTCGTCGGATATCAGCTACGGCGATAATTCGGTTGCCGCTGGTAAGATGGACATTTATATGGACGACGCACTTCTTGCTGATGATCAAACTATAACCAACTCTCTACAAGCTGATGGTTTCCGTATTTATTCTGTCAACGGCGGAATCGCAGAGATTGACAACATTGCTTTATACGCCAGTGCTGAAGCCGTAGTCGTACCCGAACCCAGCACCTACGCCCTCCTCGCAGGTATGTTTGCACTCGCTTCTGTAATGCTTCGTCGCCGTTCGGTAAAATAATTCTAAATTACAATCTTTCTCAAAAGGTCTCTCCATTTGGAGGGGCCTTTTTCTTTTGAAGGGCTTCAACCAAAAGGCTTCAAATAAAATCCGCGCAGGTCGCGTATCGGAGCTACATTTTTGAGACGAAGTGCGCGCCGGGAGCTATCCTCGTTTCCCAGCCAGTGGGACTAAGTTTTTTGGAAGAAAGAAATCACAGAATCGACGATCGTTTCAACGGGGGCTAACTTACCTGGTCCTTCGTAGCCACATGCTAGCATACCGCTCTGAGGTTCAATAAAGTGGCAGCCGCGTGCTTGGAGCGTCTGCATGTTGGACTGCGTGGCAGGATGCGTCAGCATCTTACCATTCATGGCTGGCGCGATCATGACAGGCGCAGCCGTGGCGAGATGGATCGAAGTCAACAAATCAGGCGCAAGTCCGTGAGCGAATTGCGCGATACAGTGCGCGGTGGCTGGAGCGACCAGAAGAAGATCCGCACGGTCAGCCAAATCGATATGCCCGGGCTGCCAGCTCTCACCCTCGTTCCAGATGTCGGAGGCGACTGGATTACGCGAAAGGGTCTGTAAGGTAAGCGGCTGGATAAAGCTGCAGGCACCCGCCGTCATAATCGGGAACACATCCGCACCTGCCTCGCTTAAGCGACTGGTGATGTCCGCCGCCTTAAATGCAGCGATCGATCCAGTGACGCCAAGTAGGATGGTGCGACCTTTTAGAATGGAAGTAGTGTCTGACACAAGGTAACAAATGGGGGGTATTTACCAGATGAACAAGACTCAAGTATGCCTTCTAATCGCGGGAAAGAAGCCCATATTTAATAAACTGACGGAACCCCTCGAATTTTTTTCACGGCGAAGCGATCAAGATATACGCTTTAGTTTTTCTCAAATATGCATTTTATTAGGTTTTATTGAACCAGGATCCCCATGCAAAAAGGCAAGATCACTAAATACACACCCTTCCCACAAATCGATTTACCTGACCGTCAATGGCCGAGTAGGACGATTACTCATGCACCCATCTGGGCAAGCGTAGATCTACGCGACGGCAACCAAGCGCTCGCTACGCCGATGACGGTGAACGAAAAATTGGAGATGTTTGAACTCTTGGTCAAAATTGGCTTCAAGGAGATCGAAGTCGGCTTCCCCTCCGCGAGTGATACGGAGTTCAACTTTATCCGCCGCTTAGTGGATGAAAAACGCATACCTGCGGATGTGACTTTGCAGGTACTTGTGCAGGCGCGTGAACATTTGATTCGTCGCACTTTTGAAAGCCTCGAAGGCGTCTCAAAGGCGATCGTGCATTTGTATAACTCAACCTCGCCTGTGCAGCGACGCGTTACTTTTAACAAAACGAAGGACGAAATCAAAGCCATCGCCGTCGAAGGCACTCGCTTGGTCAAAAGCCTCGTTGAAACGATTCCTGGCACGCAGATACGCTTTCAATACTCGCCTGAGAGTTTCTCCGACACTGAGGTAGACTACGCTCTCGAGGTCTGCGAAGCCGTCATGGCGGAGTGGGCGCCCTCCGAGGACGACAAGATCATCCTCAACTTGCCCGCCACCGTCGAAGTCGCGACGCCCAACGTGCATGCCGATCAGATCGAGTGGTTTTGCCGCAATTTAAAGGAGCGCAATAAAGCCTACATTAGCTTACACACACACAACGACCGAGGCACGGGTGTGGCGGCAACGGAGCTTGGGCTATTGGCTGGAGCTGACCGTGTCGAAGGCACTCTCTTCGGTAACGGTGAGCGCACAGGCAATCTCGACATCGTGACAGTCGCCTTGAACCTCTACACGCAAGGCGTCGATTCGGCACTTGATTTGAGCGAACTAGAACAAATCCGTAGGGTCTATGAACGTATCACTCGCATGACGGTACACGACCGACACCCCTACGCGGGTGATCTAGTCTTTACTGCATTTTCTGGCTCGCACCAGGATGCGATTAAGAAGGGCATGGATTTGCGCTCTAAGGAGGGCACGGAGGGCACCCGCTGGGAAGTCCCCTATCTCGCGATCGACCCTGCAGATATTGGGCGCGACTACGAGGCAATCATCCGAATTAACAGCCAAAGCGGCAAGGGCGGTGTCGCCTACATTTTAGAGCGAGACTTCGGTCTCGATTTACCTAAAGCAATGCACCCCGAGGTCGGTATGGTCGTTAATGAGACCGCTGACAAAGGGAGTCGCGAGCTCTCACCGGATGAGGTTCACGAGGTTTTCATGCAAGCGTATGTTAACTTGGAAGCACCCATGGAATTGTTATCGATTGAACGAGAGGACTTTTCCCAGTCAGGAGAGGTCAAAGTCGATGCCGAGATTTGCATGAATGGAAAATCAAATAAGGTCACTGGAACAGGCAATGGCCCCATCAGCGCCTTCGTCGATGCACTTGAGCAAGAGGGCTACAAAGACTTCCAACTACTCGATTACCGACAGCACTCGATTGGAGGCGGATCGAAAACGGAAGCTGCGGCCTATATACAGATTAAAAATGACGATGGCTCTGTTAGCTTCGGTTGCGGCATCAATGCGAACATCGAGTTAGCGGGCTTACACGCACTTGTTAGCGCTTTTAATCGAGCGCACTCAAAAGTGTAAAACCCTTGCCGGAAAGCTAGCTGAGACAGCGGATGGCTAGTTCACGGCAGACTTCTCCCTGCTCATTGGGACGCTCGATAATGGCCTCGAAGGCCTCGGTGAACGCAATCTGAAAATCGATGAGCTTCTTCAAGGACACCTTATTAGCCGTCTCCGCAAGTCGACCCAGATACCACGGATTCTGGGTAAACACGTTCAAATTACTCTTCTCTTCGCTATCTCCAAAATGGTGCCCATAGGTGCGGGCCGCCGATTCCAGATCACTCTTGGAGATACCGCGACCGCCTAGGCGAATCACACCTGCATCGAGTAAAACACGCAACTGAATGAGCAAGCGATTACGCGATTGAAGACTGCCGAGTAATGGCCGCGATTCACTCTGGGTAAAAAAGTGACGGCGCAGCGCTTCGAGCGTCCACGAAAGTTTGAGCGAGTAAAAGGCGTCCGCTGCTTCGAAGAAGTCAGCATCTCCGAAGTTCGGCACAAGATCAGTCACGAGGCGCTCACTAATAGGTTCAGCCCCCTCCCCTGCAAAGGTCAGTAACTTACGCGTCTCCTCAACGATCAGCCGGGTGTTGCCGTTGACCTTCCCGATGAGCAATTCAATCGCAGCACGCGTCATCGTATTGCCCGCCTGAGTGCACTCTTCAGCGATCAAAGCGGCACAAGTCTGCGCGGTGTCTTTACCCGCAGCCATCGCGGTAAAATCAGAATTCTTCTGGCACCATTTAAAAAAACTGCGCCGCTTATCGACGGGCTGCACGGTAATCAAAACACCCACACTCGTCGCATCGAGGCCTTCGAGCATCGCTTTTAAATTATCGAGTAAATCGAGGGTGCCTTGCGCACGACCCGTTGGACTATCGGCCATAAAATTGACATCCTTAAGCCACACAACCTTGCGCTCGCCAAAGAGAGAGAGCGTCTGCGCGGCGCTGGTGAAGCGGTTGATCGCATCCTCGACTTCCGCTACATTCGAAGCACGCGCATCAACGACCTCCTTCGAGAGATCGTCCATCAAGTCCTTTGTCTGCTCAGTAAACCAAGCCTTACCCTTTTCCGAAACAAGGTAATCGTCGTCCCCACAGATAAATGTAAATGGCTTCGCTGGCATGAAGGCGCTCAGTCTCGGAGACCACTTTAAAGAGCGCAAGACGGAATGCGGGCGAGCGTAACTTGCTCGTACTATTTTATCGTGGCGTGCTCGCCTTAGTCCCGCTCGCCGCAACTAAGGAACTCTGCTACCTTATTCTCGCGCAATTTACGACGCATCCAGTCGAGCGCAGCGTGGACGGCACGTGCTTTAACATCGAGTCTGCCACCCGCGTAGCGAACTGTTTTACACCACACGCCGACAGGCGAATGATAGCCTAAGTGAATGGTGCCGACGGGATTTTGTTCATTGCCACCATCAGGCCCCGCGAAGCCGGTCACACTGAGGCCATAATCAGTCGAGAGGCGCTCGGCGATACCAGAGGCCATTGCAATGGCGCATTCGGCACTGACGGCGCCGTGCTGTTCGATGATCGATTCGGGCACACCCACTTTAGAGACTTTCACATCATTCGCATAGCAAACGACCCCGCCAACGAAGACCTTGGAAGCTCCCGATAAATTCGTAAAGGCATCGCATAGCATGCCACCGGTGCAAGACTCGGCGATGGCGAGGGAGCGATCAAGCGCGCGTAGCTCGTGAAAAACGACTTTTGCTAATGAACAGTGACCGAAACAGACGAAATCCTCCCCCAATAGCACGCAGGCTTCTTGCCCAATGGCCTTGAGCTGCTCCATGCTCAGCTTACGATCAAGCGAACTCAGACGCACATCGACGATGCCGTAGTGCACACAGTAGGCCACGGACAAATCGGTATAGGCTTTGACAATGGGCTGCATCGTTTCCTCTACGCTCGACTCGCCTGAACCAAAAGTGCGGATCTGAAGGTAAGCTTCTTCCTCGCTCAGCGCACCGAGTGCTTGGAGCATGGGAATGGCCTCTTTCTCAAACATTGGGACCAGCTCGTTCGTGGGACCAGGCAGCATGATCAAAATCTTACCATCGCACTGATAAGCCATACCAGGTGCCGTTCCACGCTCGTTATGAAGCACCTCGCCATCAACAAAGCGGTAGCACTGCTTCCGGTGATGGTCTGCCATGGTATGACCGACCACTTTAAAACGTGCCTGAATGAGCGCTTCGATTTCTGGTTCGAAAACAAGCTCCGCACCCAGCGCTTCGGCAATGTTTTCCCGTGTCATATCATCCGCAGTCGGACCGAGGCCACCCGTAGTAATGACGATATCCGAGTGTGCCCAAGCCTCTAGAAAAGCACGTTTGATCTCTTCAGCCTCGTCTGTAATCACGCGATTGCGGCGGATAGGCAGACCGTATCTAGCCAGCTGCGCGCCTAGGTAGGTGAGGTGCGAGTTCTCTCGAATTCCGACGAGTAGTTCATCTCCAAAGTTGATTACTTCGACAATTGGCGTTTTAGACATAGTGATTACTTAAAAAGAGTGCAGCTTGTGCAGAACTGCAAACGAAATGTAAGATTCTAAAAATGCCCGAAGGACCCAAAGCCCAGTTAAAAGAAAAAGTCCGCCGCCTCCCTCATAAGCCGGGAGTTTACCAGATGAAAGATCGTATCGGGCAGGTTATCTATGTGGGTAAGGCCAAGGACTTAAAGAAGCGCGTCAGCACTTACTTCCAAGCCTCGCGCAAGATGACGGTCGCGCAGCCAAAGGTGCGTGCCATGCTCGACCTGATCCACGACTTCGAGATCATCACCGTCAATTCCGAAGCAGAGGCATTGCTACTCGAAGGGCAACTGATCAAAAAGTTCAAGCCCCGCTACAATACCGACTTTACCGACGACAAGCGCTTCCTCCTCGTTCGTATCGACCCACGTGAATCACTCCCTCGCTTCCGGCTAACGCGTAACCGCACCGACAGTAATTCTCGCTACTACGGCCCCTTCGCACACTCCAGCCATTTGCGCAAAACACTCACAGAGCTACGGCGTAGATTTGGCATCCTTCTCAGCGATGCCTCCCCCGTAGAACTACCCGACGGTCGCTGGCGCCTTTACGATGACGCCCGCGCCGAAATCTACGAGCACGACAACGAGATCACCGCTGAGCAATACACCGAGCGTTTAGGAGCAGCCTGCGAGTTCTTAGAAGGGAAAGCCCGCGAGTGGCTCTCTGAGCTGAAGACCGAGATGAAAGCCGCCTCCGCATCTCAACGCTATGAAGAAGCCGCTTCACTTCGTGACCGTATCGATGCCCTACAACGCACCGCTAGCCGTACCCGTAAATTTGAGCGCAACCTAGTCGGCACGCACAATCATCGCGAGGTAGTCAAACGCCTAAAAGAAAAGCTTCACATTGCCCAAGAACCTCGCCGCATGGAGTGTTTCGATATCTCCCACATCTCGGGTAGTTTTTGCGTGGCCTCGATGGTCGCATTTAAGGACGGCTTGCCTGATCGCAAAAGTTACCGCCGCTTCAAGATTAAAAGCTTCGTCGGTAACGATGACTTCCGCGCGATGGAAGAGGTGGTCGGTCGCCGCTACCGTCGCTTGCATGAAGAGGGCAAAGCCTTTCCTGACCTAATCGTCATAGACGGAGGTGCGGGGCAAGTTACTTCCGCGCTCAAAGCATTCCTCAGTCAAGGTCTAGAGCCGCCCGAGCTAATCGGTCTAGCCAAGCGCAACGAGACGGTCATCTACAGTGACGGCCGTGAACCGCTCAACCTAGCTCATCACGATCCCGCACTGCGCCTACTTCAGCATATCCGCGACGAAGCTCACCATTTTGCCAACAGTTTCAACGCCGAATTACGCAGCAAGCGCCTGAAAGAGTCCATCCTAGACGATTTCAAAGGCCTCGGAACGAAGCGTAAACAACAGTTGCTACAACACTTCGGTTCGCTCGAAAAACTGCGTAATGCGAAAGTCGATCAACTCACGCAGGTCGAAGGAATTGGCACTGTGACCGCCGAAAGATTAGTGGGTTTTTTAAATCCATAAATAAGAGTGGCGCCTGTGCTTACTTAGGCCTGGGTCGCCCCATCCTACTCTTGGGTGCGGTCAAACTGACGCACTAACCTTGCGCAAACGCCTTCGCAAAATACGTCAAAATCATATCTGCTCCTGCCCGCCTAATCGCGAGTAGCGATTCGTCGCGGCAGCTCTCTAAATCGAGCCAGCCCTTCTCAGCCGCGGCCATAATCTGTGCATACTCACCCGACACTTGATAAGCAGCGAGTGGCAACTCGGTCTCTTCGCGCACTTCGCGAATAATATCGAGATAGAGCCCAGCCGGTTTAACCATGAGCACGTCCGCACCTTCTTCCTCATCCAGAGCGATCTCAACCAAGGCCTCGCGGCGATTGGCAGGATTCAATTGATAGGTGCGCTTATTTAAATTACGAGAGCCTGCATTACTGGCGCTGCCGACCGCATCACGAAAAGGACCGTATAAGGCCGAAGCAAATTTTGCGGAGTAAGCCATAATGGCCGTCTTTTCAAAATCGTTATCATCCAGCGCGGCACGAATCGCGCCAACACGACCATCCATCATATCCGAAGGGGCCACCATATCGACGCCCGCCTCGGCAGCCAATAACGCCATCTCGGTCAGCACCTCAACCGTAGCATCATTGGCAAGATCTTGCGCTGCTGCATCCCAGAGTCCGTCGTGCCCATGCTCCGTGTAAGGATCGAGCGCCAGATCGGTAATCACCGTAAGCTTAGGCACCGCAGTCTTGATCGCACGGATCGCACGCAGCACAAGTGTATTTGGATTCAAAGCCTCGCGACCATCATCCGACTTGAGGCTCTCATCGATTTTAGGAAAAAGTGCGACACCCGAAATACCGAGCGCGTGCAGTTCACGACATTCTGCGACCGTATCTTTGATCGAAAGCCTAAATATGCCTGGCATCGAGTCAATTGCCTCCGGTGCACCCTCCCCCTCGATGACAAAGACTGGCTGGATCAAATGCTGCGGTAAAACCTCCGTCTCAGAAGCAAGCGCGCGCAAAGAAGCCGTTCGCCGCATACGACGCGGACGTCGATTCAGATCGAGTTTAAATTCATTAGTCATGGTTAAAGGTAGATTTCTGTTGGCAGTTACGCCTGAAAGAGCCCATCTTTCAACACGTAAATCTCCACTAGCAATCTACAAATGTCCGTCGAACTCTACGATACTCTAAGCCGATCCATTCAGCCACTCGCTCCATCGAGTTCAGATACTTTGCGCTTCTATTGCTGTGGTCCGACTGTCTATGGCCCCGCGCACATCGGGAATTTCCGTACTTTTCTCATTCAAGACACACTTCGCCGTGTATTAGAAGTCGATGGTATGGCGGTCAAACACGTGCGTAACATTACCGACCTCGACGATAAGACAATTCGGCGCTCACTCGAAGAAGGTAAAAGCCTGATCGAGTTCACCGCACACTGGACAGAGAAATTTCATGCCGATTGCGAAGCGCTCAATATGCTCGCGCCGAGTATCGAACCGAGCGCTGTGGCGCACATACCCCAGCAGATCGCGCTGGTCGAGAAGCTCATCGAAAAAGGCAACGCTTATGCGACGGATGATGGCTCTGTTTATTTCCGGGTCGGATCTTTCGAAGACTACGGTCGCCTCTCGCGCCTCAAACAGCGCGAACTCAAAACTCAGACTGAAAACTCAGCCGGCGAGGTCAATGACGCGGACGAGTATGACCGGGAGTCAGTCAGCGATTTTGCACTCTGGAAATCACGCAAGGATGGCGACGGCGACAACTATTGGAGCAGCCCTTGGGGCGAAGGGCGCCCGGGATGGCACCTAGAGTGCTCTGCCATGGTTGATAGTGCCTTCGATGGCGAAACGATCGACCTGCACGGCGGCGGCATCGACCTCTGCTTCCCCCACCACGAGAACGAGATCGCTCAGTCCGAATGTGCCCACGGGCACGACTTCTGTAAGCACTGGTTCCACAGCGCACACCTTATGGTGGAAGGAGCCAAGATGTCAAAGAGCCTCGGGAACCTCTACACACTGGACGATCTGCGAGAGAAAGGTTTCAGCCCAATGGTCGTTCGCTACACACTCATCGCAGGCAGCTATCGGCAACAGCTCAACTTTACATTCGACGGGCTACACGCTTCGCAAAGTGCGCTGACTCGTTTTGAGCGTTTCGCGGAAACTCTACTCGCTAAAACCGGGGAAGCTAGCGACCGATTTAATGCCACCTACGTGACTGCCGGCGCGCCAGAGGACTTCGGGCGTCTGGCCAAAGCATGGGACGCGCTACGCACCAACCTAAACACAGCTGCCTGCCTCGGCGCGATCTTCGGTGTGATTGGTTCGAACCCCGCCGCTTCGCTCGAAGCAGACGGAGCTCGGGCGATGCTCCGAACATTTGGTAGTCTACTCTACGCACTCGGGCTTGAACTCTTTACTTTCGAAGCCAAACACGTTGACGCACCAGAGGAAATAATCGCCTTAGCCCAAGCCCGTTGGGACGCAAAGCAAGCCAAAGACTGGGTCAAGGCCGACGAATTTCGCGACGAACTTCTAGCGAAAGGCTGGACAGTTAATGACAGTAAAGATGGCTTTGCTATAGAGCCAACAGAGTAGATTTACATAAAATTAGTGGCGAGGACTTAACCGAGCATCCATTATTTACCCGTGATGACACCAACTATCAAAACGATCGGAAAACGAATATCACAATGGGGCGAAGGTCCTATCTGGTGGGGTAATTCACTCTTCTATGTCGACATCGCAGGAAATAAACTTCTCCGCCTTAACCCCGACACGAACGAAGAGACCGTATGGGAAATCGGCGAGCGCATTGGCACCGTTGTCCCAAGCGAGAATGACGACGAAGTCATCTACGCTGGCGACACCGGCTATGTGCGCTTCAATTTAAAGACAGGCAGCAAGGCGGCGCTCGCCGATCCCGAAGCTTCGATGCGCGGTAAAAACCGTTTCAACGACGGCAAGTGCGACCCCGCAGGCCGCTTCTGGGCAGGCACAATCAGTATGGTTAAAGATGCAGGTAGCGCAAATCTCTACTGCCTCGATACTGATGGCTCGCTCTCGCTCAAGGTCTCTGGGGTGACCAACTCTAATGGCATCTGCTGGAACGCTGACGCCACAAAGATGTTCTACATCGACACCCCCACACAAAATGTTCGCGCTTACGACTACGACTTAGCAAGCGGTGCTATTTCTAATGCGCGAGTCGTGGTCGAAACAGCGGCACACGGCTACAACAGTTCACCTGATGGTATGACGATCGATGCGGACGGTATGCTCTGGGTCGCTTTCTGTCACGGTGCTTGCGTGGTGCGCTTCGATCCTCAAAAGGACAAAGAGCTACAGCGCGTCGACCTGCCCTGCATCGAGACGACTGCCTGCGCCTTTGGCGGTGAAAACTTAGACCGCCTCTTCGTCACCACCGGCATCAAAGCCGACCTCGACGAGCCTGATGCAGGCAAAGTATTCGTCATCGACGGCCTCGGGGTAAAGGGAGTTCCAGCTTTTGCTTTTAAAGGTTAAACATCGAGCTGTCTCCGTAAATAAACGCGCCATGGAGAAAACGGAGCTTACCTCACAGCTTTCGTCTTTCGAACAAGCCTTGGCAACACACCATATTTAGGCGCAAAGAGCATCACAGTCGAAAAGATCAGCCCAGCCATTACAGCCATCATTCCGGAGGTAGAGGTATCAGCAAAGCCGAACCAGGCTGGCACGATCAAGGCGCTCAAGTGCCCCAGCACAGCCGAACCCATTGCGATCAGCACACTCAGCACAACCATCAACCAGAGCCGATCCGTGAGCAGATGCGCTGTCGCCGCAGGCACGATGAGCATCGCAATCACAATTATACTGCCCACGGCTTCAAAGCAAGCCACCGTAGTCACAGCCACGAGTGTCATTAAAAGATAATGCATTAGGTTTGAATTAATACCCATCGCCGTTGCTAGCTCTGCATCGAAGGATGAGATGCGAAGCTCTTTAAAAAAGGCCACGACAAAGACTGCATTAAATAAGATGACTCCTGCCAAAACCAAGGCAGACCTAGGTACTTCTAGAAAGTAGCCAAAGAGCGTAGGTCGCCAAACAACATCGAGTGGGGTCAACTCAATCGCACCATAAAGCACGCAACTCGGGTCGAGGTCGACATGGTCGGCCCCTTGCACGATGAGCAAAAGCCCCAGCGCAAAGAGCGTCGTAAAGACGATTCCCATAGAGGCGCCCTCATCGACCTTACCAAAACGGCTGATCCACTGAGTAAAAACAGCCGTCAAAACACCGACGATAGCCGCACCTATAAACATCGACAGGCTGGCACGTGCACCCGTCACCAGAAAGGCAATCGCCAAGCCCGGGAGCACCGCATGGCTAATGGCATCGCCCATCATACTCATTTTACGAAGCACGAGGAAATTACCTAGCAAGGCACAAGCACCCGCCGCCAAAGCACCGATGACTACGATCCATGTATCTATGCTATACCACTCCATTAGTAATTCTTAATTCAAGATCAGTCTCCTGGATGGATCGGGTGCGGACTCTGTGGCACGAGGCTACCGGCACTACGGTAGGCTTGTAATTTATTCTCCAAGCGCGTGACCATTTTCTCACCAAGCACGTGCTCAACCATGTCGGCATCCCGGTCGACGCGACTCGTAGCAACATCCGCATACTCGATCAGATACATTTCCCATAGTCGATGATTACGCGTGACTTGCGCCGCCTCGGCTAGTCCGGTTTTAGTTAATAAAATAGAATCCACTTTGTTGGGAGCTTCGACAAGCCCCTCATTATAAGCGCGACGTATATAGTCCCGTAGCTGCGTATCACTCCAAGTACGACGACCACGAATCTGGCGAAAAGGAACTGTTCGAATATTCAATTCTTCGGTCACGCGACCTCCCTCCAAGATTTCGTAGAGCGCGCGAAGCAAATGCTGTCGTCCCATACGCTTTTTTAATTGCGACTGCCGCAAGAAACGAAACATCACACCACGCTCCGTTCCGATGAGCATACTCACCACAAAAAAAAGTGCCGCGACAAGCACGATCACCGCACCTGCGGGGAGACGAGGGATGAAAGCACTCAAACTCGCACCGAGCCAACCACTGGCGCTGCCAATCAGCGCAGAAAGCACAAGCATGCGGTCGAGCTGATTCGTCCAGAAACGCGCCGCCGCTGCAGGCGTAATCAGAAATGCGATAATTAAAATCAAGCCGACCGCTTGCAAGCCAGTTACCGTCACGGCAGTGATGAGCGCGAGCAGTAGAATGTCGAGAAACTTAACTGGCCAGCCGAGCGCTGCCGCGAAAGTTTCGTCGAAACACAGCAGGCGGAACTCTTTAAAAAGCAACAATGAACAGGTAATCACACAAATTGTGACGAGCACGAGAATTTGGAAATCGCTCATCACCATCGATGCTGTCTTGCCATAGATAAATGATTCCAAACCAGCCGCACTCCCCTCGGGCATCGTCTGGATCACACCAAGAATAGCAACGCCCGCCCCGAAGAACACGCTGAGTACGATTCCCATCGCTGCGTCGTCTTTGATTCGTGTTTGCTCACGGATAAAGAGCACCGCCGCGCATCCGATTACCCCCGTGATGGCCGCACCCGCCAATAATATTGGCAACGACTTTCCATCGCCACCCAGCGCAACCGCGAGCATGAAGGATAAACCAACACCTGGCAGTGTCGCGTGCGAAAGTGTGTCCCCCATCAAGGAGCGCTTACGTAACAACAGAAAGCCACCCATGAGTCCGCAGGCACAACCCAACAACATCGTACAGATCACAACTAGACGCGTGTTGTAATCGCGGAGAAAGAGAACGTTCCAAATGTCTGCTAACTCAGGCATAGTGATCTTGCATAAAACAGATACAACGATGCGCGTTCATCGCGACTGCACGACCTCGTTGGCTGCTTGGGTGAATAGCGTCAGCTTACCGCCGTAGGTTCGGCGGAGATTCTCTTGGGTAAAGACCTCGTCGGTTGGTCCCGCCGCGACAACGCGCATATTGAGCAAAACGGTCCAATCAAAATACTGTGTTACGGTGGCAAGGTCATGGTGTACGACCTGTCTCTTATACACATCTCCGAGCCCACGAGACCTCTCTACATCTCG
>OJDG01000274.1_pt1 | contig 13593 bp, 13 predicted proteins | sample 1592411 | NCBI WGS metagenome assembly OJDG01 (sample SAMN05416759, study PRJEB24817) | seawater metagenome | isolation source: Sea water | place: Canada:Atlantic | collected 2013-07 | reverse complement strand
AGCGTCAGATGTGTATAAGAGACAGCCTCTGCAATTGCTATTTTGATGGCGCGCCGCGCAGGAAAACCTAATTCCCCACAACTAAAAGCAGGAAATGCGATGCTTTTAACATTGTGTTTTTTGGCCTCGATCATGGCCCTTTGGTAACAAGAAGCCAATAACTGCTCTTCTCTGTGTTCACCGCCCCGCCATGCTGACCCTACTTTGTGAATAATTATATTTGCCGCCAATCTGAATCCTGGAGTCACTCTGACTTCACCGATCGGACAATATCCTATTGCCTCGCAGGCATGCTCAAATTCATTTCCAGCTGCGCGCCGAAAAGCATCGCTGGCGCCATTGCCAACAGCCAGACCATAGTCAGTAGCATTGACGATAACATCGACATGTAATTGGGTGATATCACCCTGACAGATTTTAACTCGGTGCACGCGCTTTTGACCTCGAAATCAACATTTCAAGTGTAAGAAAAGAAGCACTCTGAGATGTTGATGACTATCACAACAAAACCGCGAAATGACAGCATCAGGTCGGCAGGCGTTACAGCTGACTGCGCATCTTATCAAATTGCTCAAGCACCTTAGCACTCTGAGTTTGAGCACCAATAATTGTCACCACAAAAATCGCCAGTACAGAGAATAAAAAGCCCGGCACCAATGAGAATAAATCGAACATACCTGAGCCATAACCCGAACTGCCCAGAGCTTCCCAGATAATAACGGTGGCGCCACCGGTCAGGATACCGGCCAGAGCCCCCGCCGCGGTCATAGAGCGCCAGTAAAGACTGAGCAAAATAGCCGGTCCCAATGAAGCACCAAGTCCAGCCCAAGCATAGGACACTACATCCAGAACCTTGCTGTCTGGTTTCATAGCCAGGACAGTCGCCAACAGTGCCATAACAACCACAGCAATACGGCCTATCTGTAAACGCTTTCTTGGCGTTAATTCGCTTTTCATCAACATTGGGTAAAGATCTTCAGCCAGCGTGGCTGAGCAAACCAATAACTGAGAATCGACTGTGCTCATAATGGCCGCAAGAATCGCAGCCAGCAGTACACCGGCAATCAGTGGATGAAAGATAAGACTAGTCAGCTCGATAAATACACGCTCGGAATCCGCCAGTGGATTGGCCAGATAAATCGTGCCACAGAGCCCCACCAGAATAGCCATAAGATACCCTATAAATGACCAGCTCACGCCAATCACGGTAGCAACACCCACCTCATCGGCAGAGCGAATTGCTTTAAAGCGCGCCAGCACATGCGGCAGGCCAAAATAGCCTAGGCCCCAGCCCAGCAGGCTTATAATCTCCAGCCCGCTAAGAGGTACACCCTTGGCATTGGTAAAGATATTGAGTAATTCAGGGTTTACCTGGGCCACCTGATTGGCAAAACCAACCAGACCCCCAGCATTAGAAATCACTAGCACCGGCACAGCGATCAGTGCAGCCAGCATCAACAACCCCTGAAATACATCGGTCCAGGACACAGCTAAAAAACCACCGAATAAGGTGTAGAACAGAATTAATACCACGCCAGCGAATACCGCCACATTGTAATCAAGGCCAAATACGGCGTTAAAGAGTTTGCCGCCAGCAATCAGGCCAGAGCCAACATAGAACAAGAAAAATAGCAGAATCGCCAACCCAGCAATTATCTTAAGCCAGGGTTTAGTATCATCGAAGCGACGCTGTAAATAGGCAGGCACCGTGACCGCATCATCCAACAGTACTGAGTAAAGGCGCAGGCGCTTAGCCATCAGCATCCAGTTGGCGGCGACACCTATGGTTAGACCCAGAGTAATCCAAAACGCTTCCAGGCCAGCCATATAGGCGTAACCGGGCAGGCCTAGTAACACCCAACCGCTCATATCAGAAGCGCCGGCACTGATCGCCGAAACAGCGGGCGAAAGGTTTCTGCCGCCGAGAAAGTAGTCCGAGGCATTTTTGGTGCGCACATAGGCGTAAAAACCAATCGCCAGCACAATGGCAACGTAGGTAATAAAGGCCATGATGGTCGGTAGGGATAGTTCAGACATGGGGCGGCCTTATTTTTATTATGAAATATTAATTGCTCGAATATGAGATTCGACTTCCAGATTATCAGACTCTGCAGCGGATACTCGATCCAGCTGTAATCCAGTAAAGTTAAAAAGATCCGTATCCGCTAACTGGGACGGCGAGACATTCTTTATCGCGCCAAAAATTGTATCGATGCGACCGGGAAACTGTCGCTCCCAACCCACCAGCATCTCTTTCACCACATTGCGCTGCAGGCCCTCTTGGGACCCACAGAGGTTACAGGGAATAATTGGAAACTGCTTGAGCTCTGCCAGGGCAATTAGATCGCTCTCACGGCAATAGGCCAGCGGCCGAATCAGCATATTTTTCTTATCATCGGACAGCAGCTTGGGCGGCATAGCCTTAAGCTTACCCTGGTAGAACATATTCAAAAATAATGTTTCAACAATATCATCGCGGTGATGACCGAGGGCAACCTTGGTACAGCCAATCTGCTCGGCAAAACCATACAGCGTCCCACGGCGCAACCTCGAGCACAGACTACAGTAGGTCTTACCGTCGGGAATCTTGCTGGTGACAATACTGTAGGTGTCTTTCTCAAGAATATGGTACTCAATATCCAAGGTGTCCAGGTAAGTCGGCAGTACATGCTCGGGAAAACCTGGCTGCTTTTGATCCAAATTGACTGCCACCAAATCAAAATTTACCGGCGCATTCTTTTGCAGGTTCATCAGAATATCGAGCATCGCATAGGAATCTTTGCCACCAGACAGGCATACCATAACGCGGTCGCCTTCTTCGATCATATTGTAGTCAGCCACGGCCTTGCCAACATTGCGTCGCAGACGCTTCTGTAGCTTGTTGGCTTCGAGCTGATTTTTACGCAGAGGCATCGACAGACCCAGATGGTTTAAAAGCTAGGCATTGTAATTGCACTCTAGGGTTTCACCAAGCGGGTCTGTCGGGTTTAGATAAATAATTGAACTGTTATAGGGGCCAGGTAACTTCCGGGGCATTAATACGCGTATCGCAGGCATAGTTACTATCACCTTTAAACCCAAGTAGATACAGCGCTCTGCTATCATCTACATACAGGGCAAACAACTTTATTAGCTTTTTATTATCAGCGCCAAAGTCAACCGAGTACCAATCAAAAATCCTCGCCACATGCCGAGAAATTCAACCAATAGGCTTTTTGCTCCCTGCGGTGTATTTCTCAGGCGTAATTGGTTACCCTTGCCGCCCAGTCAACTTGATATCACCCACGCTCAAAAGATTCCATTGGAGGAGCTAATAGTTTGAACACAATCACCCCTGTTAGCTCGCATGAATCGCAGATCCTAAGTAAAGACCAACAATTTGTCTGGCACCCCTATTCTTCATTGACCACGCCTATTCCAGCCTATGAAGTGGTGTCCGCCGAGGGTGTGAATCTTCATTTAGCGGATGGTACTGAGTTGATTGACGGCATGGCGTCCTGGTGGTGTGCGATCCATGGCTACAATCACCCTGTCCTCAACGAAGCCGCCAAGAGTCAAATTGATAAAATGAGTCACGTTATGTTTGGCGGCATAACTCATGCGCCTGCTGTCAATCTCTGTGAAAAACTGGTGCAGATAACCCCTCAGGGGTTAGATAAGGTGTTTCTCTCGGACTCTGGCTCAGTAGCAGTCGAAGTCGCGATTAAGATGGCATTCCAATACTGGATATCTCGGGAGCAGCCAAATAAAAACAAATTACTTAGCCTTCGCAACGGCTATCATGGCGATACGTTTGCCGCGATGTCTGCGTGCGACCCGGTCACCGGTATGCACCATATGTTTGAGCGGGTGGTGGCCAAGCAATACTTTGCACCAGCCCCACAGATTGCCGTGCATGAGCAGTGGGACAAGCAGGATATTGCCGAATTTTCACAGATAATTTCTGCCAAAAAAGATCAGCTCGCTGCTGTTGTTTTGGAACCTATAGTTCAAGGCGCCGGCGGTATGCGTTTTTACTCACCGCATTATTTAAAGTCCGTACGTGAACTCTGCGATCAACATAATGTGCTGCTAATTGCCGATGAGATCGCCACTGGATTTGGTCGCAGCGGCAAATTATTTGCCTGTGAATGGGCGCAGATCTCACCAGATATTATGTGCCTAGGTAAGGCAATTACCGGTGGTTATATGACATTGGCAGCGACTCTGTGCAGTGAAGAAGTCAGTCGTGGTATCTGTGAAGGTGAAGCGGGTTGTTTTATGCACGGCCCTACTTTTATGGGCAACCCATTGGCTTGCTCAGTAGCCAACGCCAGCATTGATCTACTGCTAAGTAGCGACTGGCAAGCCAATATCCAACGTATTGAAGCAACGCTTAAGCATGAATTGACCCCATTTAGCGCCCTAGACACTGTTGCCGAAACAAGAGTACTGGGTGCTATTGGCGTTATTCAAATGCATGAGCCAGTAAACTTGGCGGAGATTCAAAAACTATTTGTAGCAGAGGGAATCTGGGTGCGACCCTTTGGCAAACTGGTCTATGTTATGCCGCCGTATATCAGCACAGATGCAGAGCTCTGCAAACTGATTCAGGGTATTTACCGCGTGCTAAGCAAGCTTTAACGGGCGCTGTGCTCCGCTTTTTGTAACTGGGTTATATCATAGCCAAGCTCGGCTACAAAGCTCTCTAGTGCCATGTACCTCTCTTCGCTGATCTGCGGCGCTCTGGCCATAATCCACACATAGTCGCGATTATTGCGTCCAATCACTGTGTACTGATATTCCTTGTCTAAATAAACGATACGGTAATCTGCCTTGATCGGCCATATAAACTGCATCCCCCAGATTGCATTGCTGCTATCGCGAATAAATCCGCGCGGCTGGTAGACCTTTTGCTCTCCGTCCAATGCACCTGCATTAAAAGTAAAGGTAGTCGCCACTGTGCCGTCGGTATCAAGACGATAGGACTCGATGGGGTTGTAGGCATCTTTCTCCAGAAAGGTAGGAATATTGGCAATCACGTACCAGTCGCCCATAAACCGTTCGATATCGACCTGCTCTACGGTGGCCATGGGCTTTTGATTACTGCATCCAAGCAGAAATAGTACAGCTGCCAGCAGAGTCATCTTTGATAACTTCATCTCAGTACACCTTAATTAAATACGTTGATATTTAAGCTCTGCGCCAGTCTTAAATTTGGTCTGCAATGATAGCCAATCACCCGCCGCATCGTACTGCAGATGGATATCACCTTTGGGGAGAGCGATAGTCATATGGGTGATGCTATCTTCTGCCGAAATACGGCTGCTGATTACCACGGGAAGATATTCTCCAGTCTCAATATTTAATAACTTCTCGCCCTGCACTAATTTGGGATCCCAGTAAGCGAAGCTGCGCACACAGCCTTCTATCAGTGCACTACCCTGCTCACTTTGCACTGACAACCCTGACACCTCCGCCACGGCTTGTAACCACAGTTTTTTATCCTGACGGCTGGTTTCACTACTGGCACCTGCCAGGCACCCGGCATCCCAAGTCTCAGTCGCCTGATGTTGGTAGGTCACTCTCTTAATCAAAAGAACCTTAAAATCTAATGCCATTTTTGAGGTAACCGACAGTAACTCCCCCTGCTCGACAACCACAAATTGATGACTGCCCACTTCGCGGTCATTGATCAGTACTTTAAAGCTCCAGCGCTTCTCAGCTTCGGCTTCAGCCCAGAGCAATTGGCTGCAACATAACAGCATTAAGGCAAGACTTCGCATCATTATTTATCCCTTACTTTTTCAAGGGGCGGCCAGGGAAAGAAGCTGCTAGTGCAATCCCGATAAGATTGATAATCCGGTCGTCGCTCAACAATGCCTCGCTCCATCAAACGCACACCAGAAATCTTCACCAGTAATATTGTCATTACCAAGGGCGCTATCAACAGTATCGGGCTCGCCGCTGCAAGAGCCGCGGGAATAGCAAACAGACACCAGCCCCACCAGATACAAAATTCACCGAAATAATTTGGGTGGCGGCTGTAACGCCAAAGCCCTGTATCCAATGTTTGTTGATCCTTTATAACCAGCTGGTTGAAACGATGTAGCTGATTGTCAGCAGTGGTTTCAATAATCATGCCCAGAAGCCAAATAACGGCACCTACAGAGTGCAATAGCGTCCACTGGAGACTGGTATCAACTAAAAACCCTGGCACAAAACTAACGCTGATAATCCAGACCAGAAAGGCCTGAAACATAAAAATAAGATAGAAACTTTTAAGAGCAAAGTTGGGCGAGTGCTTTTTGCGTATAGCACTGTAGCGACGATCTTCTGGCTGGTTGCGTCCACGTTTTATCAAAAAACTCGCCAGTCGTAACGCCCAGATAGCGACCATAAAGATTAGCACTAGATTAACCGTACTCTCTACGCCAGCGCGAGCCACATAAACCAAGACCGCGACCAATAACATAATCGACCGGCTGTAATCGGCAATGCTGACATCATCTTTATAAAGGCTGACCAGCCATATCGCCACCGCCAACAAAAACAGAACCGGCAATGGTTCGAACATCAGGGACAGCATCAGACTGACCAACTAACAGGGAATTTTAAAAAATTGACTCTTAGGCTCATGCAAACCCCACTCACTTTTCTTATTATTATTTTCTATACGCCGGCTGACATTAAAACGATCATTGGGGGAGATCTTTGCCTCTTCTACTTGCCGGGTCACAGTACTTCAACAGCCCTAGCGTTTCAAACGTCGGGCCTGCTCTAAACTATCACTAGTCTTTTGTCGAGCAACTTTATTTTTTTTAATCAACACATAGGTTGACCCCGCGCCACCATGGGTTTTTTGTGCAGTATGAAAAGCCAGAACCTGATCAAACTGCCGCAACCAATGGTTTACACAGCTCTTCAGTTTCGCTGGCTGTTCTAGCCCAAGGCCCATCCCATGGGTTACCAGCCCACAACGCACACCGTGTTTTTGGCAGTCATCGACAAACCGAAACAACGCATTGCGCGCCTGCTCGACTGTATGGCGATGAAGGTCAAGTCGCGACTGTATCTCGTACTTGCCCATGCGCAGGTTTTTGTATACGCCGTGCTGCACACCGGGCCGCGCAAACTCTAAAAACTCATGGGGATCAACTTGCGTAATGGAAGAAATAGGATCGAGAAAGTTGCCATCGCGCAGCTGTTCTTGCTGAGCGGATTTACGCCGTTCCAGCACCCCCGGAGTCACCGCCGTAGGCTTGGCAATATGGTTGGCTCCTTTGCCGCGAAGGGGTTCTACATCGTCACCAAAAAGCTGGCCAAACTGCTTATCTAGATCATCATCTGTGGATGACATTACTGTTCCTATCATTTCTACTGGGGGCCATTTAACTGCTCGTCACCCCTATATTTAAGTTAATATAGCGGCCCTAAATACGGAGCCTAAAATGCACGTTTCCGCCAATCACGTTATCAGCGTCCACTATAACCTTCGAGACGATAATAACGAACTTATTGATACAACTTACGATGATAATAAGCCCATGGTTTACTTGCATGGTCGTCGTCAAATGGTCGATGGTTTCGAAACTGCTGTGGCCAAAGCCGAGGTCGGCACCAAGCTCTCATTTACGGTAATGCCCGCCGAAGGTTATGGCCTGCGCAATGTGAATAATACCCAGCGCATACCCAAAAAATACCTCAAGCATGAGGCCAGACTTGCAGTAGGGAAAAATATTCACGTCAACACAGCTAGCGGCGTGGTACCCGGCTGCGTCATTAAAGTCGGCAAGTTTAATGTTGATGTGGATATGAATCACCCACTGGCGGGTAAAAATCTGCATTTTGAAGTAGAAATCGTGGATATTCGCAAAGCGCTAAACAAAGAGATATCCGATGGCCGAGTGTACGGCGAAATTGGCGGCGTCCATGCCTGAATTAGCTGGGTATCAGTATGCACTTATTGCTGGAATCTTTATCTGGAGTGGCTTCGTGCGCTCTGGCCTGGGTTTTGGCGGTGCGCTATTTACCCTGCCCTTCTTACTGCTAATTCATAATGATCCACTGATCTTTCTACCTATTATTTCGATCCATCTGCTGTTTTTTGCCGGCTTAACCATCATCCAGGCAGAGCGTAAATCTAATGGATCCAGCAACCATCAGGGCACCGTTAACTGGGCCTTTGTGCGCTACTCACTGCTGATTATGATTATCCCCAAACTGGCAGGGGTTATAGGGCTGCTAGTACTGCCCACCGACTTAATGAATATTATTATCTTTTCATTAATTGCCGCTTACTCACTGACCTATATTCTCGGCAAGCCAATGCAGAGCAATAACCGCATTTTAGATGTGATATTCCTCATAGCTGCTGCCTATGTTAGCGGAACCTCATTAATTGGTGGGCCACTGGTCATTGCCGTTGCCCTGCGCCATATAAAACCCCATGAATTTCGCAACACCTTATTTATGATCTGGTGTGTTTTGGTCGCTATTAAACTCAGCGCCTTTGTTATCGCCAAGGTTGATATTCAGCTGCTCGGTGCCCTGTGGTTACTCCCATTTGCAGGCATTGGCCATATTATTGGCCATCATTTCCACAATCGCCTGCTCCAGCAAGACAGCCGCAGCTTTTATCAAATACTGGGCTGGATTTTATTGGCGACAAGCTTTGTCGGCCTCGCCCAGGTAATGGCCTAAACTAATCTGGCAGCGCAATAACTATTTGCTAATACTAAAGCGGAGGCTATAAGGAGATGTGACCAGCGCCGGTGTCTCCAGCAGCCAATCGACTCGCAACTCCAGCCTTGCTTTAGTCAATAATACGCTGTGGTTTAACCGCCTATCTGCCGGACCCGATTCCTTTATTTTATTGTCTTTAGTACTGCCGCAATGGTAATAGTTCACCGTCAACAGAGTACCAAAAGCTTGGCTCGAGGTAGTTTTTCTCACCTAGTAAAACTGGCGGATCGTGCACTTTACAAAGCTAAAGCCGGCGGTAGAAACCGGCTCGAGTTTGCCTGAACTATGCAGTTAGGCCGAATGAAATGTGGTGGTTTTTTCTATAGGATCGCGCTCACTGCGGAAGTTATTGGCGCCGTCAGCTTCATCAATGTAGCCAAATGAAAGCCCCAACAGCAACTTAAAGTTATCTGCTACACCCAACTCTTCACGCACCATATCAGGGAAGCAGCTAACAGAGGTCTGCGGGCATGAGCCTATACCCTGATTTTCCAATGCCAACATCAAAGTCTGGGTAAACATACCCACATCGGCCGCCAGGCGTACGAGTTCTGGAAATTCATCGGTAATAAAAATAAAGGCTACATGGGGTGCATCGAAAAACTCAAAGTTACGCATCCATGACCAGGCGCGCTTCTCTCGATCCTGGCGTGTAACACCTTGGTACTCCCAGAGGCCAAGTGCCGAACAGATCTGACGCTGTTTGTAATCGCCGCTAAACTTACCCTTCCAGGGGAAGTCAGGATTTCCCTCACCTCCTTCCAGTGCCGCAACTTTCATTTTTTCACGCATTCGATCACAGGCTTCACCAGACAAAACATGCACATGCCAAGGCTGCACATTGCAGTTGGAGGGCGCCCAGCGAGCCAATTCAAAGACTTCTTCTAAGCTGCTCTCATCAACCGGTTTGGGTAAAAATCCGCGGTATGAATGTCGCGCTTTAACAACATCGGTAAATTCCATTAACTTTTCTCTGTAAAGTTTCTATTGTGCGCGGGACTGTAACAATCAGGGTAAACCCTGTCTATTTTCATAAGATGTTTTTTTACTAGGAACGATAGAGGGCGAAGTTAAATAGGATGATAAAAAAAAGCTAGCGCCATGAGGCGCTAGCATAAGCCAGCTAACCTAGGATGCGTCAAAATAGCTGGTAGGCATTGCCATAACACTCTCAGTATTGGCGCTCATTGTTTTGGCGTGCATAGCCGCTCGGGGTAGTATGCGCTGGAAGAAAAACTCAGCGGTGTGAAGCTTAGACTGCAAGAACTCTGCGTCACCCTCACCTGCCGCTAATTGTCTGGTCGCAGCACCACTCATCTGGGCCCACATAAATGCCATAAAGGCATAACCAGAGAACATTAGAAAATCCACTGACGCAGCACCAACACTGTCAGGGTTGCGTTTTGCACCCATCGCTAAACGGTAGCCCATTACACGCCATTTAATGGCCAATTTAGTAATCGCCCAAGCCTGTTTGCGCATTACTTTATTTCTACCCGCCGCTTTCCAGGGTAAATACTGGGCGGCAAACTTAAACATATCGCCGGTGAAAATATTGAGCTGCTTAAATTTATCCAACAGTACCTTGCGGCCCACCAGATCCAGGGCCTGAATACCTGTGGTTCCCTCGTAAAGGGTCGCAATGCGGCTATCACGCAGTATTTGTTCCATGCCCCATTCTTGAATATAACCATGGCCACCAAATACCTGCACACCATGATTCGCCGCCTCTACACCTAATTCGGTAATAAAACCTTTCAAAATCGGCGTACAGAAGCCCAAACGAGCATCTGCAGCGTCGCGAGCATCAGGGGATTTACCGGCACGGTAAGTATCAGCGAACTGACTGGCATAGGTCACCATAGCTCGACCACCTTCTGCAATAACTCGCTGTGTCAGTAGCATGCGACGGACATCCGGATGCTCAACGATAGCATCGGCCGGACCATCCGGGTTCTTAACCCCAGAGATCGAGCGCATTGCCAAGCGCTCCCGTGCATATTCTGAAGCACCTTGATATGAGCGCTCTGCAGCTGCAGCACCCTGACTGGCCGTACCAATACGCGCCACATTCATATAGGTGAACATCGCATTGAGGCCATTATGTGGCTCACCAATCAAAAAGCCTGTGGCATTATCAAAGTTAAGTACCGCCGTGCCATTGCCATGAATACCCATTTTATGCTCGATAGAGCCACAGCGGACGCCATTTCGCTCACCGGCAGAACCATCAGCCGCGGGTAAAAATTTAGGGATAATAAATAATGATAGCCCCTTGGTACCTGCAGGGGCATCAGGCAATTTTGCCAATACGATATGGACAATATTCTCAGTCAGATCATGTTCACCAGCACTGATAAAAATCTTGGTGCCATCGACGGCATAGCTGCCATCTTCATTAGGCACAGCTTTTGTTTTCATCTGCCCAAGATCGGTACCGCAATGGGGTTCGGTCAGACACATGGTGCCACTCCAAACACCGCTAATCAGCTTGCTAAGATAGGCTTGCTTCTGCTCCTCAGTACCGCTGGTTTCGATGGTTGCTACAGCGCCTTCACTCAGCCCTGGATACATGGCCCAGGCCCAGTTAGCTGTGGTCAGCATTTCATTGATCGCCACGCCGATGGATGCGGGTAAACCCTGACCGCCTAAATCAGTACTTCCAGTTAGACCTGTCCAGCCTGCCTCAATAAATTTGGCATAGGCTTCTTTAAAGCCTTTAGGGGTCGTTACTACACCATCTTCCCAGGTACAGCCCACATCACCAGACTGATAAATTGGCGCCAATTCATTCTCACTAAATTTGGCCGCCTCAGTAAATATAGCTTCGAGCATATCCGGAGTGGCTTCGTCCCCACCCTCGAGATTTTTGTATTTACTCTGCATATCCAAAACATCATTGAATAGAAATAAGTAATCGTTTACCGGGACTTTATAATTGGGCATGGAATAGATCCTATGAAATTAAACCGTCAAGATGAGCCTGATCACCTTGCTGGTTATAGAGTGAAAATCGCTTTTCCCCGACTAGCTGTTTGGTAAAAAACACTACGTCGGAGGGTAGGAATAGAGGACGGTGAAAGTTAACGGCAACCGAGTAACCAGCTTCGGGCAACTGCTCTTCGAGGGCTGCCAGACAGCGAGCCTTGCTCCACATACCGTGAGCAATAGCCTGTTTAAAACCAAATAACTTAGCCGTAATATCGGACAGATGAATGGGATTATAGTCTCCCGAAACACGCGCATAACGGCGTCCGATATCTGCACCAACCGCCCAGCTCTGTGGATCGCCCTCACGGCTAATAACCGACCTGCACTTTTGCTTAACCTCTGTTTTACAACGATGCAAAAAGGTTGAGCTGCTCGACCACACCGTTTGATTGTCAATTGCAGCAATCACATCGATATCCCATTCCAGACCACGGCTGGTCAACTCAGAGTCACCTACAGCTGCTGTCATACTGAGCGGCTGCTGGATATCAAATGACTTGAGTACCGAGATCTGATTGCGCAGATGCACCTGACCCATGGCCTGTATCGGAAAGTCCTGTTGGGTCAGTATTTGCAAAAATAGTGGGAACGCCAACATATGTAAGTAGGTGGCGGGAAGATTACCCTCAACGGCAAAACCACAGACCTTTTTATAGGCTTCCAGGTGCTGGGCATTAACCACTAAATCATTAACCTGGGCACTTAAGCCTGGCAATACATCTCCGATCTGGTAGGAACCAGACTTAAATGCCGCCTTGCCGAGAAGCCCGGGCATACTTGGAAGCTGGCGCATAACCATCGGTGCTTTACTGTGCGTAGTTTGGATTTGTGCTGATGTAGATTGGTTCATATTTTTCATATTGCTTACATGCTCCCTGTTAGTCATTGGCAGTAAAAAAACAACGTTTTGTCATTTCGGCCAATCGCGTATAATGCTGATCCATTTCACGAGTTAACAGTATGACAGGTTTAACCGATTCAGGTACTTTGGTGCGCTTAGCCTACAGAGGCCTTGTCAATCTAGGCGTTGATGCCGACGAAGTGCTGCGCCGCTCCGGCCTCGACCCCTCCGATCTGTACCGGGCTAATTTACGCACTAAATTTTCTGGCCAGCCGCGTTTTTGGAAGGCCGCCGTAGAACTGTCTGGGGACCCCTGCATAGGCCTGCATCTGGGTCAGCAGATGCCCGTCTATAAAGGCCAAATTCTAGAGTATTTGTTTTTAAGCAGCACAACCTTTGGCGATGGCCTAAACAGAGTTTTAAGCTACCAGCGCCTTATCAGTGACGCTCTTCACGGCCAGGTCAGCGAAACACCCAGTCCCTGTTTAACTAGCTATTTCGCGGAGCATCAGTACGCCACTTCACATCTTGCCGAAGCCATGGTTTTGGGCCTGATCAAAGCCTTTCAGGCGGTGACCGACGGGACCTTTAAAGCTGACAGAATTATCTTTAATCATTCACCCAACACAGATATAGCTGAATATCAGCGCATCTTTCAATGTCCAGTGGAGTTTAATGCCAAGTCATTCCAGCTGTTCTTTCCTGCTTCTCTGCTTAGTTATAGATCACTTTATGCGGAACCTGAGCTACTTAATTTGCATATTCAAGCGGCAGATCAACACTTAGCTATTCTGCAACAACAGGATTTAATTACCGAGGTACGCAGCCTGCTTGGAGCACTGTTAGAAAGTGGCGAAACCACATTGGAAAATGTAGCCGGCCGCCTTGACGTAACACCAAGGCATCTGCGCCACCAGCTGGATTTGGCCGGCACCAGCTTTCAGCGCTTACTCAATGATTATCGCCATAGTCTGGCACGGCGACTACTGCTGTCTCTTATACACATCTGACGCTGCCGACGATATGCAGTGTGTAGA
>OJDG01000269.1_pt1 | contig 13657 bp, 9 predicted proteins | sample 1592411 | NCBI WGS metagenome assembly OJDG01 (sample SAMN05416759, study PRJEB24817) | seawater metagenome | isolation source: Sea water | place: Canada:Atlantic | collected 2013-07 | reverse complement strand
ACGAGATGTAGAGAGGTCTCGTGGGCTCGGAGATGTGTATAAGAGACAGATTGCTGGGGAATAAATTTCAAAAGATTCAATAAAATAAAAAATTAATGATGCTTGATTTTCAGTAGATAATTCAGGCAAAATATTGCTGATAGCAAATCCATTTGCATTAATATCTGGGTTAGCGCCCAATAGATGAGCACCAACTCCTAATAAGCCAGCAAACAAAAATAGGAAGACGCCCATAATTGCTCCTGAGCCCCAAACTTGATAAAAATAAAAAGATCTTGGAGATTTAACGCTAAAACTCCACATTGAAAAAGTTGGTGACAGAACAATACCCATGTAAGTCATTGTAAAAGATAAAATCATGACTGCAGTCCAAGGTCCACCTGAGGGATTGTTTTTTCCTATACCCGCAACCCATTGAATAACACCTGGAACAGAAAAATAACTTTGCAATTCTCCACCCCCATATCCTCCAGTAGTTCCCCATGAACCAAATGAAATAAAGTTACTAGCAATTGCGAACTGCTTGAAAATATCTAACCCACCTAGATAGTTAAGAGTCCCAAGTCCTATGCTCAAGAATAATATAAAAAATAACCAAGATTGAACTACTCCAATACTAATCATTGACTTAAAGCCACCAGATACAACATAAAATAAAACAACAGCAGTTAAAACCCACATTGCAGAGTCTCGACTTATTTCTCCAGCACTAATAAATTCTACAAGTCCTCCTGTTGCACCTAGTAAAATTCCTAAAAAAGGGACTGCAAAAAATAATCCAATAATTAAAATTGTTACACGTAATGTATTGCTTTGGTAATATTTAAAATACATTTCGCCTGGAGTAATCAGATTAAATTTTCTGCTGAGCATCCACTGTCTTTTAAAAAAAAGAATAGAACCAATAGGAATAGTTATGACAATTGCAGATGTTGCTAAAAACGAATAGCCATCAGAGTATATTAGTGACGGGTAAGTGATGATTGTAATTCCAGCAAAAGTTGCTGATGTAGCGGCAAAGAAAAATACCCATGGGCTAATATTTCTATCAGCTAAGTAATAAGACTCAGGGGTATGGTTTTTTCTAAGTGTTCTAGCTCCCCAAAAGAGACAAAAACTCCAATAGATAAGAACAAAAAAGAAGAACCAAAGTAGATTAGTTAACATAATCTAAACTTAAATTAAGAATTATATCCAGTTCTTTCCTTAATGATTTTAAGAGCCTCTATAAGGTATACTCTGAACACCTCATGATTTTCACTCATAGGAAAATGTCCAATGTCTTTCATTTCTATATAAACAGCACCTTTGATTTGTCTTGCTGTATCTTCTGTTGCCTCAGGAGGAGTTAAATAATCATAATCACCTGTTAGCATAACAACCGGACATTTATGTCCATCAATATTTTGCAGTTCATCTCTCAAATCATGATCAACAGAATAGAAATGTAAATCGCCCTTAAAAGCTTCTGAACCTTGAGTATAATAGTGCCAAGTTAGCCATCTATCCATATCTGGAGACATGGGCGCCATTAAATCCCAAACACCACTTCCACAAACTTGTGCCGCGTTTGCATGAGGGTGTCTCCACCAATCGATATAAAAACCGGGTGAGTAATGGGCAGCTTCTACAGGAATAACAGCTTTAAATTTATTTGGATATTTCAGGGCTAGATGTAAAGCAATATTTCCACCAAAAGATGATCCCATAAATATTGGATTATCTAATTCGAGAGCCTTACATAATTCAAGAATAAAATTACAATAATGTTCAGCGGTAAGTTTATATTCTTCTTTCCACCATTCTGTGTTGTGGGCCGGATCTGACTTGCCGTGTCTTGGTAAATCATACGCGATCACCTGATAATTTTTAGTAATCTCATCATCTTCAAGTAAGCCTCTCCACTGGTGGTTATGACATCCCGCAGTGTGTTGGCAGACTAACGGAGTACCTTTTCCATTAGAAAGATAAAAAACTTTATACTCTTGTCCATCGACTTCAATTGTTACATAACGACCAATAGGCTCATGATGCTTAACTGCCATTGAATAACTCCTTATAATAAATACTCATTAAACTGGTACTCCTGATTTTCTTAAAAGCTCAAATTGAATTACAAAATTTCTGATGTTTTGCATAAGAACAAGATGATTGCCTTCGATTAATAAATCTCTTCTAAATGATGCCGCATAAATTCCATGAAACATTGGCTTAGGAACAGGTCTAGCAAATTCTCTCCAAGTATCAGGCGATGCTCTTAAAGCAAAATCGTAAGGGTCAAGCCCACCAGGATTTGTATTAATATTTTTTACTTTTCCGTCATGCATCTCTATGAGGGCTTTTGCATCACCCATATCAAATAGAAAAGAGCATGTATAATACTTAGCCATTGCTTTGATAGTTTCGTCAGAGTCAGTTAATTCTTTATATTTTTTTGCCCAAGATTTTATATCCATACTCATAACTTACCTTTACTATTTTTTCTTATTTGGATTACTTTTTTGTGTATCATCAAATCTCATATGAGCATCCTTTTTAGGATCATCATAATCACCTAATATATTTCTAATGTTACTTGCTTCACCTGGAGACATGCCAACTTCCTTCAATAGGGAGTCTAAAAATGGTTGCTGTGCTCTGTATCTTAAAGCAGAGTTAACAACGTTGTCTGCTAGGGAACCTTTCTTAGATCCATATCCATCGCTTGATGGACCGCCTTCTCCACCTGAGCCGTCGCCAGTGCCTCCACCTTGACTAAATCCTGGTAGTCCGTTTACATCGACAACTTTAATTGAGTCGATATTTTGTATTGGCTTAACCCATTCGCGAATAATACCCTCGATCTTCTCTGCTAACTTCAATCTCAATGCACTTCTTCTACTTGCATCGCTTCGTAAATTCTCTGCTTCATTGAGAGCTTTTTTACCAGCAGCTTCTATTTCGTATCGAAGCTTTGCAGCCATAGTAGCAAGCTTTTCTTTTTCGGCATCTTTTGAAGCTTCAATAACACCTAAAGACTTGACTTTTTCAGCTTGCTCAATGTCTCTAGTAGTATTGACCTTTTCTTCAGCTTCTACTGCCTTAGCTCTAGCTGTTTCTTCTTCCATTTTTGATTTTAAAACTATTTTAGATTTATCAAGAATTTCAAGCTGTTTTTGCTTTTCTTCTAATTCTATTCTTTTAGATTTCTCTATATCTAAAACTCTAGTTTCTTGCTCAGCAGAAATTTTATATGCATCAACATTTTTTTGTTGGGCAGTTTTAGCATTTTTAATTTGCTCTTCTGCCATAATATAAGCTTCTTCTGATTCATATCTATTTCTTGCCTCTTCTTTGGCTGTTTCAGTTTTTTCTGTTGCGCTTTTAACGTCTACTAATCTCTGTTTTTCTAGACGACTAAACTCGACATCTCTCTCAAGATCAAGAATTGTTTTTTCTGTTGCAATATCTTGTTGCTTAATTTCAATTGAAGTTTTTTGTCTGAACTCATTTTGTTCTTTTCTTCTTTTTTCAATTTCTTGAATTAATTTAGTTTCTTGAAGACTCTTTTCCATTTCAACTAAATCTTTTTTATTAATTCTTGCAATTTCAATAGCTTGATCAGAAACAATTTCAGCTAACTCAGATTCTTTTGTTTTGTCAGATTTAACTTTTACTGTTTCGGTCTGCTCAATAGCTCTTTGTTGCTCAATTTCTCTTTTTTGTTGGTATCTAGCAAATTCCTCATCCTTTTCAATTTCCAATTCTTGCTTTGTTGATTGGAGGTTTTTGTTTCTAATACTGACTTGGGTGTCCTTTTCAATATCATTTCTTTTCTTTTTTCTTGATTGAGTTATTTCTGTAATTTGTGTCAGACCTTCAGCATCAAAAGTATTTGATGGATCGAAAACTGAGACAGGAGCCTGGTTAAGAGATGTTAATGAAACAGTTTCTAGCTCTAAACCTGTGTGCTTAATTGCTTCTTCTACATGCTTAGACACTGCCTTTACATAATCAGATCTATTTTCTTGAATTTCATCAAGTGTCATTTTTGCTGCCACAACACCGAGTGCATCAACAAAACGACCATTTACTAATTCTTTTAAACTATCTGGATCTAAAGTTCTTTTTCCTAATGTCTGCGCAGCTATAGAAACATTTTCTTTTTCCGGTGCTACTCTGACATAAAATTCAGCTGTCATTTCAGCTCTCATTCTGTTTTTTGTTATAAAAGATTTATTTCCTGTTCTTAAAACTTCGATACATAGGGTTTTCATTCCCACTGAGGTGATATTATGGATAATAGGTAAGACGAAAGCACCTCCACTGATGACAACACTTTCTCCGCCCATTCCTGTACGAACGAAAGCTATTTCTTTAGAAGACCTTCTATAAAGCCAATGAAGTAAATAAACGATAATAGCAATTGCTAATGCTATTAAAATAATTACTGCAATTATATCTGCGCCACTTGTTATATTCATACCTAAATGTTACCTCCTAATTTTGTTATTTTAAACATTAGATTTAGTATCCTGCGTTGCCGCTTTATATATGATCATTCCAAAAATGATCTTGTTTAGAAAATCAGCTAAATTATAAATAATATTTACACTATTGACATCTATGCCCCCACCTAAGTGCTCAATGAAGTATCCCATTGGGTAAATAGCCCATCCTATTGTTAGAATTAATCTGTTTGAAAAGAAAGCCATTTGAATATTTTCGTTACCACATTTTGCATTCGCTCTTCCTGCTTCTCCTACATAAAGCTCACCAAGAACATATAACCATCCTACAAGACCTACGATAAAACCAAGTGTTTTGCTCATATATCCTGCGGCCCCTAAAAATTCAGCTATAACAAAGACAAGTGTACCGACTAAAAGTCTCCAAAACATTCCTTGTTTTACTTTAGTGACTGACATTAACATCGCGTAAAAAACTAATACTTGCATAGGAAAATTTAAAAACCAATCAACGTACCTTAGAAGTGTCGGTGCAGAACCACTAACAACCCATAGATTTTTAATAAAGAAATAATGTACTGAAGACATCAGGCAAACAACGGCAATCATGGTCATAGGTGTATGCCATCTCACATGAACTTTACTTCTCTCAAAAAAGAAGAAAAGAGTAGCTCCAATCATAGCCACTGAAATTAGCCAAAATGACCCTCCGACAATATCGTAGGGAAGTAACATCTTATTCATTAAATAAATTCCTATTCTCGAGAACTATATTAGTGTTCTTCATAGTTTTACAGACCTTTTTGTTCCAGAATATGAAATAAAATAAATATTATTGTAAGTTAAATAAAAAATCATTGTTCTAAATTTGCTCCCTAATGTGTGGTGCTCTTGAATAAAGTGCCACTAATGGAAGTATGAGTAAGCCAAAAATAAATTGCTGACCCTCAAAACTTAGCCCTAATCCTGCTAAAAATGTGCTTATAACTTGCAATGCCAGACAGCCAATAACTGTATAACCATAACCTCCCTCTCCACCTAATAGAGAAGTACCTCCAACAGCTACAGCCGCAACAGTCAAAAATAAGTATTGATCTCCCACTCCAATAAAACCACCACCGCTCCAACCAAGAAGCATCGCTCCAGTCGCAGCAGAAGTGAAACCACTAATAACATAAACACCAATCCAATAGGCTTTTTCAGAAATCGAGAGTCTTTCTGCGGATAATCTTTTTCCACCAACTGCATATAGATTTCTTCCCCACTTAGTATGCCTCATGCCCACAATTAAAAAAACAGCAGCAAGTATCCAAATTAAAATAACAGGAGGTATAGGTAGGCCAAAAAATTTACCATTTAATGAAGCTAAATTTTTGAGCCAATCTGGAACTACACCAAAAACCATTCCACCTGTGACTGTAGCTAGAGAAACTAAAATTTGCACTCCGCCAATACACATAAACCCAACGCCCAGAGTTACAATTAAAGCCTGACCTTGTAGTCTATAACTTATTAAGCCATTAAATAAACCAACCAAAATACCAAAAACTAAAATAACAATAAAAGCAAGCCAAGGTGGAACGCCAAGAGATATCATTGACATGAGGCCAACATTTGAAGATCCAATTAAAAAGGGAATAGACAGGTCTAGTCCTCCCAACATTACAACTAAGGTTTGACCGATTGTAGCTAATCCTAAGAATGCAGAAAATACGAGCATTGATTTGATATTTTGAACTGATAAAAATCCATCAATTGAAACTGATCCGATAATAAAAAGACCTATTAAAACTGATACTCCAATAATAACACTTTTGTTGATATTTAGAAATTTGTAAGCAACAAAGGCAAGTATTAGAAAGCCTAAAAATATAACTGCTGAAACTATCGTTCTTCCTGAGAAAAAACCTGGCACTAAAAAACAAAGCATAATAAATATTGCAAGTAATAATAGAAAGCCAACGACCACTACCCAATTTTTTGAAATAAGTTCAAAAAATAAACTTCTCTTTTGTTCTTCCAATCCATCGCTAGATTTTTCCAAATCTTTTTTAGTAGCAGTTAAATTATAAGACCACTTAATAGAAAAATGATGCCAGCCCCATAAAACTAAAGCCACAACAGCAACAGAGTAAAAGACAACTTGTATCCAATCAGTTCTATCTACATAACCGAGTACAGCAGTGCCTATACCAGCAGCAAGTGCAAAGAATATTCCAAGCCCTTTAGAAAAATTAAAAGATCTTTTTTCCATTTTTTATATAAACCTAATTCTGCCTATCATCTGACAAGCCACCCCACTTTTCAAGTCCCTCTTCAGACTTTAACTTAACTCTATAAACATTAAACGCCTGCCAAACTAAAGGAGCAGTAAGAATACCTATAGAGGCAATCAATATTATTTTCCAATAAGGAAAACCAATACCATAGAATAAAGCGGACCAAGTGATTGCGCCTATACTTAAAATTGGTATATAAGGTCTTAGTTTCTTGTAACTCATTTGTCCTCTCATTGTTAAATATGTAAAGAATTGGAATACAAATATAGCAAAAACAGTCAGAGCAATTTCTTTTAAAAGAGTAGTATTTTCAGGAATATATTCACCCCTAATAGGTCTTTGGTATGTGATAGACGATGTGTCTATTATACCAAGCTCTGTAATAATTGGCTCAAAAAATTTGGTGCCATCATCAGAGATAATTATTCCAGAAGGTGAAGCTAAAAAATAAATAGCAACTAAACTCATCAGTCCAACGAAGACAATAAATACATTACTTAAATTTATTTGTGAAAATAAAGTGGGTGTTGTTAATAAAAAGAGTAAGAAACATATTAAGATAACAGCATAGCCGTCAATACCAAAGAAGCTCTCTCTGTTAGCATCAACACCATAATAAGTGACAGCTGAAAAAATAATAACAGACGAAACAATTGCAAATAAAATTAAGGTTTGCGTCTTTATCTCTTTCCTAAACTTTGGGAGTGCAATAACAACAATTGCAGAAGTGAAAAATATTATTCCAGCAAGCATTGTAATTGCATACGCTAACCCAACAAGCCAACCTGAAGATGTAAAATCTGGAAGAGCAGGTCCGATTTTTAAATATTCAGATGCAAAATATTGTGGGGCATAATTTAATATGTATTGTAAATTGGATCCTAGATCATGATGAACAAAGTTTGCAATTCGTGTACCGCTAAATACACAACCAAAAAATATTACTATAGAGGCAATAATAAATGAAACAGTTGATGCATCTCTATGTTTGATTAAAAGAGATACGAGGTAAATGAGAGCAGCAATACCTATGGCAATAAACATCCAAATTGTAGAGTCACCTCCCTCTGAACAAGCTTTACCTGTAATCAGACAATCACTTCCTGAAGCTAAAGCTTCTTCAAACATTTCTGCTTTTCTAGATTTACCTCCAAAGCCACCAACTGTACCTCTTGTGACTTGATCGAACTTCATATGGATTAAAACAGCAGTCGCACTCAAGGTTCCTATTATAAAAAAAACAAATACTGATAATTTTTTAAAAGCTTTTTGAATATAAGGAAGAGCTATTAGAATAAGCAAGGATGCAACAAGCACTGCACCATAAGACAAATCTGTAACAAAACTTTGTAGGCTCTCAAATCTAAAAGTTGATAATATAAAATTGATTAGGTAGATGTTTAAAGCGCCTAAAATTGCTCCAAAAGCTCCACCTCGACCACCCACCAAACTAGAACCGCCCAGGACAAGCGCTGTAATTGCCATCAAAGTATACGTGGTTCCCTGCGTTGGGTCTCCAGACCCAATAAGACCTGTAAAGGCTATCGCGGCTAAAGCCGCATAAATACCACCTATTATATGGGCGCCAATTCTAACAAGGTAAATTCTTACTCCACTGGTATACGCTGACTTTTCGTCTGACCCCATTAGTTTTAAATGTTGCCAAAAGGCTGTATGTGTTAGGGCATACCATGCGAGTGTTGCAAATATTAATAAGATTAAGGTTGGTTGAATAACTTCTGTACCAGAACTCCATGAAGACATCCATTCTGGCGCTCTTCCACCTGGTCTTGGCAATATTACTAAATTGATTCCAGAAAAGGCCAAAAACATACTGAGTGCAATAATTATAGGCTGGACTCTTACAAATAAGACAATAAGTGCGTACAAAATTTGATAAATTATTCCAATAGCGAATGCGCAAACAAAATAAGAAACAGGTGACTGGATGTATCCAGCACCATAAAGCTGGATGGTCGTTACATTAATAAATCCTATTAAAGGGCCCATTGATAAGTCAACTGTGACTCTTCCAGATAGTGCTAAAGCTGTGAGAGCGTAAGTTGCAAGGATTAACGGAGTAGAGACCATAATTGCAGTTCCAATTCCTGAACCAGATATTATTTGAGGACCTCTTATAATTGCAAAAATTAGTAGTGCAAAGAATATAAAGATTGGAACAATAAGATATTTAAGAGCCTGTGTGTCTGAGCCAGCAATTTGTGAAGATTTAATAGTTGTCATTGAAGCGGTAGCCATAGACTAATCAAAAAAGACAATTTTCATGTCTTCTGCTCCTCTAGATGTTTTGATTTTTTTCATACCTTTTAGATCATCAGTCTTAACAATTTTAATTGTGTTTATATCAACCGTATTTTGATTACTCATTATCTCACTATGTTTTTTATTAGCCATTTCATTATTTATCATATCTAAATTATTTTCAATAAACTTTGTGTTATGACCACTTTCCATAAAAGTCTTATTACTCAAAAGAGAAATGATAAAAGGTATATTAGTTTTAATACCAACAATATTTATTTGTTTTAAGAATGTAATCAATTTATCAATTGCATCTTCTCTTACCATTCCATGAGAAATAATTTTACCAATCATAGGATCATAATAAAAACTAACCTCATCTCCCTGATTAAAACCCCAGTCCATTCTAATACCATGAGGAATTGTCGGAATAGTAAGTTGAGAAATTTTTCCTGGTGATGGTAGAAAATTTTTAGCAGGATCTTCAGCATAAATTCTGCATTCGATAGCGTGACCGTAACTTGTAATATCTTTTTGTTGGAGAAACTTTTTCTTTCTGTCAAAAGCAAACTGAATTTGCATAGCTATTAAATCGCAATTTGTAATAAGCTCTGTTACGGGATGTTCGACTTGTATTCTAGTATTCATCTCCAAAAAATAAAATTTTTTTTCATTTAAGTCGTAAATGAATTCTACTGTTCCAGCGCCCTCATAATTAACATTTGAGGAAAGTTCTACTGCCGCCTTCGACATGGACTCAATAATACTTAAATCAATATTTGGTGCTGGGGATTCCTCAATAATTTTTTGATATCTTCTTTGCATTGAGCAATCTCTTTCATGCATATGAATAGCTGATTGTTTTCCAAATCCAAATATTTGTATTTCAACATGCCTTGCATTTGTTATAAATTTCTCGAGAAAAATAGTACCATCACCAAAGGCCTTTGCAGCTAAATTGCTTGTCTTTTCCATTGTTTTTTTTAATTCAGAAAAGTTATGGGCAACACTCATTCCAATGCCTCCACCACCCGCGCTTGCCTTTACAAGGATAGGATATTGAATTTTTTCACCTTGTTCTTTTAACTCTTTTTCATTAAGACTCAATGGATTATTAGCGCTTGGCAAAATGGGTACACTAGCTTTCTTTGCTAGTTCTAGAGCTTTTGTTTTATTGCCCATTTCTTTGATATGTTTTGGTTTAGGGCCAATCCAAGTAATTTGATTTTGAATGACTTTTTCTGCAAAGTTTGCATTTTCTGAGAGAAAACCAAAGCCTGGATGAATAGCATCTGAATTTGTTTTTTTTGCTGCGTCAATAATTTTTTCATGCACAAGATAACTTTCTTGAGCTTTACTTGGACCAATAAAAAATGACTCATCAGCTAGTCTTACATGTTTGCTATTTCTGTCCGCCTCAGAATAAATAGCTACAGATTTATGTCCAAGTAGTTTACATGTTTTGATAATTCTACATGCAATTTCACCTCGATTAGCTATTAGAATCTTTTTCATTATTCGCTTACTATGTAAGGTAATTTATTATCGTTTATATTTGTATTGATAGATTGCTTAGTTGGACTTTTTGATAAATTTTTTCTCAACTCTTTTAAAATTTCAATTGCATTGGGAGTATCCGAATGAACACAAATAGTCTCACACCCTACATCCATATCTTTTCCATTTATTGTTTTAACTTTATTTTCTTTTATAGCTCTTAAACATCTTTCTACTGCAAGGTCTGCTGGATAATGTTTGTTTCTTCCTTTTGCAATGACAAGGTATCCCGTTTCGTCATATTCCAAGTCTGAGTAAAATTCTGCTATAAACTTTACGCCTCTTTCTTTGTAAACTTTTTCATGAAAAGTGTTTACCATACCAAAAATACCTACATTATAAATTTCTGCTGCATCTGCAATGCCGTTAGCTACATCTTCCTCTTTTGCAGAAACACCATAGAGTGAACCATGAGGTTTTATGTGATTAAGCGGAAGATTAAATTCGTCTAGGAATGCCTTTAAAGCTCCTGTTTGATATAAAACAAGATTTTTTATTTCTTCTCTTTGCATTTTCATTGGCCTTCGCCCGAAACCTACAAGATCAGGATAGGATGGATGAGCTCCAACTTTTACATTGTGTTTTTTCGCGAGTTCAACGGTTTTTCTCATTATATTGGGGTCAGATGCGTGAAATCCACAGGCTACATTAGCAGCATCAATAAATGGCATAATTTCATCATCTTCTGCGAAGGAATAAATACCAAAACCCTCACCCATATCACAATTTAAATCCACCATTTAATTTATCTATCTTTAATCTACATAAAATAAGACGTTTTTGTGAAATTATTATCCACATTATGGAACAATTTTAATATATTTTATAACTTTGTTAGTAATATAAGAGACAGATAACAAGGAGGAATTTAATATGGTATGGCTTAAAAAATTCATAGCTATATTAGCTGTTTCTTTCGTTGGAATTACTGGCACACTTAATGCTGAAATTCTTGATGAAATCCCAGCCGATATTAGAGACTACGTTTACAATCCAGACTTCATGGATCCTAATCAACCACTTGGTGAAAGTGTATACAGAAATTGGAAAAGTGATAGACCGCTTCCGTGGACTATTGGCTATGCAAGTTCATATGCTGGTAACCTTTGGAGAAAAGGTGTCATGGAAAGATTATATGGCGACTATTTACCTAAGATGAAGGAAGCTGGTATCTTGAATGATATCGTTGTGACCCAATCAAATTTAAAAGACGCTGTTCAAATTCAGCAAATGAGACAATTAGTTGACCAAGGTGTTGACGGACTGATCGTTTGTTGTTCAAACCCTGTTGCTTTAAACCCAACAATTGAATACGCATACAATCAAGGTGTTCCGACTGCATCTATGACTGGTTATTTAACTTCAGAATATGCTATTAGTACTTCTGTTAACTATGCAATGGCTGGTTACAATATTGCTACTTGGTTAGCTGAATCAATTGGTGGCGAAGGTAATGTAGTAATTATGGAAGGTATTCCTGGAGCTTCTGCTTCTGACTCGCAGCATGCTGGTATGAAAGCCGGTTTTGCTGAATATCCAGATATAACTATTGTTGCTGAAATTGCTCATATGTGGACACCACAAATTGCCCAGGCAGAATTACAAAAGTGGCTTTCAGCTAATACAACTGAAGTTCATGGATTTGCGGTTCAGTCATCTGGTGAGTCTGGTGCTTTAAATGCACTTGAGTCTTCAGGTAGACCAATGGTGCCAATGGCACTTGGAGGAGAAATCGGTGCATTTTGTTACTGGAGAAATAATCCTGATTTTATCGACAGAGCGATCTATGCATGGCCTCCAGGAGATGATGCAGAATTTGCTATGAACGTTCTTCTAAGAACTATGCAAGGACAAGGATTAAAGATGCAATCTATACTTGTTCCTCCATATGAAGAAGATGTTGAAACAATTCAATCATTCGTGCCAGAAGACTGTGATAGAAATTCAAGTGAATTTAGAACAGTTGGAATTGAAAACTGGGCAAGCGATGATTATCTTGACAACTTCTTTGATAATGGCGAAGCATTACTTTAAAGATTAGTTAAATAAGTTAACTTTAACTAATGAATGAAGAAAAAAATAAAGATAGCGCTCCTGCTGAAGAGCAAGCGCTATCTTCAAAAAATTCTGGCGGAGATATATTTGTTCAAAATGCCACAAAGTCATTCGGTGTTACTAAAGCTTTAAATGGCGTTAACTTCAAAGCTAACTTTGGAGAAATTCATGCAATTGTTGGAGGAAACGGCTGCGGTAAAAGCACATTAGCTAAAGTTATTTCAGGAGTTCTGCCTCTTGATAAAGGTAAATTATCCATTATGGGTCAATCACCTAATTCGCCAATTGAGGCACAAAGAATTGGAATCTCAACAGTATTTCAGGAAGTCATGATAGCTGAAGAGGCAACAGTTTATGAAAATTTATTTATTGGATATGACTCTTTATTTGGGAAGAAATTAAATCATAGAGAAAAAGTTGAAAAAGCTGCACAAATTATGCTTGAATTAGCTGGAGAATTTGTAGACCCCTATACTCTTGCGAGCCAATTATCTTTAGGTATGAAGGCCTGGATAACAATAGGAAGAGCCTTTTTAAGAAAGCCGAAAGTTTTAATTTTAGACGAGTCCTCTGCTGCACTAGATTTTGATTCTACAGAAAGACTTTTTGATAAAATGCGAGAACTTAGAGACAATGGTGCAGCTATTTTTATTGTGACCCACAGAATAGCTGAACTTGTAAGAATTAGTGATCGAGCAACTGTCATGCGGGACGGTAAAGATGTTGGTGTATTGGTGGGTGATGAAATTACAGAAAAGAATCTACTTGCTTTAATGACTGGTAATAAAAAAATTGAAACTGCTGCTGAAAATAGATCAACACCTCCTAATTCTAAAGGTGAAGAAATTGTTTTATATGCAAGAAAATTAAAAGTTTGGGAAGACGAAGCGTCGATTGATTTTGATTTGCCCCGGGGAGAAATTTTAGGTGTTACGGGCTTAGATGGGCAAGGACAAGATAATTTTGTTAAAGCTTTAGCGGGTATTGAAGAGCCATTAAGTGGAGAGGTAATTGTTAAACACTCTGATGAAGCTGTCTCTTATACACATCTGACGC
>OJDG01000268.1_pt1 | contig 13679 bp, 12 predicted proteins | sample 1592411 | NCBI WGS metagenome assembly OJDG01 (sample SAMN05416759, study PRJEB24817) | seawater metagenome | isolation source: Sea water | place: Canada:Atlantic | collected 2013-07 | reverse complement strand
CGAGATGTAGAGAGGTCTCGTGGGCTCGGAGATGTGTATAAGAGACAGACTATACGTCGATCATTTTAAGTTTTGAGGATTTTGGGTGAATCATAATATTATCTCCCACGAAGTCTAGTTCGTCTGATGGAATTCCAAGTCTTGTTGCTTCTTTTTCTGTTGCAACGACAAATTCTTCAGGAACTTCTCCTTTAAACTTACCTAGAACTTCCATTTCTATAACTGCTAATTTTTTATCTATAACTTCTACATCGTATATGTAGACGAAGTTGTTTGTCTTCTTACCTTTTATTATTAAAGCATGTTCTATTTCTACTTCATCTGTTGTTACTTTAACTGCTTTACCGTTTAAAAGAAAAACTGATCCATAGTCTCCGGAACCTATATAAGTTGCTCCTTGATCCTTTAGCTTTTCTACTTGCTTTTCAAAACCTGGATCGTATTCTAAAGGTCCTTCTAATATAATTTTTGAAAGTTTCATTTTTATACTTTAGGTACGTCTAAATTAAAGGTAAATTTAATTTTCGGAAAATAATCTCTCTCTCCCGGTTCGTTTTCATAGTAATTAGTAGATTGATCTTCATCTACTTCATATCCTTTGCTACTTACTGATGCGATTGCTTTACTAAATTCGTTTTCTGGTAATTCGTCTTTATGTAAAAACGTTACTGAGCCGTATCCTTTATTTTTAAGCGGATCACTGTCGGGTCTAGGTTGATGATATGCACCCATTGATACATACGGACTGTATTCTTGATTTAATTCTCTCTCTAGTGTCTCTATTTGAGATTTAAATTCATTCTGTTCGTTTAGAATTATATTTGATAATTTCATTTTCTTATAATTTTGAGAGACAAATCTCCTGTTCCTTTAATTAGTCGGTGATATACTCCCTTTGGTATAAATAGTAGCCGTGTTATCTTTCTTGGTAATTCGTTGTCAAATTGGAACATCCAATCTGTTTCTTTTACCGGATCTATAAACCTATCTTCTCTATCTTTATGCCAAACGAATTCATCTTCTGGTGTATTCTGATTGAAGATTCTTATATCCTTGTTTTCTATATATGGTCTACCAGTATCCACTAAAGTTTTTTGATCCTCCTAATGACTTCCAGTAGCGGCCGATATTACACGCCCAGTAGCCTGGTTTTGTTTTATCTTTCTTTGTAGCGCATTTATGTCTAGCAGCAAAAGATGATCTTGCACCTGGTTCATCTATTTTAACATTCAGTCCTGTTGTTCCTCCAAAAGATACTTTTTGTACATTTCCTTTTTTATTCTTAACATAAACGTAGAACTTTTTAGAACCTCCTCGTTTAGGTTTATTTAATGCTACATCCTTACCTTGGTACTCTGCTTCATTAAGTACAAACTTATCTACCCAAACATCATGAGTTAAAGTATATATTACTTTATCTGGTATTCTATCTGTGTATACTTTTATTACTGTATCTGATTGGCGGTTATGGTTGATGTTCATGTCTTGTAACTTATCAATCATATCTTCATAATTTCTAGGTTCTACTCTTAAAAGGGCATATTTCCTATCATCTTCTCCGCCTTCTTCATACGAACCTTCTTCCATCGGTAAATCTAAAGGTACTTTCTGTCCTTCAAATTCTCCGTATAAGCCAATATCTGTATCTTCTAGTAGTTGAGTATCTGCTTCATTGAGTTGAATATACCCGTCTCTCCAAGAGTCTCTTGCTTCACTAAATAGTTGTATAAACTTATCGCTAGAGTAGCGGTAGACATTCTCATGTAATGAGAGGTCATTGTCTAAGTGATACTGTAGTGTAGGAAGTCCTACTAGATCTTTAATTTTTATCATCTGAGAAATCTTTTCTATAAAATTTACCGAGAATATTATCGTTTATATAGTTATTACGGGTTTCTAATACCTCTTTAATAAATAGGTGTTTTGTTTCAAAGTAAGTTAACTGCTTCTTATTCGGTACGTACCTTAGAATCTCTCTTTTAAAATCATTCCGTTCTCCTTTCTTAACTAATTCTATAATCTCCTTTTGCGAACCGTAATATGTTTGCCAGTCTGACTCTGTAATAACTTTCTTTTTTGCTGGGATTCTTCCTCCTATCCCTTTAGCTTTTCTCTCTTCTCTTAAAGCAGCAGATTCTCTTTTGCCTAGTTTTTTATTTCTTTCAAAATACAAGACTTTTTTACCTATATACTTCTTTCCTGTTGGTATATGTGTAACTTCGTATACGAACCCATAAGTTCCTTCAGGCATATTTGCTATACCTAAAATAGGCAGTCCTTTATAATTCCAAGTTGGATTGGTCATTTGCTATACAGTTTAATTAAAATTAAATACTATACTAATAGTGTAATATAAGAAAAAAATTAATGTACTACAACTATTTTATCGGCAATCTTACGGGGTAAATGAGCTCATAGCTGTATCAGTAACTATACGCCAGGTGGTTCCGTTATAGACGCAGAGTTTGTTATATGTTGTATTGTATAGTGTAAGTCCTGTTGCAGGTGTACTTAGTGCTAAGATTTGTGTTGTTGTTAGTCTGGGTATTAATACACCGTCTGTTGTGCTTGATATATCTAATATAGCTTGAGGGCTAGATGTTCCAATTCCTACACTACCTGAGTTAATATACATGGCTTGGTTACCGTAGTCGTAAATACCGTCTTGAACATCCACACGTGCAATTTCATGGCCTGCTGTAGATTCTAAGGAAGCATAATCAAAGTCGCTTCCGTTAATTAGTATTTTATCTTTAGCAACTATTTTTCCTTGTACATCCAATTTTTGTGATGGAGTAGTCGTCCCTATACCGACATCGCCTGCTGCATTTATTAGGAATTTAGTTGAACCTTGCCACTTATATTGTAATCCACCTGAACTACTTCCTGTTCTTTTATTAGCTTCTAGTATTATTGATCTAGAGCCAGCTGTATAATATATTTCTCCGTCTATATGTGTACCGTTTTTAACTCTAATACCTCCAGATCCGTAGTCGTTTGAATTACCTACGATATCTATAAATCCTCCGCCGCCGTATGGATTTGAATTTGTGTTTTCAAAAGTTGCCACAGTATCAAAAGATGCAGAGACTGTTCTTTTAACATACAGGTTACCTTGTGCTGTGGTTGGTACAGGAGGTGAAAATCCTCCTACTGATAGACTTCCTCCTTTTATTAACGCTCCCGGTAAGTTTAGTAAGCTACCGTTTAGTGTCATATAGTCACTAGTAGTTCCGTAAGGTGTTCTACCTTGGAATAAGAAAGAACCCATATTAGTACCTCCACTTCCTCTTGCTTGAAGAAGAGATACATTAGTACTGTTACTATCTTGAGTTAATCTTAATGCGCCACTTCCAGATGTACTTACCTGTATTGATTGAGAGACAGATAAAGTAGCGGAATCAAATCTAAAGTTGTTAGATGCTCCTGTTACTCCATTGTTATTATACTGTACTTGTTGATTTGTTCCTGCTGGTGCTGCTGTTAATCCTGATAGTCCTGTTCCATCTCCTACAAATGAACCGGAGAATGTTGATCCTGATATAACGGTAGCTTTTGAAAAGTCTACTAACGAACTAGATACAGTAAGTGACCCTGTAACTTTAGCGTCTCCGTAATAAGGAAAAGCTGCTAAACCTGTTAATGCTGAGCCGTTACCTGAAAAGCTTCCTGAGAGGTTAACTCCTGTACCGGTAGCATTATCTATGTTTAGGTTAGTTAGGCCTGTTCCATCTCCTTTAAAAGAACCTGTGAAAGATCCTGTTGCTCCTGCTGTATTGGTAAAATCTACAATTGATGTAGAGCTGGATACGATCAGTGATCCTGTTATTGCAGCTGGTCCTACTAATTTTCCATTCCAAACTGTAAGGGATGTTACTCCTGTAAGTTGTGAACCGTCTCCTACAAATCCTGTAGATGATTCTATACTCCCGGTAACTATTACTCCGCTTTTAAAAATATGTTCGTTAGCCATGTTTTACTTTATTTACACTTGTTTTTTAAATGCCGTTATTAATGTGTTTAGAGAGAGGGTACTAAATAAGCTACTGACTAGTACTAAAGTAACCAGGTTACCTGACTTAGTTAAGGTAAATGTTGCAGTGTTTGCTGTTCCTATGGAATTAGTATGCCTATCGGTTATTTGTGTAGTACTGCTTGTATCCCAAGAACCTAGAAGGAAACCTGTTCTACTTTCACTTATAGTACTATTTACTAATGAATAATCAGCTTTAAATCCTGTATACCCTGTTGATGATGCATTAAATGTTATAATAGCTGTATTAACGGCTGATGCTGTTTTACTTACGTGTATTAACTCAACTCCGGCTCCTCCTGGATACCCTGTTGATGATATCGTTACTGTATCTGCTACATCTAGAGCTCCTGATACTATTAGTGATCCTGTTATAGATGCATTACCGTTATGTGATCCATCCCATTCAGATGCTACTCCTGTTAAGTTGCTTCCATCTCCTGCAAAACTTCCAGAGAAATTAGATCCAGAAATAGCTAACGTATCTGTCATATCTACTACTGCAGTTGATCCAGATACTGTGAAAGAGCCGGTAATTTCTGCACTCCCACTATGTGATCCATCCCATTCTAATCCTGATAGGTTTGATCCATCGCCGTAGTATGTACCTAGGAATTTAGAAGCAGATACTTCAGAATGTATAGTGACACTTCCTTTATTGAAATCTCCTAGAATTAGCGGAGTATTTGATTGACTGTTATTAATATACAGTGTATTATTAGTAGCTACAGGACTGGTTCCTGCTGGGCCTGCATTTGCTCCGATTATAACATTACTATTTCCTTCAACAAGGAGTCCTGCATTAACTCCTATTGCTGTGTTTTCGTAGTGTTTTTGGTTTATGTTATACAGTGCTCGGCTACCTATAGCAGTATTACGATGTCCGTCTTGCATGCTGTATAGGGCTTGGTACCCTACAACTGTATTTAACTGTCCATTACGCATCCCTCTAGCTGAATCTGCACCTACAGCTGTATTTTCTCTCCCTTTTCCGAGAGCTCCAAGGAGGCTGTTTTGTCCGATTGCTGTATTATACCTACCGGATATGAATCCTCCGGCAGAAGTTCCTATATACGTAGAGCCTTCATTTGCATAATAACCTGAATTGTTTCCAATCGAAATTACATTTCCTCCTGCATTTCTTCCTGCTACAGTTCCTATAGCAATTCCTTTAACAGCGGTGGATGCAAGAAAAGCTCCATCTCCAATTGCAATAGCTTGTGTTCCGTAGTTTTTTATAAGAATGTTGGTATCTATAGTAGTATCTCCTTTTAATTTTATTAATGGAAATGTACCGCTAACTGTAAATGATCCTGTAACTCCTGTCTTACCGTCTACTTCTAAACTTCCTGTTATACGAGCTGAACCTGTGTAAGGAAAAGAGTCTGCTGTAATACCTGTTAAGTTACTACCGTCTCCGTAGAACGACCCAGAGAATATTGAGCCAGAGATAGCTTCTACATTAGTGAAGTCTACTATCACATTTGCTCCTGATACTGTGAGAGAACCGGTTATTTGTGCGTTTCCGTCTAAGGTCCCATCCCATTCAGATGCTACTCCTGTTATCCCTGTTAGGTTTGATCCATCTCCATAATATGAACCACTAAAGTAAGAGGCTGATACTGTAGAGTTAAATACTACTGTACCTGTACTAAAGTCTCCAAGAATTAAAGGTACATTACTTGCTTGGTTGTTTATATATAACTTATTACTTTGTGTGCTACTGAAAACTGGACCGGCGAAATTTCCTATATAGATGTTTCCATCTCCTGCGGTTAACGTAGATCCTGCTGCTCTACCTAAAGCAACATTTCTGTTGCCGGATACTAAGTTACTGAATGCTAGTTCTCCTATAGATACAGAATCGCCAACTCCAACTGCACTGTATAGTGATTTAAACCCTGCTGCTACGTTGCGATCACCTTCTAATGCCGTACCAGAAGATATTCCTAATAGTACGTTTTTTTCTCCGTCACCACTAGTTAAGTTATCTCCAGCACTCGCTCCTAATATAACATTACCGTAGGTATCTGTAATTGAAACTCTACCTACTACTGTTAGGAGTTTACCTGTTGTGTTAAATTTTAATCCTGACTCTCCCTGTATAGTACCTGTTTGACCAGTTGCAGTGAGTATATTATTATCTAAATTATTTACTATGGTTAAACCTGCTGAAGCTGCTCCTAGAGGGACTGTAATGAAATCTGTTTCCTCTTGAGTATCGTAATGTAGGTGTAAAGTAGTTCCACTATCGTGAATAGAACCAGAATAGATAACTGATCTAAAATTATTATCCATCTCAAGATGGGTAAGAGAACTGCCTTTTACTAATCTATATGTTCTATTCGGTATTGCCATTATATATTTTTATTATAAATATCTTTTATATTTTTATTACGCTCCCACATAAATTATATATGCTAAAGCATAGTAAGGAGGTAAGTTTTTATTAGTTCCATCAACTCCGTCACTGTTAATGGTATGAGTATGTGTCCCTGGAGATGCGGTATTAGTATTTCTATTTATACTATAACTGTGAACATTTTGGCCGTTCTCATCAGTGTTATTCTGTCTATTACCTTCTCCAGCGTGAACTAAATCTATATTATCTATATAGCTTGTTCCGCCATGTCCGCCGCTTTCTTCTACGAACATTGTATCCTTATATACATGTGTATGACTACCGCCTGCTACTGTTGCTCCTTCGTGATTGTGTAATACGACTACAGCATTTGCCGCATCATTGGTAAGGGAGGAACCAGGTCGTAGGCTAGGGTATGTAGTATCAGCATTATCGGCTGTTGCTCCTACTACAAACTTATTTCTCAAATCAGGTACAGTTACACTATTAGCTCCTCCTGATCCATTACATAGAGTCCAGCCTGCAGGTATATTAGATATAGTTCCTGACCACATTATTATACCTCCTAGCGGTACTGGTGCTGCTACTACTTCTTTAACTAATCCTGTACTATCAGCTACTAATGATGTAGTAATCTCTGATGTTGATAGTGTAGTAACTACTTGTCTTGTTTTTATAGTTAATTCCTTTTCAATAGTAAGACCTTCATGTGTCGGTGTATTTGTTCCTATTCCTACTTTACCAGAAGCTTGAAATGTAGCTAATAGTTTTGCATTTGCTCCTGTAGAGTTTTGAGTAGTTTTTATTATGTTAAATGCTTCTTTGTTTTCACCATCTGTGTTAAGTACCACTAGAACACTTCCACCATTTGCTGTAGAAGGAGTACTTATCTGTATCCCTTCAGGTGCTGCACCGTTTGGAAATAGCAGCCTTTGGTTGGAGCCGTTAGTCTTAAGAACAAATCCATTAGTACTATTAATAGGTTTAATTATAGAATGATCACTTAGTGTCTTATTGGTGTGAGATACTCCTAATCCTGATTGACCGACTATTGAAAGGTCTACCGGAGGAGTAATGTTGTTTATTCCTACTCGGGCTGTACTATTGGTGCCGGGTCTTTTAAATGTAATTCCTATTCTATTATAAGGTGTAGTAGAACTACTTAACGCGCCTAGGGATATATGAAAACTACTTGGAGTATCTGGGGTTTGTTGAAAACCACTTGATGTATCAGTTTCCCCAGCATGTATGAATATATCGTCTTTAGTACCTGAATTTGCGTACTCTATTCTTCCAATTTGTCCTAATAGGTTATTTTCACCTGTTCCTTTATAGAACTCTACACTTGCTTTACTTTGGTCTAATCCGTCATGGTTTACACTTCCTCTTAGTGCTACAGTACCTGAACGATTTGCATCTCCTTGTATGTCTAATCTCCGGTATGGGGTTGTTGTCCCTATCCCTACAGAGTCGTTACCTCTAGTAAATACAAATAGCGGATCTGCGTCAAAGCGACTACCATTAGCTAAATCTGTTGTATTAAATTGTATTTGTGTATTATCTCCTGCTACATTAGAATCAGGTACTTCTGATTCAAATACTGGGAAGGATATTTCATGGAACCTGGTTGGTCCGAAATCTACAGTAGTGTCTAAATTATCACTACCGGTGTAGTGTAATCTTAGTTTTAAACCATCTGGTGACTTAGAGCTTGAATAGAAAAATTGGGCTTGGTTTCTATCCATTTCATCATAAGACAAAGCTGATCCTTTGTTTGTTCTAAGTATTATACTCATTCTTTTATTTTTTTAGTGTAATGACGTTAATCCTGTGCGACTCGGTAGTCTTGCGTTTCACCGTGTTTCCGACGGTAGGGTTATTAGCCCACTGTCTGCCTGCCTCTCATTACTGTTAGCTTTATGTCTCCATAAAGATCGGACTATATCATCAGGTTGTTAATCTGCTGGGCGCTAATTCTGGTTATTAAGGGAAACCATTTTCCCTCCAGTAGTCTCTGAACCTTCTACAAGATGGCTTGTAGCTTGGCTGCTGATTGTCTAATCTCTAACATTGTTACGCTTTGGTAGTTAGAGCTCTAAAGAGTTTCCAGCAATTCACCCAGTTTAAATAGGACTTTTTCTTATTTTACTTACTCATTAATTACTTTATATTTTAGTTATGTTAAATTTCTAAGTTAGGGTAGGTACATACTACGCTACTTGTTAATAAATAGTCTCCTATTATATCCTCAAAAAACTGTTTAGACCTTACCGGTATGTCTCTGTACCTGGTAATTATATTTGTAGGACTGGGATTAATTGCATTAGCCGGTGGATTGTAGTTTCCGAAGTCGTATTCGTAACTCACTGCTCCTGTAGGAGTAACAAGTTTACTTACTTTTATATCCACGAAACATTGATTTTTGTTTGTGCCTCCCATACGTTCTGTTTCTAACTTCAAGTATCCGTTACCAACTGTAGAGGTGTAGTCTCTAGGTATTAATATACTCGCAGGGAATGTACCTTGAGCATCGTAAGGAAACTTTCTTCTATACAGTCTGTAAGATCCGTCGTCGGTGAGTCTTCTTTTACCTTTAGATCTTGGTTTTTTAAAGCTTCTTCTTACACTCTCTCCTGTTTCGTATATTGCATTCATTACTACAAAGTTATATACACACTCTACTACTGGGGTGTTATCTGGTTCTTCTACTTCTGGTATAACATCTACTATATATCCTTCTGGTAACCTACTAACACCAAAGTTCATATCAAACTTAGTAATTATTACCGTATCTGTTTCTGCTGATTTCGGAAGCGGCTGTCCCGTTTTACCAACAGCTATTAGCTCATTACTGTCATTATAAAGCCCTACAGTTGTAATATATGGATTGAAAGCTGAGCCTGATATGTTATCGGCTATTTTACCGTCTAGGCCGTCTTGTCCAGTTTTATTTAAAGTGTGGTTAAATTCTCCACTTTTTAACCTGCAGTGGTAATTATGAGTGAATATCGGGAGTGTTGATTTCCATTTTAATACAGCATCAAAGTAGTGGTTATAGTATGTTGCAACCAGTACGTCTGTAATTATTAACTGTCCGTGTGGGTATATAACGTTTCCGACATAGTACCTAGGAAAAGAGTATTTAAAGTATAACCTACCTTCTCCGTCATCAACTATTTCATTACAGTCTCTTTGGGTTCGTTCTTCGTTGTCTAAGTACTCTCCTCCAGCAGGAATTGATTCATCTACATACCCTGGTTCATTTACAAGATAATCCTCTGTAGGAAGTATACAGGCTACTCCTGTTGAACTAAATATAAATTCTGTATTATCTATGTAGAGGTTATCTTCTGTCTGTATTGAGTTAATACCTCCATCAGTGCTGTAGTTGTTAATAACGTAATTATCATAACTCCCTTCTGACGCTGAACCTGATTTACTAAAGTCTGGTATTATTGATATAGATAGTGGATCTATATGTGTACCGTACATTTCCTTGGGTAGCGAAAAAATAGAAACTCTATTGCTTAGGTGCCTTGAACCACTTACTTCGTAAGATGACTGTAGGTAATTTTCGTAGGATGATGAAGTAGGGATTACTGATCCGCTAAAGCTACTGTAATATAGGTGTAGATTACTTTCGTAAACTAACCTCTTATTGTAAGATGTACTTCCTGAATTAGCTACATTACCTCCGTATGCTAGGTCCGAGTCTTTTGGAATATACACTCCAGAGCCGGATAACCCTACGATATTTTGTATCCCTAAGCCCCTGTATTGACTACCACTTGCTATCCACGATTTGCGGGCTGTATGGGTAGTTATATACGCATCTTGTTGATTTAGTTTCTTGTAAGCACTCATTCATTAATAATCAAGTTTAATTCTAATAAGGGCTTCTTTTGTAAAATCTTTAAGAAGTGGTCTTGAAAGTTTTGCTACTCCTAGTAGGTCATTATTATCATTATACATTCCTACTGTTGTAATATATGCCTGTGGGGAATTAATCATAATATTATGTCTTAATTCTCCTGAGCTAGTAATGTTCGATGGGTTGGTGGTGTAGTTAAATTCACTATTACGTACCCTAACAAACACGTAGTTTGAAGATATAGTTTCTTCTGATTGTAGAGACCCACTAGCACCTTCTTCTATTACATTGTAGAAGTGTGATAGGTTAGATATACCGGTTGTATTAGTAGCATTCACTGTAAGTCCAAAACCTGATTGTTGCAAAGCTAATCCGTTTAGAACTATAATTCCTACGTCTGGTAGGAACTTTCCAAAAGTCCCATAATTCGATGAGTATGTTTGAGAAACACCTGCACTTCCGTCTACTCCTTCTACAATATCGTAAACCCTTCCTGCATCTACATAAGATAGGGTTGTTAAGTCATTACTGTTATCGGTTAGGTTTAAAATATTTCCTCCGTTTGGGATCTGTAATTTTAAATTAAAAGATCCTGGTAGAAGCTTTTCTTTGTACCTTGCTCTATCTAAACTTATTACATATATGTCAGGAGATGATGCATTTCCGAATATAAAATCTACTTCTTCGTCTCCGAAAATTAAATTTCTATACTGTCCATATATTGTAGATGTTGGTGATTTACCGCTAACCTGTACGCCTGCTGTTGCGTACGGGGCAGAGCCTAAGCCTGTTTTATGTCCGTATGCTATTGAAAACTGTACGTGTGATGGTGTTGCTCCTGCAGGATCGTTTTCATATACTTCGTAGAAGTATTTTCCTGTATTAGACGCTACTTGTGCTGAAGCTGTATGGAATGATGTTAGATATTTAGTATCTGTTGACCATAATGGCGCTACTACGGATTCTGCACTTATAGAAATATCTTCTGGATCTAATCTTTTAAATGACATATCTTATTAGTTGTTTACTTTTACAATTGTTAATGGTACTGTTACTCTAGCTCCTGAATCTCTTCCAATTACTGTTAGTGTTGTTTGAAGTGAAACTTGACCTGCAAATAAAGTGTTAATTGTAGTTCCTGTTACGTTTATCGATGTACCTATCACTGTTTTAGATACATTTGTACCTAGTGTAGTAGTTGAGTTAAGCCTTTCTGCTTCTGGTGTGTTTATTCCTACACCGTTATAAGTCTGTAAAACCCTAGCATCTGCAATTACTGCTACATACCCTCCAGCTTCAAAGGTTTGGGATGAACCTAAGTAGTTTAGTGTTTGTGGGGTAATTGCTAAAGAAGCTCCTTGTTTTAGTCTTATTGCTGTATATCCTATGTCTAGTATCGGTAGCTTAGCTGTTCCTCTTGGAAGCGTAGTAAGCTTATATTTCATTATCTGAGTTTCATCAGGAAATGCTTCTAATAACGGTAAGTTTTCTATTGCTTGGCCGTAGTAAGCTGATCCTAGTGGATGATTTGGATTATAAAGTGTATAATCAATCTCATCATCGGATAAGGCGAATTGTGTTATCTTAAAAGACCCGTCTCCTCTCGCTAGAAGCTCTCTTCCTTTTTTTGTCAATATAGCATCGACAGTTACTATTGAATTATCTAAATATCCCATGTTCTATTTGTTGTATATAATATAAATATCTAATATTAATGTTTTATTGGTTTACTAATTTTTTATCTTTATGGATTGTCTACGTAGTTTATAAATACTGGGCAAAAACTAGAGGAAGTTAATACACCTGTTTTATTTACTTCTATTATAGAGTTATTACCTTCTACGTATATTCTTGATTCACCTACACTGTTTAATCTAGATTGTCCTGCATTATCTATACTGAAGATGTTATAATTCTGAACCCTATATATCTTGTTATTGTTATAATATTTCTGATATATCCCAATAAAGGGTATTCTTGACCTGTATATATCTCTCTCTACTGTAAGTACTCCGGTGGTGTATCCTGTAATCGATACTTCAAGTACTCTCATAAACTCTATTCCGGATGTAGCAAATGGGTTTGGTGTTATAATATCTCCGGGAGATAGAAAGGTGTCTGCGATGGAAAATATTACTGGGATTGATGTTGCTCCGGCTGCTTGGCCTTCGGTCTGATCGTCTGCATCTCCTCCATCTATGAAATTCTGACCACTTAAGTTAATTTTGCAGATGGAGACGGGTTCAGGAGGAGTTCCATCAGGTGAGCCTGCTGGTACTACAGGAGGTCCTGTACTAATAGAGAATTTTGGTAACTGTGTCTTGCCGTCGTGAAAAAACTCCTGCTGAAGTCTGTTATCTGATTGACATATGTAATCTGTTGTAGCATCTCCTGAAAAGCTTTCTCCTTTAAAGCTTCGTCCTGATAATGCAGGCTCTATACCGGCATTGTCACTAGGGGTTGTTTTTGAACCTTTATATCTTGCTCTAGACCATCCTGTATCGTAGTAGAGGGAGTCTTGAACGTTTGCTTTATCGGCAGTACCTGAGAGTATTGCATCAATATTAGAGGGTAGGGTTGTTGAATCGAACCTATCAGATTCCATTACTATTCTAGACTCTCTCTGTTCGGATGCATTACTAAATAGTGGATTTGAATCACTAAATCCGAAATCTATATCAGCTAAAAATGGTGTGAATGTTATATCTTCTAGTACTACTGGGCTATCAACTCCTACGATAGATGCATCAAGTATATCAGGTATGTAGACTGGGTCTATACTAAAATAAAAGAACGGAAAAGTTGCAGCATAGTAGGCGGATGTATTAATGTTTAATATATAATCGCTAACTGTATTTGAGGTTCCTCCATACCTGAACTGAATAGTCTCTACCTGTTCCAACACAGTTTGGATTGAAGTATCTCCGTTTTGACTAGTGACTCCATCTATAGAATGTGCGTCTACGTGTACGATTGCGCTTGTAATTATGCCTTGATTTGAGGTACCATTTACAGCGTTTACGTTTAAGTGTAGTCTACCTGTTATGTTTAGCGCTGCTGCGCCTGATTGTACATGTAGTGCTAGGAATGCGGATTCTGTCATTGTATTAGTTTTTAAGGATTATAACACTGAGTTGAATTATATCCTGTACATTGTTGTATGTTCCCCCAGTACCCTCCATACTCGTTGCTCATGTTAAACCAGTGACAATATTTAGACATTCCGTCATAGTACCAACCAGTTGGGGCTAAAATTCCATCTTGTACCTGTGATGGCGCAACTACATATGGAAGTGTTTGTGGTGAGTTGTTGGTGCCGGGATCATCAAAAAGACTTATTATGGATTGGTACCCGTCTAGGTACAGGGTCTGTCTCTTATACACATCTCCGAGCCCACGAGACCTCTCTACAT
>OJDG01000264.1_pt1 | contig 13731 bp, 10 predicted proteins | sample 1592411 | NCBI WGS metagenome assembly OJDG01 (sample SAMN05416759, study PRJEB24817) | seawater metagenome | isolation source: Sea water | place: Canada:Atlantic | collected 2013-07 | reverse complement strand
CAGTCATAGCCTCTTCGACTTGGTCGATGAGTTCATAGATAATCGCATGCTGGACAATGCGAATATCGTGATGTTTAGCCAGACTTTGTACGCCGTTATCGAGTTTGACATTGAAACCAACAACTACCGCTCCTCCCGCGCTAGCGAGAGTGATGTCGTTCTTGGTAATATGGCCAACGCCTTTACTGATCACATCGAGTTCGACCTTATCGCTCCCGATGGCTTTGAGCGCCTGAACCAGTGCTTCAGTCGAGCCGTGCACATCTGACTTTACAATAATGCGGAGGCACTTCTTCTGCTGATTTTCGATCGCAGCGAAAAGGTCTTCAACTGTAGCAGCGCCACCTTCTGTGTTTTTCTGTTGAGTCTTGGTTGCGTCATGGAGTTTACGCACTTGCATGTTCTCCTCGGCGCAACGCTTGGCCACTTTTTCGTTTTTCTCAGTGGAAAACTTGGTGCCGGATGCGGGTACATCTGACCAACCAGTGACTTTAACCGGTGTCGCAGGTGGCGCGTCTTTAAGCTGTTTGCCATCGGCATCGGTCATTGTTTTGACTCGGCAATAAACCTCGCCGCAGAGCAATGCGTCACCCTTCTTCAGGGTGCCTCGCTCGACGATGACCGTAGCGGAAGCACCACGACCCATTTCGATCTGAGATTCTATAATAGTGCCAGATGCGGGGCAAGTCGGGTTGGCCTTGAGCTCAAGAAGTTCGACTTGGAGTAGGATCATGTCGAGCAGGTTGTCGATATTCGTGCCCTTGAGGGCGGAAACCTCGACAGCAATCGTTTCACCGCCCCAATCTTCGGGAGCGATGCCCTTCTCCTGCATCTGCTGCTTAACGCGATCGATGTTGGCCCCCTTCGAATCAATCTTGTTGATGGCTACGATGATGGCGTTGTTGGCCTCTTTGGCAAATTTGAGTGCTTCTTCGGTCTGTGGTTTGAAGGCGTCGTCGGCCGCGATCACAAGGATCGAGACGTCGGTTACATTGGCACCGCGCTCTCGCATCATGGAGAAAGCGGCGTGACCGGGTGTATCGATAAAGGAGATCTTCTGCCCCTTGTGATCGATCTGGTAAGCACCGATGTGCTGAGTGATCCCGCCGGCTTCCCCTTTAACCACGTTGGCTTTGCGTATCGTGTCGAGCAGTGTGGTCTTGCCATGATCGACGTGACCCAAAATGCAGACGACGGGAGGGCGGGGCTTTAGAAACTTAGGGTCATCGTCGTCGAGCTTTTCCACTTTTGGCTTAGACCCGCTTTTTTCGGTCTGCTCGCCACGGTGGTGGATCTCTAGTTCGCAACCATGTCGGCCTGCGACTTGCACCGCGACGCTCTCTTCGATCGTTTGGTTCATCGATGCGAAAATGCCCATCTCCATTAGCTCAGAAATGAGTTTGAAAGGCTTAAGTCCAATCTCGCCCGCAAAGTCGCGCACGACAATGGGGGGTTTGACGTGGATCTTCTTCAGTGCTCCAGCTTCAGCCGCAGGAGTGTCGGGATCTTCAGCAGATTCGGCAACAGGTGCTTCGTCCGCATCAACTGCTTTGGAAGCAGAGGGCGGCTTGGGAGGACCAGTAGGCGTCGGTGCGGCAGGCGGAGTAGAAGTTGCGGGTGTCGGACTGGGTGCCTTTGGCGGAATCGTAGCGGAAATAGGTGTCGATGCGGTCTGCGCGGGTGATGGCTCCGGTTGACCGACTGCGGGAGGCTTTGGCGGGCCCGCTGGTGACGATGTGGCGGGCGCTTGGGGGCTCGCAGGATCGACCAGCTTGGGTGCTTTAGTCGCCTTTTCTGTCTCCTCGGCATCAGATTTTTCCTGATGCTCACGCTCTATGTCAGCAGCGGATTTGACGAAAGCGCCCTCGGGTAACTTCGGTGCGACTGGCGCTTCAGTTGCGGTCTCGGCCTCGACAGGCTGAGCCTGAGGCGCTTGCGCGGCAAACTCCTCTCGGAGGGCATCGGCGGAGATGTTGTCGACGGTGCTGGAAGCGCTCTTCACCTCATAGCCACGACTCTTCAGAAGGGCTATTAGCTCCTTATTCTCCATTCCGATGTCTTTGGAAAGTTGGTGTATGCGAACACTCATAGATGAGATATTTTTTAAGTCTGGTTATTGCGGGAGGGATGGCAGCACATTCGCTTAGCCTTGTTGCTGGAAAAATGCGGCTACCTTGGAGATCACATCTGCGGCCTCTTCAGGGGTGAAGCCTGCGTCAATTAAGTCGTCGGCTTCGACGCCTTCAAATACTTCGGGGCTGGCAAAACCAATCGCGACCAATCGCGAGGCCACTTCGGGATCCAATCCACTGATGGCATTGAGTCCTTGGACGGCTTTAGCGACCTTTTCGTCGAAGCCGACGGCCTCTTTCTCCTCCTTGCCTATGTCAAGCTTCCAGCCTAGAAGACGAGAGGTGAGCTTGGCATTGAAGCCGCGGCGACCAATCGCGATAGAAAGGTCGTCTTCCGCCACTTCGAAGTGGATACGACGGTCGCCTTCGTTTACGTTGATGTTCTTAGGGACTGCAGGCTTGAGCGCTTCTTCGAGCAATTGGAGCGGATCTTGGTAGTAACGAATGATGTCGATCTTCTCGCCGCCGAGTTCACGGACGATTGTTTTGACACGCGCACCACGGGCACCGACACATGCGCCGACTGGGTCAACCTTAGGGTCGTTGCTGTTCACTGCGATCTTCGTGCGATAGCCAGGCTCGCGAGCCATCGCTTCGATCGAAACAGTGCCATCTGCGATCTCGGTGACTTCAAGTTCAAAAAGACGACGAACGAAGTTTAGGTTAGATCGGGAAAGAATGATATCGGGACCGCGGTTAGTCTGCTCGATCTTAAGTAGTAGGCAGCGGATGCTTTCACCAGGGGCGTAATCTTCGCCGGAAACACGCTCGCGAGGTGGCAAGATCGCTTCGGCCTTACCGAGGTCGACTACCAAGTCGCCGCGCTCGCGACGACGGACGATACCGGTGACAATGTCGCCTACAGTGTCTTTATAATCATCGTAGATACGGTCTTTTTCAAACTGGCGTATGCGCTGCATGATCGCTTGTCGGGCAGTCTGCGCTGCGATACGACCGAGATAGGCCGGATCGATTTCCTTCTCGATAGTCTCGCCAACTTGAACGTCCGCGTTGACTTGACGTGCCTTCTCAACGTGGATTTCAAGATCATCATCTCCGACGGAGTCCACGACCTGTAATACGGTCCATGCTTTGAGAGAACCGGTCTTTGGATTAATCTCAACACGGATATCTTGACCCACACCGACACCCTTTTGGGCAGCGCTCGCGATCGCACTAGAGATGGCTTCGATCATGTCTGGGCGACTGATCCCCTTCTCTTTTTCCATGTATTCTAAAACTGATAGTATTTCGTGGCTCATTGGGTGCTAAAAATAAAAAAAGCAGGCATAGGCCCGCTTTTAAAGTGTTACTAGATTTAAAAGTGAATTTGGCAGAATATAGTGCGCTTAGCCCTTGTCAAGGTACCTGTATAGAGGAATTAAATTCGGAGAATCGAAGCGCACTCCATTCATTTATACTTGCAGCGATCCAATGCATACACATCTTCCGCAATTAACTTTCGCCCTGCTAGCTGAATTCCCAGGGCTCCGCCATTCTGGCACACCACTGAATTCATGAAAACCGTCATTGTCTATTCTGGAGGCCTCGATTCGACCGTCCTCCTCTATCACTTACGCCAGGCAGGTCATGACCTTCACGCTCTCTCTGTGGACTACGGTCAACGCCACCGTTGCGAGCTCGAGCGCGCCGCCGCGATCTGCGAAGAGCTAGACATCCCGCAGCCCGTCGCGAATCTTTCGGCGCTCCAGCCACTCCTTGCAGGCAGCAGTCTAACCTCATCAGAGATCGAAGTTGCCGAAGGGCACTACACGGAAGAGAATATGAAGAGCACGGTCGTGCCGAATCGTAATATGATCTTACTCTCCGTCGCGACTGGTCATGCTCTCTCAATCAAAGCGGGGCAAATTGCCTACGCCGCCCACTCTGGTGATCACGCGATCTACCCCGACTGCCGTAGTGAATTTGCCGATGCCATGAGCAATGCAATCAGGCTCGCCGACTGGGAAAAGGTCGGACTAATCCGCCCTTTCGTCGACTGGACAAAGGCTGACATCGTGCGCCGCGGTGCCGAACTCAGCGTACCTTTTGCTAAAACATGGTCATGTTACAAGGGCGGCGACCTCCACTGCGGTCGCTGTGGCACCTGCATCGAACGCCGCGAAGCCTTTGACCTCGCCAAGGTCAAGGACCCCACCCCCTACGCCGAAAACGCCCCAAGCGTCGCAAACCTTCGCGCAAACGACTGGCGACTTTGAGCACCAGAATCTGCCTATCTCCAGTAAAGCGCCTCTCCCATCACCTAAACATCATGCTAACCTGTAGCAAAACCTACCGCGACATCCCCTTCGCTCATCGTCAACACCGGCACGACGGCCACTGCTCCCTCATACACGGCCATAACTGGGCAATCACCCTCACCTTCGCCTGCCAGAAAAGTGATGCCAACGGTTTCGTAGTCGACTTTGGTGACTTAAAATATCTCAACGCCTGGATCGCCCAAAATCTCGACCACGCCTGTCTTTTCAATGACTGCGACCCGGAGAGCGAAGCCCTGCTTGCTCAATTTGGGCACCTCTTTAAAGCCTACATTTTACCCAACACCTCTTGCGAAGGCCTCGCACAACATCTCCATGGAGTCTTTAACCCCATGGTGCGTGCGCAGACAGAAGGCCGCGTCTGGGTCACACAAGTCGAGATCGAGGAAGATTCTAAAAACTCGGCCATCTACTCGCCGGAATAGCCGCAATCCTAGTAGTTACTATCGAGATATTTCGCCCAGAGATAACTGAAGGACCATGCAAAGTCACGCGGGCGATTACTAAGCCAATTCTTCAAATCCTCTAGATCAATCCAGCGGCCTTCGATCACTTCAATTGGATCTAAGATGAAAGGCCCCTCCGCTAAGCAGGTGTAGACCCAGACAAATTCATTCCCAGTCGGCTCGCAGGGGGCTTCTTTAAAGAGGCGCTTCAGATCGACAGGGTCGCGCAAGCCGAGCTCTTCAATGAGTTCTCGTCCGGTCGCTTCGTCGTAGTCCTCGCCAGTATCAACATGGCCAGAGCAGGAACTCACCCATTTGCCCGGCGCAGTATCCTTGCCCATGGAGCGACGTTGTAGATAAATTTGTCCCGCTTTATTAAACACAAAGACATGGATTGCGCGGTGCAGAAGCTCCTCTCGGTGCACAACAGAACGTGGTTCTTGTCGGAGTACCTTGTCGCTCGTATCGACGACGTCGAAAATATCGGTTACGGGCATGATCGTAATTAGCTAGATAATATGAGCTGCTTTTTAGAAGCGCTCATAGCCTGCCAAGCCCTATGGTGAGGGGCGAGCCAAAGTTAGTGACATTTCGTAAACAATTTATGAAAGGTCACAATCAAGAGGTCCTACTGGCGCATCTCAAACATCCATGGCATAAGGCCTGAATTCACTTTAAACTCATCAAGCGTGAGCGTGCTAACCCATTCCCCATTTTCGAAGTTCTCAATTTGTTTCGCGATGGGCATGCCCGACTCGTGAATATAATCCTTGTAAACGACGCTAGTCACTGAACCACTGAGGAAGTCAGTATGAATGGATTTAAGCTCTAGATATACGCGTATATCGATGAAATAATCGACCTGAAACTCATTATCGAGCGTCACACGAATGTGATGGCAAAGATTACCTTCGGTGGGGACTGTATCGATATATTGGATCTTTTTTCCATCCGCGTAGGGATGCAGTAGATAATTACCAAACCGGGCACCGTGTATAAAGCGTCTCGCCTCGTCCTCTCCCAACGCTTCAGGCTCAGTATTGCGGCCTGGCTTTCTTTGCCAAGCGGTGGTGCCGTCGAAGCCCATCTCAAAATCTCGCATACCGTGAAGAATCCTCATTCTAAAGAGGTCTGGTTTTTTTTGATAAGCAATCACCTCGAACTCGCCACCCGCCAATTTGATCATGCCAGACACTTTTAAGCTCGAGATCTGATCCCATTTTTCTGCGCCTCCAAAGCTTGTTTTGTAGTAACGGGTGAGAATCCTTGCGAGTCGCCCTTCACCTAGATCAGGCATAGCGCTTTGCCGTATGATGGTATTGATCTGATCGGTGGGCATACTCAAAGTATCGCCCAATGGTATTGGATCGCTCTCGCCCGAAAGCGTGGCAAAAAGCCCTAGTGAACAGAGCAGGTAGGTGGCAGAACGGGTGAAGTACATATTTATTAGTCTAAACTATTAAGAATAATCTATAGTGTCACTAGTTATTCTAAAATGATTTTAACATTTTGTATATCCCTAGGCATGGATATTTCGCCTTTTCTTATGCACTTTTATGCACAACCTTGCTGAGGTCACCAAGTTGCTTAAGGTTTTCATATTTCGAGGCCTAGTCCCATGCTGTTCAGCTCATCCAGACAATATAATCTTTTTCAAGAGTGGCTGTCTTGTATGGGGAATAAATCGTAGCTGATTTGAAAGTTTTAGCTAATTTTGTGGTTAATTTTAAACCAAAATCGCTATATATTTATTAATGAAAGAGTTAGACAAAGCAAATCCTATGCCAATTATGTTATCAGCGTGCTGATTCTAAGCAACCAATATGAGTCTCTGTCACAATAGGTCGAGTATTGTTCCACACTTACGCTAAAACTCTGTGATAAATCAGCATCGCCTCAGTCGAACTTTTGAAAACGAAAATAGTGGACTTGCCGTCCTCAACGCGACACTCCTCTGGTATTATAAATGGCAGTTTTTAACTATAAAGCGCGTGAGAAGGATGGCACGATTGTAAGCGGCACGATCGAAGCTGCCGAGCGCCGTCTCGCCATGCAGCGCCTACAAGCGCAAGGGCTCAGCCCAGTGACTTTAAAGGAAGGCGCCACTGGAGCACCTTCTGCCTTCGCCAAAATAGGCGAACGCGCAAAGGCACTACGAAGCAACCGCAATGCAAAAGGCGGTAATGAAAATTCTCAAAAGCAACGAGGCGCCAAGCGGGAAAGCGTCGGTCTCCTCGTACTAAAACGCTTGATGGAGCTTCACGGCTCTGGCCTACCCGTAGGCGACTCGATCCGCATACTCAGCCAGCGGCTCAGCGACAAGGAGCAAGGAGCCATCGCGCAAACGCTCTGGCGCGACCTAAGTGAAGGCTCTACATTGGCAGGGGCTATGTCGCGCCAACCTCGCTGCTTCCCAAGCTCGATCAGCTACGTGATCGAAGCGGGCGAGGCGACTGGCAACCTCGCCCCTGTTCTGCGCAAAGTCATCGATTACCTCGAAGAAAAGCAAGGGATACGCAAGAAGATGATCGCGAGTATGGCTTACCCTGCCTTCATTTGCACTATCGCTACAGCAGTTGTCATCCTTTTCATGACGGTGCTATTACCACAAATTCAAGGCATGCTAGATCGCCTAGGGGGCGAAATGACTTGGAGCGCACGCATCTTGATTGATGGTTCATCCTTCATCGCACAAATCGGCCCCTTTCTCCTACTCGGACTTGTTATTGGCATTATAGGTTTTCGACAATGGCGGAGCACTGAGTCTGGATTAGGTCGCACCGACTCGTGGCTTTTAAAGCTGCCACTGCTTGGTAAAATCTTTTACTACAGCGACCTCTTCCAGGTAGGTAACTTAATCAGTACATTACTAGAAAGTGGCATCAATACAAGCGAGACTTTACGCCTGACCGAGCGTACGGTAAAAAACACTGCACTGCGGAAACGCTTCAACATTGCACGAGGTCAAGTCAACGAGGGGCTCTCAATCGCACAAGCCTTTCAAAGAAACCAATTCATGCCCGACCTCGCCGTCGACATATTAACGGTCGGTGAAAATACTGGTAACCTTGCCCACAGTATGAACGAAATTACGAAGGGATTTCGCAATGAATTAACGGCACGCTTAGCTAAATTGACTACACTTGTTTCAACCGGCGCCCTGATCTGTGCCTTCATCCTCGTCGCTCTGATCGCTATGGGTATTGTTACCAGCGTATTCCAGGTCAGCCGAAGTCTCTCCTAGTGATTGAGTCTGTTTGATCGGCAGTCGAAAAGACATGCGCGTGCCCTCCCCCACTTTACTCTCAGCCACGACTGTGCCGCCGTGTAACTGCACGATATGTTTGACAATACTTAGGCCAAGCCCAGTGCCACCTGTCTCCCGCGACCGTCCTTTATCCACCCGATAAAAACGCTCGAATAGGTGCGGCAGATCCTTCTCTGGAATACCAGGGCCGTCATCAACAACGGAGCAACGCACTAGTCCTAAATCGACCTCGAGCTCGGCCTCCAGTCTGATTGACCTAAACTCTGGCGCATAGCGAAAAACGTTTTCAATAAGGTTGTCCAAAACTTGATTGATTCGATAACGATCAAAAGGAAATGAACCAACGGCGGCGGCGACAATTACTTCAATTTTTTGCTCATTAGTATGAATCCGATTGCGATAGCTTTCGGCGACTTCATACAAAAGAGATTTAAAAGGCTGCTCCACGGATTCGATCTTGTCAGGCCGTGACTCCAATCTTGAAATAGTTAGTAAATCTTCGACCAGCAGGTTGAGTCGCTCCGCGTTTTTTAAGATTTTCCCCATGAAGCGGTGCCGCATCTTACTATCAATCGTCGCCTTGTCGTCGATCAGTGTTTCAGCGAAACCCTTAATAATGGTCAGTGGCGTACGAAGCTCATGCGAGACATTGGCCACAAATTCACGCCGCATGACTTCTAGGCCCTTTAGTTTAGTAATGTCATACATGACAAGAAGCGTCGAGTGACCGCCTTCCAAATTTATACTCTGAACCTTCGTGCAGGAAGCTTCAACCCATCGCTTTTTCGCTCCTTGCTCAATCTTTACCTGTGTTGATTCGTCGCCGCCCTGCTTTGCTACCGAGTCTAAAAGTTCCTGCAAAATAGACGCGCTAAATACACTCTCCAAGCGCAGGCCTTGGATCGGAAGACCATCGCGAAAAAGCTTTTCCGAAGATCGATTGGCGTATTCCACCACATGGTCCTCGTTAAATACAATCACTGCTTCTTGGACTGCGCCGAGCATTATGTCAATCTGCCCTGTATAGTCGTTCTTTTGTATGATGGTCTGATCATTTGAATCGATGAGCTCGTTTATCGAATCCACAAGACCAATTACTCCGATTTTCCCCAAAGTCGTCGCGAAGTCGGCTGGCAACAAGCGCCTTTGCGAACTCACCGAATCTTGGAGCTCACGCAAGAAGCGACGCAATCGCAAGACATGGCGAAAAAGCAAAAATGAAACAACCAGTAATAAAATTGTTAATAAGTAGAGCATGTTAGGCAGAAGAGCGTATTCGCCCCACTAAAACACAAATTATATGGCAAGCTAAGCGTCAGCTGACTAAGCTCAAGGAACTAAAGCTATGGTCCCCTAGCTTATTCGCACTTAATATCGACCGCTCGGTAGCCTACGCCCCGCACTGTCTCGATCATATGGGCGTAATGGCCGAGTTTTTCACGTAACCGGCGCACATGGGTATCGACAGTGCGCGTCTCAATATCCGTATCGTAATGCCACACATTAACCAGTAAATGATCTCGCGATTGCACACGCCCCTTTCGCTCCATGAGAAGTTTCAATAGGCGGAATTCGGTCGCCGTCAGCACAACATTTTCGCCATCAACCTCTAACTGGTGCAGATCTTCGTCAATCGCCACACCCGCAATCTCGATTCGTGACTGCCCAATGGGTTTTGAAAGTGATTCTGCACGCTTGAGTAGATTGCTTATTCTAATCAGTAACTCACTGTTGTTAAATGGCTTAGATAAATAGTCTTCCGCGCCTGTCTCCAAGCCTTTAATTCGATCCTCGGGTTCAGCGCGCGCACTCAAAAATATGATCGGGATATGCTTCATCGTAGGATCAGCGCGGGCGATGCGGCATAACTGTAAACCATTGAGCTCGGGCATCATTATATCCAAGACCATCAAATCTGGTTCAAATTCGCGCACTTTGGCAATAAAGGCCAAGGGATCGTTTAATGTCGCTACACGATACCCTTCTTGCTCTAGCTGAAACTCCAGAAGTTCGGTAACATCAGGCTCGTCGTCTAGAACTAAAATGCGATGCACTTTTTGCGCGCTCATTCTTGGCAATGTGGTCGTCTCAACCACTATTTTGATTTTCGTAGATTCTTAAGGTGTCAGGTTTGAATAATACAGATGAAAACCTAACACAAGTCATCGCAGGTCAATAACTAAAGCCAGCTCTAAACCCTTCTACAGGCGATTTAACCTCAATGCGACGCAATCGTGACACAGCTGAAACAATCGACAGGAAACCTCCCCACCCAAGTAGATGCGTTAGCGCGCCCTTTTGCCGTAGCGGGCTTCCAGGTGAACCATTAGAATGCTGATGTCCGCGGGGTTCACACCACTGATACGACTCGCCTGCCCTAAGGAGCTCGGAGCAATCTCGATCAGCTTCTGGGCGCTCTCGCTGCGCAGCCCCTTGACTTCGGAAAAATCGAAGCCCTCAGGTAACTTGATCTTGTCAATGTGCTTTAGTTTCTCGATCTGCTTCAGTTCACGATCCAAGTAGCCCTTAAAGACCACACGATAATGCACCTCTTCGCGAACCTCCCTAGTTTCAGCCTTCATTGCCTCGGGGAAGTCCTCCTGAGAATGAGATCGCCGCAGGTGTAGAGCATAGCTTTCCCCTGCCCTGCGCTCGACCTCGAGACGATCCGCCCATTCAAGCACCTTAGAGGACTTCTCTTTAATTCTTATAAGCCTTTGTTTATCAACGAGTTGTAGTCTTTCTATTGTGTCAACTAAGCGTAATTCTGCACTCGGATGGTTGAACAAGAGCCGGTGTTCTGCGCGGCTGGAAAACATACGATATGGCTCCTTCGTGCCCTTTGTCACTAAGTCATCAATGAGCACTCCTAGATAAGCCTCGTGGCGCTTCAAAACCAAGGCTTCCTGCCCGCGAATCTTTTGTACGGCATTGACGCCGGCAATCAACCCCTGCCCTGCCGCTTCTTCGTAGCCTGAGGTCCCGTTGATCTGACCCGCAAAGAAAAGGTTTTCTACCTTCTTGGATTCCAATGAAGGAAAAAGCTGTGTCGGCGGCGCGAAATCGTACTCCACGGCATAAGCTGGCCTCATCATGTGGACACCCTCTAAACCCTCGATACTTCGCAACATGTCCAACTGCACACCAAAAGGCAAACTCGTGGAGAGACCATTGATATACCATTCGTTAGTATTTCGCCCTTCGGGTTCTAGGAAAAGCATGTGGCGCTCCTTGTCAGCAAAGCGGACGAATTTATCTTCGATGCTGGGACAATAACGCGGTCCCGTGCCCTCGATCTGCCCAGAATACATCGGCGAGAGGTGCAGGTTATCCGTCACCACCTGTCGCGTGTCTGCACCTGTGTAAGTCATCCAGCAAGAAACCTGATCTTGGCCAGGCAACCACCCCAACTTTCGTTGGTGCGGGTGTTCCACGTGGAACAATTCGTGTTCCGAGTTCCGCACATTCTTCTCCGATTGTTCCACGTGGAACACATTGTCAATTCCACGCGTGTCGTAGAACGCAAAGAGCGTCGGGTCTATGTCGCCCTTCTGCTCTTCTAACTGACTAAAATCAATGCTGCTGCCAAGAATACGCGCTGGCGTGCCCGTTTTCAGGCGCTCTAGCTCAATTCCTGCCTCTAAAAATGATCCAGAGAGCCCTTCCGCTGAGAAATCGCCCATTCGCCCGCCTTTATTGGTATTCTTGCCTACATGCATCAGTCCACGAAGAAATGTGCCCGTCGTAACAACCACGGTCTTCGCGTAAAATTCAACCTCTAGGTTAGTGCGAACGCCGACTACCTTGCCGCCTTCGTAGATAAGCCCTTGAACCATCGCTTGGAACAAGTCTAGGTTCTTCTGCAACTCAAGCACATGCTTCATGCGATATTGGTAAGCTTTCTTGTCACATTGCGCTCTGGGCGCCTGAACAGCTGGCCCCTTAGAGGCATTTAGTAAACGAAATTGGATCGCCGTGGTATCTGTGTTGATTGCCATCTCTCCGCCAAGCGCGTCGATCTCTCGCACCATGTGGCCTTTGGCTTGGCCGCCTATCGCAGGGTTACAGCTCATTTGAGCGATCGTATCGAGGTTGCCAGTCAGCATCAGAGTATTTGCGCCAAGCCGCGCAGAGGCTAGGGCGGCTTCACAGCCCGCATGACCGGCGCCACAGACAATCACGTCGTAGGGATGATCTTTCCCAAACTTTAATCCTGAGCTCATTTACCGATACAAAATTGTTTAAAAAGCCTATCAAGCATGCGCTCATTATCAACACGTCCGACGACTTGCCCAATGTGTTCTACTGCGTCACGCATGTCGGCAACAATTAGCTCAGAGTGATCGCCTGATTTCAACTTTGATGATGCAAGTTCCAGTGCATCAACAGCTTCTCCAAGTGAAGCGGCATGGCGTGCGTTAACCACCACGCCATCGCTCTGCCCATGCGTCAGACTATCATCGATGGATTTCTGCCAGGCTTCGCGCAACTCGGCGAGACCCGTCCGCTTGAGAAGGGAAGTGCGCACATGCTTTAAATCTGGTAAATAATCAGCAAAAGATTGGGCACTTGGTAAATCAGTTTTGTTCTCGACCACAATCGTATTCGCCGGATTCATTCGCCGCAGCAAGGAATCCGGCAGGGTGGGGGAGGGCATGTTGGCATCGAGCATGAGCAAAAAGAAATCCGCCGTCTCAGATTGCTCGATCGTGTGGTCTATCCCGATCTTTTCAATCGCGTCGCCAGCCTCATGTACACCCGCTGTATCCAAAATCTCGATACGCCATGGTCCCACCATCATAAAGGCAGAAATATAATCACGCGTTGTGCCCGGAATATCACTAACGATCGACCTTTCGGCACCTGTTAGTGCATTGATTAAGCTACTTTTACCTACGTTAGGTTCGCCTATAATTAAGGTCTTAATTCCCTCATGAAGTAGGGCGGAGTAGCGCTGCGTTTCGATCAAATCGCCCATCTCTTCAATCAGTTTTCGGAGTTCGGAAGCAGGGCCTACTTGATCCTCACCTGGCAGATCTTCCTCGGGGAAATCTATGTAAGCTTCAAGTTGCGCCATTACGCCGAGTAGGCGCTCAGTCAGTTCGCTCATCTTGCGACCAACCGACCCGTGCAACTGGCGTTGCGCCACTTCAAGGCTGCGATCTGAACGTGCACGAATCAAATCAGAGATAGCCTCTGCCTGGCTTAAGTCCATGCGACCATTCAAGAACGCTGTGCGCGTGAACTCACCTGGCTCCGCGGGACGACATCCCCGCGCCATTAAATCCGCGAGGATTTTTTGCACAATCATGGGATTGCCGTGAGGCGCTATTTCTAGCATTGATTCGCCTGTAAATGATTGACCATCAGCATAATAAGTAAAAACACACTCGTCAATTTGTGTTCCATTAATATCAATAAACTTAGCAAAATGCGCATAGCGCTTTTTGAGCGGCTGACTGCGTTGTGTGATGGCAAGAGCCAGCTCCGCACAAGCAGGCCCGGTCAAACGAATCAGCGCAATGGCAGATTCGCCTGAAGGCGATGAGAGTGCTACAACTGTCTCTTATACACATCTGACGCTGCCGACGATATGCAGTGTGTAG
>OJDG01000263.1_pt1 | contig 13769 bp, 10 predicted proteins | sample 1592411 | NCBI WGS metagenome assembly OJDG01 (sample SAMN05416759, study PRJEB24817) | seawater metagenome | isolation source: Sea water | place: Canada:Atlantic | collected 2013-07 | reverse complement strand
GAGATGTAGAGAGGTCTCGTGGGCTCGGAGATGTGTATAAGAGACAGATAAACAATGGGTCTAGGCCCAGCGCTTTGCCTACATCGCGAATGGCGCTGCGCGGCCTATAGGTGATCACGGTGGCAGCCAGTGCGGCGCGCTCGCGGCCATAGCGCCGGTAGATATATTGAATCACTTCTTCCCGGCGTTCGTGTTCAAAGTCGACATCGATATCCGGGGGTTCATTGCGCTCGGTGGAGATAAAACGCTCAAATAATAATGAGATTTGGTCTGGATTCACTTCGGTGATAAACAGGCAGTAGCAGACCACGGAGTTGGCGGCGGAGCCGCGGCCTTGGCAGAGAATATGGCGGCTGCGGGCAAAGGCGACTATGTCGTGTACAGTTAGAAAATAACATTCATATTGCAGCTCGCCTATTACTTTAAGTTCGTAGTTAATTTGCTGGCTAATGGCATTGGATAGTCCATCTGGCCAGCGTTTTTTTGCCCCCTGTTCGGTTAAATAACGCAGTTGTTCGGTGGGAGTTAAATGCTGGGGCACCACTTCGTCTGGGTATTCGTAGCGCAACTCTTCTAAATTGAAATGGCAGCGCTTGGCGATATTAATGGTTTCAGCTAAGAGGGCAGCTGGGTAGAGTTTTTCAAGATGGGGCAGGCTGCGCAGGCGCCGCTCGGCATTGGGGAAGCGCCGATCCCCCAGTTCCATTACTGAGCAACTGTGGTGAATAGCGGTTAATGTATCCTGCAGTGCGCGGCGCTCTTTGCTGTGCATATGCACATCACTGCAAGCGACCATGGGCAGTTGCCATAGGGCGGCCAAGTTGCGGTAGTAATAATATTGGTAGGTTTCATTGCCATCGAGTAGATGCTCTACGCCAATCCACAGGCGCTCTTTAAACCAATAACTCAGGCGTTCGCCTACCTCATGGTCGGGTTCTAAATCGCCACTGGGCAACCAGATTAGTAAGGTGCTGGGTAGGTTGCCGCTGAGGTCTGTCCATTCTAATTGGTACTTGCCTTTGCTGCTGCGCCTGCGGGCTGTGGTAATTAGCGCTGAGAGTTCGGCATAGGACTGGCGATTGCTGACCAGGGCGATTAGGCGCTGGCCTTCAAGATGAAATTCGCTGCCAACAATGAGTTGCAAGTTGCAATCTTGGGCGGCGACATGAGCTTTTACCACGCCTGCCAAGGAGCATTCGTCGGTGATTGCCAGCGCGCTGTAGCCAAGCGCACTGGCAGTGCGGACTAATTCTTGAGGGTGGGAAGCTCCGCGCAGAAATGTGAAGTTGCTGACGCAATGAAGTTCGGCATAGACCATAAGTTATACAACTGCTTGCAAGAATATATACTGTATATATGAACAGTATATGCATTGTGCAGTATAATTTCCACAATGCCGTTGCTATTTAGTCTTGTTAGGCAGGGTTATTAGTAATCCATACGGTTTGATAGGGCTGCATATCTATCTTTAACTGAAGCGCGCAGGGTTGACCACTTATTAAATCTTGCCACTGTTCGTTGTCGATTAGATTAATATCGGCCAGAGATAAACTCTGCACCTCATCACTGATATTGCTAATACAGAAAATACTCTGCTGACGATCCAGGCTCTGACGCCAGAAGCCGAATAACTGGTCGCCCAGATGCAAGGTGAACTGCGTGGCATTGGGGTGGAAGGCGGTTTGTCGACGGCGTATTTTAAGCAGCTGCTTTAGTTGGTTATAAACCTGATGATGGCTGCTGTTTTGATCGGCGAGTTTATTTTCCAGTTGTTCGTAGTCCCATTGATGACGGTTAATTGCTCGATTATGACCGCTGTTTTCGACGCGCTGATGGTCATTGCGCGTGCCCACCAGACTATGAATATAGATGGCTGGAATACCTTCCAGTGCCAGCATAATGGCATGGGCGCACACAAAACGCTGTAGCCCTAAATCATCTGCGCCCTGCACAGTTCCCTGCAGGGCGTCAAATAATGAGATATTAATTTCGTAGGGTTTGCTGCCGCCATCGTCCAGTGCTCGCCAAGACACATGGCCACCAAAGCCCTGCATAGTGGTAACTAATGTATTTATCTCGGTGTCGCTTAGTAGGCCTTCTGCCGGTCTTAGACCAATGCCATCATGGGAGGCGACAAAGTTAAAGTATGCGGTGCCATTGCGCGCCGGGGGCATGCTCATCATCCATTGTTTGAGATAGGTGCAGTTACCCGTAACCAGGCTGTTCACTAACAGAGGCGGCAATGAAAAGTTGTAGATGCAATGGGCTTCGTCGGCATTGCCAAAGTAGCTGAGATTTTCGCGGTTGGGGATATTGGTTTCGGTAATAATAATGGCGTCGTGTTGGGCCTGTTCGATCAGGGTTCGAAATAGGCGCACCATCTCATGGGTCTGGGCCAGGTTAAGGCAGTTGGTACCGATCTCTTTCCACAGAAAAGCGATGGCGTCGAGACGAAAGATCCGCACGCCGTTATCCAGATACTGTTTGATAATGCTGACAAACTGCTTGAGCACCTCTGGATTGCGAAAGTTTAAATCGACTTGGTCATGGCTAAAGGTACACCAGACATATTGGGTGCCGGTGGAGGTTTCTACTTCGCGCAGCAGATCATTGGTGCGCGGCCGCACTACAGCGCTTAGGTCATCCTCTGGACTAGCGGTGTAAAAAAATCTGTGTCCGGGGTCGCGGCTCTGTTTGAAGTTTTCAAACCAGGGGCTGCGGGCAGAGCAGTGATTAACGACTAGGTCTGCCATTAGGGAGTAGTTGTTGGCAATGGCGTTTATATCGTTCCAGTCGCCAAGTGACTCATTAACGCTGGAATAATCCAGAACCGAAAATCCATCGTCGGAGGTGAAGGGGTAGAAGGGCAGAATATGCACACCGCTGATTGAGCTGCGCATATATTTATCCAAAAATCGGTTTAGGGTCTGCAGAGGTTTTTCATTCTCGGCGAGTATGGAGTCACCATAGGCGATAACCAGGCTATCGGTCTGATCCCAATGATTGATATTGCGATTTTCAATCACCTCCTTGTCACTGAGGCCCATCAGTTCAATCAGTTTATCGCCAAAACTTTTGACTGTACTGATTTCTCCGTCTTGATAAATAGCCGCAAGGTGTTGTTCTACTTGAAACTGCAATTTATTTTGCGGCATGGCGAAACTCTGTCTGACCAAACTCTGCATTGTCAGCTTCTACCGCCTCAACCAGCTGTTCAAAAACATCCGGTATGGCACTGACAACTCGGTTCCAGCTGGGGATAAAGGGTCGCTCCATGGGTACATTAAAAAACACTTCGCCGGCTTTAATAATATTCTCGGCAAACATCTCTACAGCTTTTTCTTCTTCGTGAATATCCAGTGTCAGGCCATTCATAATGGCGTCGTTATGGCAGTTCTCTACAGTGTCTAGCGCCAGTCGGTAGTACGTTGCTTTCAGCGAACGGAAAGTCTCTGTACTAAAAACTTCGCCCTGTGTGGCCAGTTTTCGAAACAGCGCTTTGGCAATGTCAATGGACATTTTTGATAGGCCATCGCTATCATTTTCCAGTGACAGCTTTTGGTGTTTGTGGTCGTAGTTATCGGCAATATCAACTTGGCACAGTCGGTTGCTGGCATAGTTGCGATACATCTCGGAGAGTACGCCAATTTCTAAACCCCAATCGCTGGGGATGCGAATATCATTGAGCACATCGCGGCGAAATGAAAACTCACCGGCCAGTGGGTAGCGATAGCTATCCATATAGTTTAGGTAGTCGGTATGGCCGATGGTTTTTTTAAGCGCCCGCAAAAGAGGAGAGACTAATAGCCTGGATACGCGGCCATTAATTTTGCCGTCGGCGACTCTGGCGTAATAGCCTTTGCAAAATTCATAGTTAAATCTGGGGTTGGCGACGGGGTAGATCAGGCGGGCTAATAGCTCGCGATTGTAGGTGGTAATGTCACAGTCATGGAGTGCTACGGACTCTGCTTTATTAGAAGCTAGGGTATATCCCATGCAGTACCAAACATTGCGGCCCTTACCTAACTCTTTAGGTGCCAGATCTAGTTTCTGCAATTTCGCATCCAGGGCTTTAAGGCGCGGGCCATCATTCCACAGCACTCTGTGTTCCTGAGGCAGATCGGCAAAAAATGACAGTGCCTCTCGATATTGATTTTCGTCAGCGCGATCCAGACCGATCACAATTTGATTGAGATAGGGCACCTGTTTTAGTTCGTCGATAATTTTCGGCATAGCCTCGCCCTCTAGCTCAGAAAATAATGAGGGAAGAATAAGCCCCATGGGCCTTGTGTGAGAAAATTTAACCAGCTCCTGTTCCATGTCAGCAAGAGGCCGACGGGAAAGGTTATGTAATGTGGTGATGTTTCCGTTTTGGTGAAAGTCGCCCATAGGTTTCTCTGTTAGTGGTTGTTATGTTTAGTAGTGAATTTTTAACCAGGCAGCAATGCCCTCAACCCAGCCATTGGGGCCAATGGCATCGCTTTGGTAAACGTTATTGGTGCGTTTTAAGGCGGGCATGGTATGACTCGGTGAACGTATCACCAGCGCCGAATCTGCTGCCTCTAGCATACTGATGTCGTTATAACTGTCGCCGATCGCAATTGACTGACACTGGCCATACTGGGCTTGATAAAGAGCCTGCAACTGCAATAGGGCCCTGCCCTTATCGATGTTACCGCCCATGCTTAAAAACCGTCCGCCCTGAAGCAGGTGGGCGCCGGCATCGTTCAATTGTTGAATAAAGTCTGCTTTACGACTGTCGCTACCAAGCCAGTGAATCGACTCGCTGTATTCCCGCTGTTGTGCAAGCGTCGCCTGTTCCAACGTGAGTCCGGTTAAAAGAGCTAAGCCTTCGACGCCTTGATCGATACAGATTGAGCTAAAGGTTTGATATTCATCGGCAAAGGGTTTGCCGACCTGATTGAGTATTTCGATCCATTGGCTGCGCGGTTCAGTACTGCTTATTATCCAGTACTGCTCATTTCCCCCGAGCTCAGTCGCCCGCTCAGGGCGCTGATTAAAATAGCCTTTGGGTATGCAGATGGCGGCGCCATTCTCGATAATAAATGGATGTTGGTTATTAATGGTCTGTCTAAATGAGAGGACTTCGGCGCGGGTCTTACTGGTGATTGGAATAACAGGAATACCCTGGGTTTCCAATCGATCAAGATAGTTGGCAGCCGGGGCAAAACTGTAGGTATGGTGGTCGAGCAGACTGCCGTCGAGATCAGTAAAGATAAGTCTCATCACTTATATCGCTCTGTTTTGGTGCGGTGGCGCACCATAATGGGAACCCTGATGGGGGTGTTGATGCTCATTATTTGCCTTGATAGCCTGAGTGCCTGTATTTAAAAGATTTGGTGATCTTGCTTGATTGGGATATTGCAGAAAGCGTGCCAAGCTGGAGATGAAAAAATAGCTATTTTTTATGACAGCTTTTATGATTAAGCCAACTCTATAAACTAGAGGTTAACCGCGGTACAGCGAGTAGCCCACTGACGCAGTCAGCTGCGGCAATTAATTACAATAATATTTATTAGGGGATTTCATATGCCGAATTCACAGTCCGCAGATATTGGCCTTGGCCAGACTATTTTGCGGCGCGCCGCTATTTCACCCAATCAACCTGCAATAACCTTTGAGGGCAATACCCAGACCTTTGCTGAACTCGGTGATCGCGTGCGTCGTATGGCATCTGTGTTGCGTGCTGGCGGTATCTCGGCGGGTGATCGGGTGGGCTATATCGGCCTTAATCATCCAGTATTTTTAGAACTGCTCTATGCCTGTGGCTGTCTGGGTGCGGTATTTGTGCCTTTGAACTTCCGTTTAACTGGCCCTGAGGTGCGATTTATCGCCAATGATGCGGGTATTAGCACCATGGTGGTAGACGATATGTTGCGTCCTTTAATCGATGAAGAGCGGGATAATCTTGAGTGCACACGCTTTATTACTGCTGAAGCCGATGCTGATAACTGGGAGTCTCTGGAGCCCCTAATGGCAGCGGCGGATCCGATTGCCGCCAGCGAAAAAGTCGATGGCGATGATGTGGCTTTTATTATGTATACCTCTGGCACCACCGGCCTGCCTAAAGGTGCGATGCTGACTCATGGCAATATATTCTGGAACAGCATCAATGTGTGCTTTGGTGAAGATGGTGTCGCAGGCACTACGCTGACCTGTGCGCCGCTATTTCATATTGGCGGCCTCAATGTGACCACACTAATGTCTTTAGCTAAGGGAATTGAGGTGGTGTTACTGCGCAGCTTTGATGCGGGACAGGTGCTGTCGTTAATTGAGAAACATAAGGTCACCGGTATGTTTGGCGCGCCGACGATGTTCCTGATGATGCTGCAGCATGAGAACTTTGCCAGCACAGATCTGTCGAGCATTGCCACACTGACTTGCGGTGGTGCGCCTGTGCCTGTGCCGCTGATTAAGGCTTTTGGCGAGCGGGGTATTAGCTTCTGCCAGGGTTACGGCTTAACAGAAACGGCACCTTTTGCCAGCCTGCTGGCCAGTGACCTGGCCATGGCGAAGGTGGGTTCTGCGGGCAAGGCACCGATGTTCACCGAAGTACGTGTTGTTGATGAAGAGAATAATCCAGTTGCCGCGGGTGTCCATGGTGAGGTTTGTATTAAAGGCCCCAACGTGATGAAGGGTTACTGGAATCGCGAAGATGCGACGGCCGAGGCCATTGATAATCAGGGTTGGTTCCACAGTGGTGATGTTGGTTATCTGGATGACGAGGACTTCTTGTTCCTCTGTGACCGGGTAAAAGATATGGTCATTACTGGTGGTGAGAATGTTTATCCCGCTGAAGTGGAGAGTATTCTCTATGGCCACCCGTCGATTCTTGAAGTGGCTGTGATTGGCTTGCCTGATGATAAATGGGGTGAGGCGGTGACGGCTGTTGCTGTGCTGGAAGAGGGTGCGGAGTTAACCCTGGAAGGCCTACGTGACTTTGCCGGTGAGTCTCTGGCGCGTTACAAGCTACCTAGCCAGTTGCGCTTTATTGATATATTGCCGAGAAATCCGGCGGGTAAGGTACAGAAGTTTAAGTTAAAAGAAGCGTTTGACGCTTAACTCTTAAATACGGGGCTGGTTAAGAAAACAGCCCATGCACAAACCAGCGCTGACTGCTGGTCTCTCTAAATAGCCAATAGCGTGCGCCTTTACTATCACAAGCCAGATAGTAATCGCGCTGCTGTTCGGCCTGCCACCAGTTGCCACACAAACGCTCGGGCCCACTGATAATGGTGAGTGGCTGACGCCAATATAGCTGTTGATTGCGCATTTGCACGAGTGCTGGGTCTGTTAATAACCACAGGGGCTGGGGTGCTTTTTGTTTTTCATCTGACTTTTCATCTAGCTTTTGATTGAAGGCTGTACTGCTGTGCTTGCCCGGTATGGCCAAGGTGCTGGCCTGTTCTGGCAGATAGTTTTGATTGAGTACGGGTTGGGATAGGGCATCTATTCCCAGTCGTGCATTAAGACTATCAATCAACTCGCAGGACTGTTGGGTTGTTTGCTGATTATCGAATAAATCCAGATTAAACACACCCATGGGTGCCTCAATAAATTGATCGGCATGCAGAATAATTTGCTCAATACTGCGGGGTAGTTCTAGCCGTTCTAGCTGTAATCGACTCAGCATTAATAGAGTCGACCAGTTATTTTGACTGCCGGAGAGTTGTATCTGCATTTGCTGAGACTGGCCTATTAAAGGTTCAAAATGCCATTCAATCTCCCGGCAATAACATTGCCGTGCCATTAGGTACTGGCACAGACGTTGTAGCAGCATTTTCATTGGGAACAGCAAACTCTCTTTATTAAAAATGCCCTGGGGGTTTTGAATTAGATCGCGAAAGGTATTGGCGGGTTGAAAGCGTGGGGCAACAAAGGGCTTCTCATTATTTAACTGGGCGATGGTAAGCATTAGCTCAGAGTCAAAACGACGGCTTAATGCGCTGCGGGGTAGAGCTAATAAATCGCCTACTGTGTTTAAGCCAAGTTGCTTAAAACTTTGCTGTTGCTTGCGATTGGTTTCTAAGAGATTTAGCTCTGTATTGAACAGGCGGCGCTGTATTTCTGTTTGATCAGGTAGCTGGGTTTCAAACTCAGAACCGCAGAGTAGCTTTGCAACGACCGGATTTTGGCCTATGCCATTCACCGCGGTAATAGATTGATAGCGAAGTCTATTTTCTAGTTCTTGAAGTAGGGCGTCGTAACCCTTAAATAATTGTTGGCAGCCGGATATTTCTAGCCACACTTCCGAATTATTGAGAATAACCACCGGACTAAAGCTATAAGCGACCAGTGCCAGCTGTTGTAGCAACTGTTGTTCTTGCTCAACCTGTCTGGGTAATACTTCAAGTTCCGGGCATAGAGCCAGAGCAGTAGAGATAGAAAGATTGGACTCTATTCCCCAGGCCGCTGCCTGAGTGTTACAGCATAGCACCCGCTGAATATTCTTCTGCTGATTAATAATGGCGATGGGTTTTTGTACCTGCTCTGTTGGCACCTGAGGCAGCAATGTCTCAAGAGGCAGCAGAGGAAAATGCAGGTATAGCCAAATATCCGGCCGAGCACTTTTCCTATCTGATTTTAACATCTAGTTATTAAGCTGCTGTATTGGGTAAGTCCTATGTCGGTCGGCCGGCAATAGGGCGAGATTAGTTCTCTGGGTATTGGCTTCTCCCAATGAAAGCTGCAGGCATGCACCACTGGCTACACCACGCTGTTTGCGCACGGTTAATAATAGCTGATTAAACTCGATACCCTTTAGCTCCAAACGCAGTGCCGCTGGTGAAGGCGCAGACAATGCGCTGGGGACACTAAATAAAAATGCAGCATTACCACTATCTGCTGCGGCTAGTTGAAGTTTGCGCAGATCGGCATAGCGGGGTGGTGGTTGTTTTGTCCAAGCGAGTAATAGGGCGCCACTGCGAATAGATTGCTCTGCAGCCCACAGCCATTCAGCGTGGTTTTTACTGCGCACCACAAGCAGTTTATCCAAAGCAATATCCGCTGATACCAGACGCGGTGCATAGGGCTGATAAGGCGGGTCGAGCCAAACACAGAGTTGGTTGTTGTCCGCATAATATTTAAGGGTTGGCAGTAATAAGCTCAACTCGCCGATACCGGGTTGCTGTGGTATGAGCTCGGTGAGCGCGGAGATGGGCCAGCCACCTTGCAATAGTAGATCTAAATTATTGTGACCTGTAGTGATAGCGCGACGGGGTAGGCGCTGACTGCGGCCACGCCAGGTATCTTGGCGGGAGAGTACTGTAGCTATATTGTTGGGCATTAAATTGAAGCTGCGTTGCGAGTAAGACCTATTTCTTAATTACTGTTAATATATACAGTATTTAGTGCTATGTCATCTGAAATTAAGCGTCTTACTGCACATCACAAACAACCGCTGTATAAGTTTCTTCGCTGGTGTTACAGAAAGGCCTCACACAACAGTTCAAACACTTTATCTATGTCAGCAACGTTTAATCCACTTCTGATTGTGCAGCACCTGCCTGAGGGTGAGGTAACTATAGATAAGCTGGCCAACAAGCTTAATATCCCTCGGCGCATATTGCAGCGCCGGCTCTCTGACCGAGATACCAATTTCTTGAATATCTTGCAGGAGGTGCGCTTTAAAGTCGCCCTGCGCTATCTGCCTGATAGCCGTCTGAGTATTACCGAGATTGCCTTTTCGCTTGGCTATGCGGATCAGGGCTCTTTTTCCAGTGCCTTTAAAAGCTGGCACGGAGTTTCTCCGCGGGATTATCGCCGCAAATAAGCACTTCTGAGTTGGCGTTGTTTCCCAATAAGTTGACGCTTATTAGGTTGCTAGCCCTATCAACTCGCTCTACTATTTATCGCTAGAAGCCCATAATTACAAAAATAGGTATCCCTATGTCTCTCGAGTTCGATAGTGCACGTTTACCCAATAGCTGCTTAACCGCTGAACACGACGAGTGGCGGGCCCAGCTGCGGCGATTTATTGATCGGGAGATTATGCCCTATGCGGAAGACTGGGATGAGAATGGTGCTATTCCCGATGAACTATGGTCCAAAGCGGCGGCGGTTGGCCTGCTGGGGTTGGGCTTTCCGGAAGAGTTTGGTGGCGTTACTGACGGTATAGATATCTGGCACAGCATTATCGTTAATGAAGAGATGGCGCGGGTTGCTGTGGGTGGTGTTGCGGCCTCATTGATGGTGCATGGGATTGGTTTGCCACCAGTCGTTAATTTTGGCAGTGACGAGATCAAGCAAATGGTGGCGCCGCTGGTACTGGCTGGTACTAAGCGTATTTCACTGGCCATTACTGAACCCGGCGGTGGTTCTGATGTAGCTCAGCTGCAGACCACTGCACATATGGATGGCGATCACTATGTGGTCAATGGTTCCAAAACCTATATTACCGGTGGTATGAATGCTAACTGGTTTACCACGGCAGTGCGCACTGGCGGGGAGGGCTCTAGCGGTGTTTCTATGCTGCTGATTTCGGCCGATGCCGAGGGTGTTTCGCGTGCGGCGCTAGATAAAAAGCAGGGCTGGTGGTGCTCGGATACTGCGACCATTTATTTTGACAATGTTCTTGTACCCGTGGGCAATTTGCTGGGTCAGGAGAATAAGGGCTTTAGCGTGATTATGAATAATTTTAACGCTGAGCGGCTGGCGATGTCTGCAGCTATGGAGGCCTTTGCCCGTGTCTGCTTAGAGGATGCTGTGGCCTGGGCGCGAGAGCGTAAGACCTTTGGTCAGCGCTTGGCTGACCACCAGGTAATCCGACATAAGATTGCTGAGATGAAGCAGCGTATTAATGCAACTCAGGCCTATCTGCAGCTGGTTTGCCAGCAGTGTCAAGCGGGTACTGAAAGTGCCGGTGATATTGCGCTGCTAAAAGTGCAATGCAGCCAAACTATGGAGTACTGCGCTCGCGAGGCGATGCAGATTCTCGGTGGTATCGGTTATATGCGTGGCAGCCGAGTTGAGCGAATCTACCGCGAGGTGCGTGTTAATGCGATTGGCGGTGGTTCTGAAGAAGTTATGCGTGATCTGGCCGCTCGCCAGTTTGGACTATAACTATGACTCTTACCGAACAGCACGGAGCGATTCGCATAACTATCACTCAGTTTATTGATAAAGAGATTAACCCCTATGCAGATCAGTGGGAGGGGGTGTATGTGGGATAACCCTGTGTCTCGTGCTTAAGAAATAGTCGGTTGACGTCAACTGGTGGTGGCGCGGATGAGGTGATGTTACGGATTATTTGTAAGCATATGGGGATTATGCCGGCGCGTAAGTAAGGTCGGGTTTAAACTTCCGAGTTTATAGAACTTTCATCTTGGTTTTCTATAACTATGTTATCTTGAACCTCAAACTGCCTGTCATCTTAAGGAGCGAAGCGACGAAAGGTCTGCTGGTCTGGCTCGGGTTTTTTGTTTCGGAGCCTCATGCCCACTGGGTCTCCCCTTGAGATCGGTCCCATGGGTACAGTTATTTTCAGCGTTCGCACAACTCGCTATCGCTCAGACAGGTACTCTCTTCTCCTGAAAATGACTGCATCCATAAACGGGCCCTGACTGATCTCAAGGGGATCCCCAGTGGGTATTTGAATTTTCGCGGTGTATTAAAAGGGTTGGAGGTTGTTGGTGGCTAGGTTAATTGTTTCTTTCTTAGCATCTAAGTTCTCTGACTAGCTGTCATATTGCCTGAGTACCCATGGGACCGACCTCAAGGGCCTCCCCAGTTGTTATTCCGCTCCAACCCAGCAACTATGAACCCAAAATCGAGACGAAAAAATACCCCATCGCAAAATAATGAGGCACTTTTAAATAACGCTATGTAAGGCTTAAGAAAGAATTGGCGCCAACTTCATTGCTATGCCCATGTCGCCGATAATTTTTAGCTTGCCGGACATAAATGCACTGGTACCGTCGAGGTTGCCGGCGGCCATTTCTTTAAAGTTATCCAGGCTGATAACCATGGTGCAGCCTGCTTCAACATCATCGTTGCCAATCACGTTGGGCACCTGAGATGCATCAAGCACTAGAATTCCGTCATCGCCAAAATCAAATTTTAAGACTGCACCCAGGCCGCAATCTTCCCCTATTTTTTCTGCTAATCCAGCTGTTACTTCTTGCAATGACATAGGTCTGCCCTCTATTTATCGATTAATAATCCCTGCGATCAGGGAGTTTAAAACTATTGACATAGGCACCGTAGAAACAAATGTTAATAAAATCAAGCAAAAATTTATTGGCTGTCTAAGTGCAGCTGGATGCAGTGAGACCCGTGGTTCGCAAATTATAACCTGTGGATTACGTATTTAACTGGGGAGTGCAGTAAACTATTCAAAATTAGAATAATAAAAAGCAGGTCATCAATGGACCAGATAAAAACTGCACCAAAAGCAATGGGTATTTTGTTGTTTCTACTATTACTCAATATCCTCAATATGGTCGACCGCACCCTGATTACCAGCTTTGGTACTGCGATTATTAATGATCTAGGCTTGAGTGATTCTCAGTTTGGCATGCTGACTGGTCCTATCTTTGTTTTCTTCTATTCCATCATGGGCTTATTTATGGGGGCCCTTGCTGATCGTGTGCACCGTCCTCGGCTGATTGCAACTGGCCTCGTGTTGTGGAGCCTGCTGACTGCTGTGTCTGGGGTGGCGAAAAACTTTGTTCAAATTGGTATTGCGCGGCTGTTTATCGGTGTCGGTGAATCGGCTATGGCGCCTGCAGCTATTTCAATGATTGCTGATATGTTTCCAAAGGCCAAAAGGGGCACGGCGACTGGTATCTACTATCTTGGTGTGCCATTAGGAGCGGGCGGTGCCTTTGTCGTTGCTGGCGTTTTGGGGCCTATGATTGGTTGGCGTAACTGCTTTATAGTTTTGGGTGCTCTGGGAATTGTGTTGGCGTTGGTGTTGTTGCTGTTAAAGGACCCTGAGCGTGGGGGAATGGAACAGCAGGATGTTGAGGTTGATAGCGACCAGCAAGATAGCTTGCTTGGCGGTAACTGGAAGAATATTGTCTCTGATGTACTTGCAGTGGTTAAGTCCATCCCGGCCCTGTTTTGGACCATGGTTGGAGCGATCTTTTTACATGTACCATTGGGTGCTGGTCAGTTCGCCATAGTCTGGCTAGAGCGGGAGAGAGGCTTTGGTATTGGTGAAATTAGCGCGACTTACGGGCTGATCTATATTGTATTTGGCACCTTGGGCACTTTTCTTGGGGGCATTCTCAGTGATTGGTATCAGGCCAGATTCCGCGGTGGCAGAGTCAGATTTCTGGCGTACTTGATGCTGTGTATAACGCCACTGCTGATTACCTTTCGTTTTATTTCGCCTTCGTCGGCGCTGTTCTACGTGGGTATGGCCGCGGGTATGTTTAGTGTCAGTTCTTTCTATGGCCCGGCATTTTCTACGGTTCAAGATTTAACCCCAGTGCGGCTGCGAGGTGTGATGACTGGTTTGTTGCTGGTGGCCTGTAATCTTCTTGGGCTGGGTATAGGTGCATTGATGACTGGTGTGCTGAGTGATGTATTTTCCGTTTACTCGGTATTTGAGCCTCTGACCAAGGCCCTGTTGACTGCCGATATCATTGCCGTGGGAGCGCCGATCAGCTTTATTATCGCCTCGATCTACCTAGAAAAACTAAAAGCAAAAGCCTGACCCTTGAGTTGGGTGCAATGCAGATTGGCATGGGCTCTTATATTACTGGCTGTCTCTTATACACATCTGACGCTGCCGACGATATGCA
>OJDG01000255.1_pt1 | contig 14023 bp, 10 predicted proteins | sample 1592411 | NCBI WGS metagenome assembly OJDG01 (sample SAMN05416759, study PRJEB24817) | seawater metagenome | isolation source: Sea water | place: Canada:Atlantic | collected 2013-07 | reverse complement strand
GAAAATCAATACCGGTACAGTAAGAGGAATTGACAGTAACGACAAAAGCACCCCGCCACGCCGGAGTGCGACAGTGAGTGATGCGGCCACGGCGCCAATGAGGGACAGGCACAAGGTGCCTAAAACCAGACTCCCCATCAACACTGGAATAGCCTGACTCGGCATATTTAACAGAGCAGCAAAGACTGGCGACGCCAGGGCGAGTAAAATCCCGCTCAGCAACCAGTGACAAAACACCTCAACCATCGCTGATATCGCTAAAGGATGGGGAGATAGCGCCAACTGCTCTAAGGTTCCATCTTCATAATCTGACTGAAACAATCGACCACTCACCACCAGGCTGGACAGTAGTGCCACAACCCAAAGGATGCCAGGTGCCAGCGACGCCAATATTTTGGGATCGGGCCCCAGCCCTATAGGAAAAAGCGTAATTACCATGAGAAAAAAGATTAAGGGTCCAACAATATCGCTGGGGCGCCGAAGGGCAGCCTGCAGATGGCGCTGCGCCTGAAAGCGTAAAAATGTGCCCAATTCAGGCAGCATATTGATCGAGGTCCAGCACTTTTAGCTCGGCCATGCGCGTCGGTTGATGACTTGTAAACACCACTGCGCCCCCGCCGGCACAATGACGCTGCATTTGCGCCTCAAGTATTGCCGTTCCGTCAACGTCAATCGCGGTAAAGGGCTCATCGAGCAGCCACAATTGCGCCTCCGACAGCCACAGGCGAGCGAGGCCAACACGACGCTGCTGTCCCGCAGACAACTGGCAAATCAGCGTATTTTCATACCCCTCAAGTCCCACCTGCTTTAATGCTGCAGCAATTTTTTCAGCGTTATCAGTAACTCGGCCGCTGCCATGCCAGCGGAGATTTTCCGTACAACTCAATAACGGTTTCAGTCCCGGAAGGTGTCCTTGGTACAAGACGCTCTCCGTACAGGAACGCTGTCCCTCCAGACCCAAACGAGTTAAGCCAGAAATAGCCCGCATGAGGCTCGTTTTACCACTACCGTTACTCCCGAGCATTTGCCAGCACTCGCCTGGACGCACCGCAAAAGACACCCCGGAAAGTAAACGACGCGCTCCGCGGTCTAAATCAACGGCCTCAAGCCTTAGCAGATCTTCGAGCACTTAACCGAAAACCCTCATAACTGTACAACCTTCAACTCAGGAAGATGAATCTCTTTATCAATTTCTATCTTTAAATCCTTGAAATTAAACAAATTTTTATCAGCAAGCTGAGAGGGAGAAACGCTGCTTAACGCCTTGAAGATTGTTTCAATACGCCCAGGGTATTGCCCTTCCCAGCCCTGCAACATGTGTTTAATTTCTTGCCGCTGAAGGTTGGTTTGAGAACCACATAGATTACAGGGAATGATCGGAAAGGCCTTAGCTTGCGCATATGTGGCAATATCCGCTTCCTTACAATACGCCATGGGCCGAATAACCACATTCTTGCGGTCGTCGCTAAGCAGTTTTGGCGGCATCGCTTTGAGCTTTCCAGCAAAGAACAGGTTTAAAAATAATGTCTCAACAATATCATCACGGTGATGGCCTAAGGCGATCTTGCTAGCGCCAATCTGCTCGGCAAACCCATACAGGGTGCCCCGTCGCAATCTCGAACAAAGCCCACAGGTTGTTTTACCCTCTGGAATGACAGATTTCACGACACTGTAGGTGTCTCGCTCCAAAATATAATAGGGAACACCCAGCTCTTCTAAATACTTGGGAAGTACCTCTTCGGGAAAGTCTGGCTGCTTTTGGTCCAAATTGACCGCAATCAATTCGAAGTCAATGGGAGCACGGTCCCTAAGGCTCAATAAGATGTCGAGCATGGCATAAGAATCTTTGCCACCGGACAGGCATACCATAATACGGTCGCCCTCCTCGATCATGGCAAAATCGGCAATTGCCTTCCCGACGTTGCGCCGCAGACGCTTGTGCAGCTTATTGAAGGAATAGTCCTGCCTGCGCGTATCTTTTAAAGAATGGCTGTTGGCGGGGCTCACATCCTGCATAAATTTGTCTCTGGCGGGTTCTGACATGGCCATACACCGGTCGAAAGAAGCGTCGATCATATAGAAAGGCTGCTTTTGGGTCCAAATACACACATAAAATTTGTTTAGATTCGGTTACGACTTGAGTTTTTGTTGTCAGCACCGGAAAATCGCGCCCGCAGCAGATGTTGTCGAAGGGAAAACCCTAGACCCTGCCAAGCACTCCGCTCTCCACTGAGGATCATCATTATGAAAGCTCCCGTTCGCGTTACGGTTACTGGCGCCGCAGGCCAAATTGGTTATGCCCTTTTATTCCGCATTGCCTCTGGCGCCATGCTGGGCGACGACCAACCCGTAATTCTACAGTTGCTCGATATCACCCCAGCAATGACCGCGCTGGAGGGTGTGCGCATGGAGTTAGACGACTGCGCCTTTCCGTTATTGGCAGGTGTTGTGTGCACTGACGATCCCAACGTAGGCTTCAAAGATACCGATTACGCCCTGCTGGTGGGCGCTAGACCCCGTGGACCAGGCATGGAGCGTAAAGACCTGCTTGAAGCTAATGCCGCTATTTTTTCCGTGCAAGGCAAAGCACTGAATGATCACGCTTCGCGCACTGCCAAGGTCTTGGTGGTTGGCAATCCCGCTAACACTAATGCTTTGATCACACAGCGCAATGCACCTGATTTGGATCCGCGCAACTTTACCGCCATGACGCGCCTCGATCACAACCGCGCCGCGACACAGATTGCACAAAAAACGGGCGCCACCGTTAATGACGTCACTTGCATGACAATCTGGGGGAATCACTCGGCAACACAATACCCCGACCTGTTCAACGCCAGAGTCAAGAATGACAAAGCCATCGATCTCATCGATCAGGCTTGGTACGAAGACAGTTTTATTCCCACGGTACAACAGCGAGGCGCTGCCATTATTGAAGCACGGGGCGCCTCTTCTGCGGCCTCTGCGGCCAACGCTGCCATCGACCATATGCGCAGCTGGGCATTGGGCACTGAAGGTGACGACTGGGTCTCGATGGGTGTCTATTCAGACGGTTCCTACGGAATCCCCCAAGGACTTATCTACTCGTTCCCCTGTCGCTGTACCGATGGCGACTGGTCCATCGTGCAGGGCGTTGATGTCGGTGAATTCAGTCGATCGAAGATGGATGCAACCGCCAAGGAACTGTCAGATGAGCGAGATGCCGTCGCACATCTCTTGGGATAAACCCTGCTACAGCTCCCGCAACACAACCAGCGGTGGAACCACCACCGCTTTGCGGCAGCTCAAAACTCCCAGCCCACCTATAAGAATCACACCCGCTAAAATACTCCAGGGCCACAGCCAAGGACTCGCCTGATACGTGAGGTCAAGGGCTTGAGTCTGCAGTGCCCAGGCAGCCATTTCAGCCCCCAACACAGCGAGTAAACCTGCAAACGCTCCCAGGGTGGAAAATTCTATGAGCAGTGCACCCAACAACAAACTTTTTTTAGCCCCCAGCGCTCTTAAAAGTGCACTTTCGCGCAAACGAATATCGACACTCGCCTGAACACCCGCAATCAACACCAAGCTCCCCGCCAACAAAATGACCGCCAACACCAACTCGATAGCTTGGCCTACCCTGTCTATGATGGTGCGAATTTCCGCAATGACAATATCAAGCTCAATAATGGTGACCGTGGGGAAAGCGGTTATCAGTTCATTTAACAGCGCTTTTTGCTCTGCCGGCAGATAAAAACTCGTGAGAAATGTGTTGGGGAAACGCTCCAGTGTTTTCTTTGGAAAAATGACGAAAAAATTGGGTTTCATGCTTTGCCAATCAGATTCTCGCAAACTAGAGACCCGGGCTTGGAAGCTCTCTGAAGCAATTCGCAGCTCTAGGACATCCCCGACATTGGCGCCCAAGCGTTGCGCAAACTCCCTCTCCAGCGACACCTGTGCCTCATCGGTAGCGGCATCCCACCATTCGCCGGCGATAATTTCATTGGCCTCGGGCAACGTGTCGGCGTAAGTGAAATTAGCCTCTCGCTGGCGTCGTTCTGACTGGACGCCGTCTGCTGCTGCCAGTTCCTCACCGTTAACCGCCATGACCCGACCTCGGGTCATGGGAAATTGAGGCTCTGATTCGATACCGCGCTCGACTAGAAACTGGGTCAACGAGGTTCGCTCTTCGGCCGTGATATTCAGCATGAAATGATTGGGGCTCCCGGGAGGCAGCTGGGCCTGCCACTGATCAACCAAAGCACCTCTGACCATGATCAGCACCAGCATCAGCATAATCGCAATCGCAAAGATAACCATTTGCAGCGCGTTCGCAGTGCCTCGCCGATGAAGGTTCGCTAAAGCGAGGCGCCAAACGCTTCCCGCCGCGCTACCCATAGCCCGTCCACCGCGCAAAAGAATCTGAGCTGCAAAATAGCCGGCTCCAACTGTCAGCGACAAACCCGCGACCACGCTGCCGGTTACTCTTAGATCCCCTGAGTACCACCACATCAAGGCAAAAACAGAGACTGCACCTAGGACATAGTCCATCGAGCGCTGAGCGTCACTCGCGTCAACATCACGGCGTAACACTCGCAGGGGCGGGATCTGCGCGAGCCGTTCCAGTGGCGGCCAGGCAAAAAAGCCCAAGCAGACTAAAGCAGTAGCACCACCGATTAAGTAGGGTTCAAAACCTATGGCCCCGGGTTGGACGCCTAGTTGCTCGGCAAAAAGCTGAAAGAATAGCGCTTGCAGAGCCCAACCTAGAGCGCAGCCCAAAGCCGTCGCAACGACACCCAAAATGAGTAAGCTACCCCCGTAAAGCTGGGCGATTCGCTGACGGCTAGCCCCCAGACTTTTCATAATCGCCACATGATCGGTATGCCGCTCGGAAAATCTCCGGGCTGCCAAGGCTATTGCCGCGGCAGCTAACACCACGCCTAGACTGCCCGCGAGCAATAAAAACCCTTGGGCCCTGTCCAATGTTTGGCTAATGCTGGGCTGACTGTCCTCGACACCCAGCAAACGTTGTCCTTGATCCAACCGAGGCGTTACCCACTGGGTGAATGCGTCTAATGCGTCTGCCTCTCCTGCCAGCAGTAATCTCCAAGTCACCCGGCTACCGGGCTGAATGACACCGGTGGCGGGAATATCCACCAAATTCATCAACAATCTGGGGCCGTACCCAAAAGCCGCGCTGGCCGTATCGGGCTGACTGCGAACAGCACCGGAAATCACCAGCGCCTGGTCTCCAACCCAAACTCGGTCCCCGGGTTTGGCCTCCAAAAGTGCAAAAAGCCGCGGCGCCAACCACGCCTCCCCGGGCTTGGGAATGCCAGCATCAGATCGCACCTCACCATAAGGAGTAGCACTAGACAGCAGCTCCCCTCGCAGTGGATAACCTGAACTGACAGCCATGATAGAAGCGAGATATAAATTGTCACTCTCAGTGACCGCCATGGATGGAAACCCTAGGGTTTGAGCCACCATCAGCCCTTCAACCTCCGCCCTTGCCGTCCATTCATCAGAAATGGATTGGCCGCTTCTTATCACACGATCAGCCGCAAGAAAGCGCAAACTTTCGTTTATTAGCGCCGACTGGAGGCTGTTGACAAAAGCACTGATACCAACGACCACAGATACCGCAAGCAAGAGTGCTGCAAGTAGCACCCCCAGCTCGCCGCCACGCCAGTCTCTCAGTAAAAGAATTGCCGGATTCATACCACGGCTTCCCGCTCTCAATGGGCTGCCTCTAAGTCGCCACTTTCCATAACAAACTGCTGATTACAGCGCTTAGCAAGACGCTCATCATGGGTCACCAGCACCAAAGTCGTACCCTCAGAGCGATTTAGGTCAAACAACAACTCAATCACAGTATCTCCGGTTGCCTTGTCTAAATTACCGGTTGGCTCATCAGCAAATAATATTTGCGGTCTCGCCGCAAACGCCCTTGCGATCGCCACGCGCTGCTGCTCCCCACCTGAGAGCATACTGGGGTAATGATTAAGGCGATGATCGAGGCCAACACGCTCCAAATACCCGGTAGCGCGAGCCAGCGCTGAGTTATTACCCGAAAGCTCCAGCGGCAACATAACGTTTTCTAGCGCCGTTAAAGCAGGGAGCAGCTGAAAGCTTTGAAACACAAAGCCTACCTTTTCAGCGCGTAGCGCAGCACGTTCGTCTTCATCGAGAGCGGCCAGGGACTGGCCGTCAATGATCACGTCACCCCCGGAGGCAACATCTAATCCGGCCAATAAACCGAGAAGGGTCGACTTTCCAGAACCGGATACCCCTACAATAGCGGCGGTGTCACCCTGCTTGATTTCGAAGCTAATGCCCCGCAGGATTTCCAACACGCCGTCAGCTATCGGCACCGACTTCTGGAGATTAATGGTTTTGATCATGCTTACGTACCTCTGGCACACTTTACGTCCCAGACTAGGGCGCGGATTCGCCGTCGTCATTATTGCCGCTCAACCTTTTTTAGCGCCGACGGCTGTCAGCGCCCCTAAGCAACTCTTAGTGCTGGGAGACAGCATTAGTGCCGCCTACGGCATGGATCTAGAGCAGGGCTGGGTCGCGCTACTGCAAGAACACTTAAACAAGAATCAAACCGGCTGGATGGTAATCAACGCAAGTATATCTGGCGATACGACAGGAGGTGGACTTCAGCGCTTACCCGACCTGTTACAACGTCATAGTCCAGACGTTGTTGTTATCGAGCTGGGCGGCAACGACGGGCTGCGGGGGTTCCCCATTACAAAGCTTCGACAAAACCTCACGACACTCTCACTCAGTGCTCAAAACGCGGGGGCTAGCGTGCTGCTCCTCAGCATGGAAATCCCACCCAATTTCGGTAGTCGCTACACCACCCTCTTTCGCGACAGTTATACTATCGTCGCGGAGCAAACCCAGGCCAGCATCGCGCCGTTTATTCTGTCCAACATTGCTCTTGATGCAGACTTAATGCAGGGAGATGGCATTCACCCTACAGCGAGCGCGCAATCCCTGCTCCTTGAAAATATTCTTCCGTATGTTTTACCACTTGTTCAATTAGCGGAGTCAAAGCCTTGAGTAATAGACACCAAAGTGAACGCCAAGAACAAGCGGAAACCATTATCTTCGGCACGACAACACCCGCAGGCAAGGCGTTTGATCTGTGCCTTTTGGGCATCATTGTCTTGAGTGTGACCGTAGTAATGCTGGATTCTGTCGCAGCGTTTCATGCCCAGTACGGTCAACTTTTCATGCAGTTGGAGGTCGCCTTTACGCTGCTATTCACCCTGGAATACCTCACCAGAATCTGGTGTGCCAGCAACAGGGGCGCCTACCTTAAGAGTTTCTGGGGTGTCGTAGACCTGCTTGCGCTGATGCCTACCTACATTGCGCTACTGGTTCCCGAAGCTGCGCCGCTACTGATTATTCGACTGGTCAGGGTGATGCGCATTTTTCGCGTTCTCAGCCTGTTTGAACTGTTTGCAGAGCTCACAGAAATTCTTAAGGTGCTGCGTAATACCGCCAAAACCATTCTGGTTTTCTTTGCTCTGGTCATGATTGTCGTGATCGTATTTGCCTGTCTGATTTATGTCATTGAAGGCCCTGAACACGGTTTCTCCAGCATTCCCCTCAGCGTTTACTGGGCTGTGGTGACTATCACTACGGTAGGTTACGGCGATCTCACACCCCAAACAGGCTTAGGGAAAACGCTGGCGGCTTTTGGTATGCTAGTCGGCTACTCGATTTTAGCCGTACCAACAGCCATTATTACGGCCAAACTGTGGGAGCGGCTAAATAAACGCCGTATCATTTACGCCAATTGGAACTGCCCTATCTGTTCCGCCGGCGAGCACACCCCTGACGCTGACTTCTGCAAACACTGCGGCGGGAAACTGGATATGCCTGAATCTGTTCGCAATACAGCTTCGGGCCTGGAGAATTCATGAGATTGGGTCACACAGCGCCAAACGCTGAAGCCGCTACTTCTGCCCAAAACACCGCAGTAACCCCCATCTTTGGCTACCGGAAATTCTGGGCTGAATGTTTGGGTCCCGCGCCTTTTTTACCCACGTCTCGGGAAGAGATGGATTTGTTGGGCTGGGACAGCTGCGACGTTATCGTGGTAACGGGAGACGCCTATGTTGATCATCCCAGCTTTGGTATGGCCGTCATTGGACGGGTGCTCGAAGGCCAGGGCTATCGCGTAGGCATCATCGCGCAGCCTGACTGGCATAGCGCAGATCCATTTAAAGCATTGGGTAAGCCCAACCTTTATATGGGCATCGCCGCGGGCAATATGGACTCAATGATTAATCATTACACCGCAGACCGTAAGCGGCGTAATGACGATGCCTACACGCCGGGCGATCACGCCGGGTTGCGGCCGGATCGCGCGGTCACTGTTTATAGTCAGCGCGTGCGTGAGGCCTTCAACGATGTGCCTATTGTCATTGGTGGCATTGAAGCTAGCCTGCGGCGCATTGCCCACTATGACTACTGGAGTGAAAAAGTTCGGCGGTCGGTATTGCTCGATTCCCGCGCAGACCTATTGCTGTTTGGCAACGCCGAGCGAGCGATCGTGGAATTAACACATCGCCTCGCCGCCGGAGAAGCTATATCGACGCTACGTGGTATACGCGGCACCGCATTTATCACCCGGGGGGTCGAGCCGGGATTTAGAGAACTGCGTTCTACCGATGTTGATAATCCAGGTCCTGTCGATGTGCACCCAAACCCCTATGAAGGCATGGCACCCAGCCAGTGTGATACCGACGAGACGTCTGACGACTCGGTGCAAGCTGTTCGTATTATGCCGGCAAAGAACCCCGCCGCTAGTGTGATTCGCATACCCTCTTTCGAACAGGTGCGCGATGACCCGGTGCTTTACGCTCACGCCTCGAGAGTTCTGCATAAAGAGACCAATCCCTACAATGCCCTCCCTCTGATACAGGGGCATGGAGATAGAGATGTGTGGATGAACCCGCCGCCTATTCCACTCGAAACTGAAGAGCTCGACTGGGTTTTTGAGCTGCCTTATGCACGTCGCGCCCACCCTGCCTATGGCGAGGCTAAGGTACCCGCCTTCGAAATGATTCAACACTCTGTCAACATTATGCGGGGCTGCTTTGGCGGGTGCACCTTCTGTTCGATTACTGAGCATGAAGGCCGTATTATTCAGAACCGCTCTGAAGATTCTATTATTCGGGAAGTCGAAAAAATTAGGGACACCAGCCCCGCGTTCACCGGAGTCATCTCAGACCTGGGCGGACCCACTGCTAATATGTGGCGGTTGGCCTGCAAGAGCAAAGAAGTCGAAGCGAAATGTCGCAAGCTATCTTGCGTCTTTCCAGGCATCTGTAAAAACCTGAACACCGACCAGACTCCCCTGGTATCGCTGTACCGACGCGCCCGGGCAGTTCCGGGAGTCAAAAAAGTCTTGATTGCCTCGGGACTGCGCTACGATCTGGCCGTGGAAACCCCCGAGTACGTAAAGGAATTGGTCACGCATCATGTGGGTGGCTATTTGAAAATAGCCCCGGAGCACACAGAAGAAGGGCCTCTGGGGCACATGATGAAACCCGGCATTGGTACCTACGAACGCTTCAAAACCCTGTTTGATACCTACTCCAAACAAGCCGGCAAAAAACAGTATCTCATCCCTTATTTCATTGCCGCGCACCCGGGGACTCGTGACGAGGACATGGTGAATCTTGCGCTATGGCTGAAGCACAACAAATTTAAGGCTGATCAGGTACAAACCTTTTATCCATCCCCCATGGCCACCGCAACGGCCATGTATCACAGCCGCCACAACCCGCTAAAACGAGTCCGCCGAAACAGTGATGCCGTCCCTGTGGTGAACAAGCTCAAGCAGCGCCGGCTACACAAAGCTTTCCTGCGCTACCACGACCCGGAAAACTGGCCCCTGCTGCGAGAAGAGCTCAAACGCATGGGGCGCCGTGACCTCATCGGTAACGGCAAGCTTCATCTGGTACCGTCAAGAGATCCACCAAAACGACATAGGCGGGTAACAGGCAAGGGCAATTCGTTCGCGACACAGCATACCGGTCTGCCTCCGAGGCAACTAAAGTGAACGTCTCGATAATCCGCGAGAAAACGTCCCTCCTAGGTGGGCAGCGTTCGCGATTTAATCGAAGCTGGGTCACTGCGGCGGCAGCCATGGGCTTGCTGCTGTGGAGCCTACCCGGATCCGCCGACGCCAATGCCAAGGCCAACCTAATCTTAGGAGAGCCTCTGCCCCCCGTGACCATCACCGAAGGCGGCCAGGTTATCCTCGACGGCGATGGCTACTCACTGGCCCCCTGGTCTTGGCCCGGCAGTTCAAACAAGGTTCAGGTGCTCCAATACGTTGCTGGCACCCGTAAGGGCGGTGATCTTTACGACCCAATGACCGAACGCATGCGGCGAGAGCTTGATTTTGACCGCTATGACATTACAGCTGTCGTTAACCTCGAGGTGACCTCGGCGTTTGTAAAACCCTTTGTGCGCAGTGCCGTGGTTGATGAGCAGCGAATCTTCACTAGGGCAACACTGGTTCTGGACGAACAGGGGATCGGCCAGGCTACCTGGAATTTGACCCAGCAGGCTGCTTTTGTGGTGGTGGACCGAAAAGGCCTAGTCGTCGATGTTATCCTGGGCGCCCCCTCTAAAGCGGATTTCGAACGCAGTTTTCAGGTGCTCCGAAACTTAATTGCCTCGGAATAACTGATAGAGAGCCTTGGCAGCTCATCAGCGAACCCCACCGGGCATGAATTTCTGCCCCTGCTGCTTGGCGGCATTCACCAAACCCGCAGCCGCAATATTGCCACTTTTACTCCGCGGCTACTCCCGTTATCCTGCCCCCCACAATAAATTGCGGCTTACCGCCGTGTCGCTACAACTTACTCGCACCAACACGCAGCACCCCGCTGGCGTGAACCGGAGATCTGTATCCATGAATATGACAAAGCGCCACTTACCTTTCGCCGCCGCTGCCCTTGCTATGGCGGTCCAGCTTGAGGCCAACGCCATGTTGGAAGAGGTAGTCGTTACCGCCACCAAGCGTCAGCAAACCCTGCAAGAAATCCCTATTGCGGTCTCCGTGATTACTGCCGAGTCTATCGAGCAATCTCAGGTTTTGGATATCAAGGATTTACAAACGCTGGTCCCCAGTCTTCGGGTCACTCAGCTACAGGGCAGTGCCCAGACCAACTTCATCATCCGAGGCTTCGGTAACGGCGCAAACAATCCGGGCATTGAGCCCTCGGTGGGTGTGTTTGTAGACGGTGTCTACCGGTCTCGCGTAGGCAGCGCCCTGGCTGATCTACCCAAAGTAGAGCGCATCGAGGTGCTGCGTGGTCCGCAAAGCACCCTCTTTGGTAAAAACGCGTCGGCAGGTGTTATCAATGTAGTAACCGCCAAGCCAGACCTCGTTGGATACAGCGGTTCCATTGGCGCGACAGTCGGCAATTATAACCAGACGATCATACGCGGGGACGTCACAGGCCCTATCACTGACAACGTGGCGTTCAGTCTGTTTGGCAGTGTTAATGAACGGGACGGTTATTTTGATAATCTGACCACCGGCAACGAATTTAACGAACTTAATCGTTGGAACTTCCGCGGCCAGTTGTTGTGGGCACCGTCAGATCGTGCTGAGGTGCGACTAATTGTCGATGCCGAAGAGATCGACGAAGTGTGTTGCGGGGTTGCCAACCTGGTTGATGGTCCCACCGGCGGTATTGTGCGAGCGCTAGGCGGCGACCTTGTTGGTGACGCTCCCTTCGCCTACGCAAACTATCAAGACTTCGATCCCAAAAATGAGATCGAGACAAACGGCGTTTCGCTGCAGATTGAGTACGACTTTGACAGCTTTGCGCTGACTTCGATCAGTGCTTTCAGGACGCTGGATCAGTTCCAGTCGGGGGACGTAGATTTCACCAGCGCTAGGCTTATCAGTGCAGAGATGGCTGACGCCCGAGACACGGAAATCGACACCTTTACACAAGAGCTGCGACTCACTTCGACCAGTGATGGACCCCTGCAGTGGATGGTTGGGGCATTTTATTTCAACGAGGAAGTGACCAACGACGAGAACTTTGGCCTTGGACCTGATTTTAGATCCTATGTCGATGTCCTGCTCGCCAGCCTTGGCGCGCCGGGTGCTCTGGGACAAATCGAACAGACTTTGGGCCTTCCCTCTGGTTTTATTTATGCCGACGGCACGGGCAACCAGTCTGAAACCTACACCCTCGACGACGAGACTCTGTCGTTGTTTGCGCAGATCGACTACGACCTGACCGATGCGCTGACACTGACAGCAGGAATTAACTACACCCAGTCTGAAAAAGAAGCTTCTGCCGCAGTCGTTAATGACAACTTTTTCGGTACCATACCTCTGGCAGCATTCGGTCTGGACGCTCTGTTGCCGGCGCAGTTTCTACCGCCTTTTGTGGCTTATCCCAATTCAGTAGAAGACGGTCGTAGCGACGACAGTGATACCACGTATACGCTTCGCCTTGCCTATGACCTGACCCCCAACGTGAGCGTCTACGGTGGTGTTAGCACCGGCTTCAAAGCCACATCATGGAACCTTTCTCAAGATACTGGCCCTCTTGCCGCAGACCTAGATGCCTTACTCGCAGCGGGTGACCCTGCCCTACCGGCACTGACCGCATTTGGCCTGCCGCCGGGCTTCGCCAACTACCCCGGAGCGATCGCTGACGCGACACGACTAGCCGGTCCGGAAGAGTCCGAAGTTTATGAAATCGGGCTGAAAGGCACCTGGGACACAGTGTCTGTGAACTTGGCGATCTTCGATCAAGAGATTGAGGGATTTCAGTCCAACGTATTCACCGGCACAGGCTTTGTCTTGGCTAATGCCGGCAAGCAATCCACCGAAGGGGTTGAGGTAGACATCAAATGGGCCCCCACGGATGGGCTGCGATTCGGGTTTGCTGCCACCTGGCTGGATCCTCTGTATGACGATTTCAAAGGCGCACTGGGTCTTGATGGGCCTGAAGATTTCTCGGGCCGCCAACCCTCTGGCATCCCGGAGTTTTCCGCCAACACCAATGTGACTTACAACTTTATGGCGGGGAATGCCATGAGCTACGTCCGGCTTGAGAATGTTTTCGAAGGAGAAGTGCAAGTTGTGGATAATATACCTTCATCGATTGCTTCTCGAAAGGTCAACATGATCAACGCGAGCGCGGGCGTCACATTTGCCAATGGGGTGCAATTGAACCTGTGGGGTCGCAATTTAACGGGTGACGAGTATCTTTTGTCGGCATTCCCGTCCGTTGCGCAGGCGGGCAGCATTAGCGGGTACCCCAGCCAGCCAAGAACCTACGGGCTCACGGTAAAATATAACTTCGACTAAACAACACAATTATGTGAACACGGCGGCGGGTGAGCGCTGCGGCAATATCGGGCGCTCACCGTTGTCATACACGGTGTGTGGCTCTGATAGACCTGTTGCTCGAATCGTAAGTCCGTATCGTGCCCGGGGTTGGGGGTGCTGGCTAAAGTTGGCATCGTGCAGGTCCACCTGTTAAGACATAGGTCCGGGTAGCCTCATTGAACTCGGCGACAGCGAGTGCTCTAACGGCTCACAGAGGCCGCTAGCAGCGGGCACGACTCACCTCAGGCCCTTGAGTCAGTACCTTGAGTCAGTACCTTGAAATCGCATCCATTCATTACTGGTGGAGAGCGTAGAGCCAACCCCCTGATACGGCGTGCTGCAGCAGGATTGGTTAACAAAGTCTCGATCTGACTAGCACTGCCACCACCTTCGTCATGTGTAATCCAGCGATCTCAGAGCAAACCACTCCGAGTCCGGCACACTTCAATCTTGATAAAAATGTGCTTACCCAAGGCCTCCCACCTCTGGCAGACAACGCAGTATCTGTCGTATTACATCGAAAATAACGGGTAAACCGCCTGGCTTATCGTGTTGCCTCGCCTTTACAGGTAGAAGCGTGGCTGCACACCGCTACGCCTGTCTCTTATACACATCTCCGAGCCCACGAGACCTCTCTACATCTCG
>OJDG01000238.1_pt1 | contig 14354 bp, 12 predicted proteins | sample 1592411 | NCBI WGS metagenome assembly OJDG01 (sample SAMN05416759, study PRJEB24817) | seawater metagenome | isolation source: Sea water | place: Canada:Atlantic | collected 2013-07 | reverse complement strand
CTACACACTGCATATCGTCGGCAGCGTCAGATGTGTATAAGAGACAGGAGTGGAACCAGCGGTGGTGCCGGCGATATCGAGGGTAATATTACCGGGCGCATAGGCTGGATAATCATCGCCATAGGTAGCTCGGTTAAATTCGGTGAAAGCATCACCCGTTGACAGATACTGGAACTCACCGATAGACGTGGTCTTAACATCATTGATATATATGCCACCCAATAATCTGACACGATTGTCAGCATCAGTGCTTACGCGGAATTCATGGGTTGTGCGCTCATTATTGGTCTGATCACGGTACATTTTAGTAGGATCAAAACAGCTATTTTCTTGTTGCGATACCGGAGAGGTTGCGCCAGCTGCACCACCACTGCATAGGTAGTAGGTAATGTAACCACCGCCGTTGTTGTAGTGTGTATAGTCGACTAGAGCATCGACATCGCGGTCTAAGTAGCCACCGGTGTAAACCATGTCCAAGTTTGCCACTCGCCCCTCAAGCGTCCATGTAGTCAATCCAAAATCGTCTTGAGTACGCTCGGGAGCGTATTTCTGCGACTTGTCATCACCCAAACGTGGGTCGATTAGGAAAGAGCCCTCAACATCAAGCTCCTGAGAGGTGTGCTGGACCAAAACGCTCCAGTCTTCATTGATATCAGCTGCAACCCCAATACGGAATCCGTTATATGAAGCTTCATTCCAATCCTCTTCAACAAATGAGGCATTATTGGTCGACTCCAAGGTAGAGTTTGGACGTTTATCAAAGCGGGTGCCATAGCCATTGAGCTGGTTTCTATCGACCACCGGGCCGCTTGGAGTAAAAGTACCAGCAACGTTGTCAATGTAACCACCCTGATTATCGCTAAACCCAACCATGCGCAAAGCGACATTCTCGCCTAGAGGAAGATTAATCATGGCTTCCATCTTATTACTATCAGAGCCACCAGCAGTAGTGCTGATACCAAGATCGACTCTACCTTCAAACTCGCCAATAACCGGCTTATTGGTAATCATTCGCACTGTGCCTGACTGCGAGCTAGCGCCGAATAGAGTGCCCTGTGGACCAGCCAGTACCTCTACACGCTGAAGATCAGCGGCATACAAATCAAGGTTACGTGCACCGAAAGAAACGGGCATTTCGTCAAGGTAGAGAGCAACGCCCGGAGCAGAACCCTGGGCCGACGAAACAGTTACAGAGCCCTGCTCTGAGGCAGAACCGCGGATATAAACTTCACGAGCGCCAGGACCAATACCTGCGCTAACGACGTTGGGCAGATACTGTACATATTCATCAAACGTCTGCACATTGAGTTCTTTAAGCGAATCGCCCCCAAGTGCGGAAATAGCAATTGGAACATCTTGCATATTTTCTGCACGCTTGGTTGCCGTCACGATAACTTCTTCAAGCTCCGCGCTCGCCATTCCAGCAAATGAAACACCCATGGCAATCGAAACTGCCAAACTTAGTTTGTTATTTCGGTACATATTTACAACCCCCAAAAATGAATTTTTATTCCTACCTAACTTCAAAAGATTCGAAGTATGCGTAATTTTTTACACGTCACTACCCGATAATCTCCCTGAAAAGAGGGAGATACAAATTAAAAAACTAAATCCATTTATAATTTTTGCTTATTAAGCGCTCAGGCTTAATTTGCTTTTAGGTGGGTATTGTGTAACGTTTGAATCCGTTCATGCCTCACAAATCACTCAGACACCATAACACAGGTAATCAGTGATGGCTAAACCGTGAGGCCTGTTGATAGTAGAAGAATAGCCTTGTATAGCAGGTTAAACCAAATAAATTCGGTCTTTGATATAGTCCAGCACTTTCGTAAATTTAATTAATAAGCTGAATTTTTTCTGCGTTTAGCGAGATACGCTTGCTCTTATAGAGTGAACCCAGCGCCTGCTTATACTTCTTCTTCGACACCTTAAAAATACGGTAGATATCATCCGGATTGCTCTTATCTGTCAAAGTTGATTCACCCCCAGCTTCGGTTAAATGCCGAATAATTTGCTCGCCTAGATCGTGATCACCTTGCAATGTGCTCTGAGAAATCAACAGATCAATCTTACCATCGGCGCGGATTGATTTAATAAATCCCGGTAGGCGCTCACCAATTTTAAGTGGCCTAAAGGCATCGGTACGAAAGATAAGCCCTAGAGATTGATTGTCAATCACCGCTTTGTAGCCTAACTCAGTGCGACCCGCAATCAACAGATTGACCTTCTGGCGCAGCTCCAAATGGACTGGCTCTTCATCGAGGTGATGATTGAGCTTGGTGGATGCGGCTATACGGTCGGAGTTTTTGTCGTGAAACACATGGACTACATAGGAATAGCCCACTTCCATCGGCTTTTGCTGTTCGTTGTAGGGCACCAATAAATCTTTGGGCAACCCCCAGTCCATAAAGGCTCCGGCATGGTTAATATCCACCACAGTGAGCATTTCGCAACTACCGACCTCAACCTTAGGCTTTTCAGTGGTAGCAATCAGCAGATCATCGGAATCAAAATACAAAAACACATCAATCCAGTCGCCAATCTCGCAGCCCTCTGGCACATAGCGCTTTGGTAACAGGATGGTATCTAGATCATCGCCATCGAGATAGACACCAAAGTCTACCTCTTTAACAACTTGGAGTTTATTGAATGTGCCGATTTCTACCATGGAAGTGCGCCGCGTTTAAAGTAAGTAACTCGCTGGGTTTCAGCGGCGGCAGTATACAGCAGTTAGGTACGGCTAAGCACCTGTGGTTTAGGTGCTGATTACAGGCTCTATCTGTAAATTTGGCGAGTTATTGAGTGGATGGGTCTCAATGCTGGTTCGATTTTGGTGATTAGTGATATCCACGTTATCTGGATTTATATCCTCTTAAAATTAAGTAGCCTACCAGATTAGCCTTAACAACTTTTGCGGGGCTTTTATTTTAACTAGGCGCCGCAGAACCTTATAGGCTAGGTTATCTCGTTATTGACTTAGCCAAGCCTGAATTGAGAACCCCCCATGAAAATAGCTTTTACCACCGATTTTAAAAATGTCTGGATTCTAAGTCTAAGCTGCGCTCTTGCGGGCTCTATTATGCCCTTAATGGTTCTAGTAGGCAGTTTGGTGGGGACAGATCTAGCACCCTCCGCAGCCTGGGCCACGACGCCTATCGCACTGATGATTTTAGGCACCGCACTCGCGGTTATCCCCGTCTCCCGCAGCATGCAAACTCTAGGGCGTAAAAAAGCCCTTTGGCTGTTTATGGGGCTGGGTATTGCGGGCTGTGGGCTGGCCACGATTTCTCTGCAGCTACAGAGCTTCACCATGTTTTGTCTCATCTCGGTGCTGCTTGGCACAACCAACACAGCACTATTGCAAATCCGCTCTATTGCCATGGAAAATGTAGCGGCCATGTTCCTGCCATCCTTTATCGCGCCGTTATTATTTAAGTACTTTAAGATCAGGGGCATGATGGTGCTGGGGTTCATCTGCTACTGTGCCACTATTGTTATCGGGTTTTCCGATACCAGTGTCAGTGGTTTCTGGTTACAGCTGGTATTACTAGGGGTGGGCTGGAATTTCTTATTTGTGGCTGGCACATCGTTATTACCTAGCACCCATCACCATAATGACCGTTTTAAAGCGCAGGCCATTAATGACTTTGCGGTATTTTCATTTCAGGCCCTTGCCGCCTTGTCAGCAGGCTGGGCAATAAACCTTATTACTTGGCAGCAGATGCTACTCGGCTGCCTAATTCCAATCTGTTTAATGGTCGTGATGCTAATCTGGGAGGGCCTTAAAGGCACTCAGGCTCAAGCCATAGAAAGTTAGCCGCGATAAATACAGCCGCTGGTGCAGGTCTCTTTTATCTGCACCGCGCTCAGCAGTGGCAGTCTGGGCTTAAGCTTCTGCCAGATCCACAGAGCCAGATTTTCACTGGTAGGGTTTTCCAAGCCTTCAATATCGTTAAGGTAATGATGGTCGAGCTGATCGTAAATCGGTGCAAAGGCCTGTTTGATATCCCCAAAGTCCATAATCCATCCAGTCTGCTCTCCGACAGGCCCCTCGACATAGATCGAAACCAAAAATGAATGCCCATGCAGGCGCGCACATTTATGCCCTTCTGGAACATTTGGCAGGCAATGAGCGGCTTCGATACTAAATTCTTTATAAATCTGCATTTTTTGGGTTCAAAACGAGTGAAATTAGGCGGTATATTAGGGCTGTCAAATGAATATGTATATAGCACCAGAAAACGTTTGACAGGCATCTTCAATTCGGTAGAATGCGTCGCTCTCTCAGGGGGTGGTTAGCTCAGCTGGTAGAGCATCGCCCTTACAAGGCGAGGGTCACAGGTTCAATCCCTGTACCACCCACCAATAGAGTAAATGATTCACGGACCGGTAGTTCAGCTGGTTAGAATGCCGGCCTGTCACGCCGGAGGTCGCGGGTTCGAGTCCCGTCCGGTCCGCCATAATCAATAATTAAACCTCTTCTAAATAGAGGTTTTTTTATGTCTGACGATTTTAGCTAGATTCATGTCATTAAAAGTAAGTTCTTGCCTATTAAAGATAATCCCAAGATGCATAATGTGGATTACCACCTGTTGATCTAATCCAATAAGATGCAATTCTATTTAATATTTATGTAAATTTGAGTAGATATTTTTTGCTTTAAAAGAAGATAGATGCAGCTTAAGAGACCGCGAGTTTAAGTCTGCCGGTAAAAATGGCGATGAACTTTAAGTTACTGCTAGTTTGCCGCTATCTATAGCTACAGACAACTACCTGCAAATCAATTTATCATCCTCCACACAACTTGATGTATCATTCTGGGGCAGCATAAAAAAGAACAGGCTAGGGTATGTCGGTAAGATTTGACCACCAATTTAATCACTCAGCAGATCAGCTATGGGCCATCGTGGGTACACCTGATCGTATCGACTGGGTGCCGGGCGCGGCCAGCTGCACATATGATGGTGAGGTGCGGTCTCTATCCCTGCCCGGTGCTGGAGATATTAAGGAAAGAATTCTAAGCCGCGACGACGATCAGCGCAGCATGGAATATTCCTGTTTTGAAACCCCCGCCCCACTGGAATCTCATCATGCCAGCATGCAGATAATCCCGAACGCTGATGGCTGCCGCCTGATCTGGGAAACTGCTGTAACACCGGTGGCCTTTGAGAGCTTTATTCGCACCAGCATGGAAAGATGCCTAGAAAGAATTAACGAAATTTTGAAAAGTTAGAACCGCATTTCCAGCATCTCAGCGTTTACCGCCGCCAGTATTTGCTCATCAGGCTTTTCACTCAACCGAGCCACAGGAATACTGTCGCGAATCTTCTCGGCACTATCTAACAGGCAAATTTCCGTTTTTGCTAGCGGCCCTGAAGTAAACCCACTGGTACCCATACCTTCCTGAACGCGGCTAATCAGATCTGTGTCTTCAGCATTGACCTGACGGTTAATACGCCAGTTTAGATACCTAGCCACCTGTACTTCTCGCCGATCATCGGGCAACGCATAAGGCAGTTCCCGAATCATGGTAGTGGTGGCGCTAATAGGGATAAACTGCATAAAGTCCATCTGTTCCGGATACACATCAAAGGCCAGATTTGGCCACAGCCGGTAATACACCCAGTGCCGCTGTTTATCGGCGGCTAAATGGTCGACAAAAGGCATAATTTGATCATACAGACGATTAGATAATGTGTTCTTGCGGCTCTCACGCACATCGCCCCACATCTTATGAATATAGCCACCGGCCTCACTCACATCCAAGCCATAGCTATTGCCCACCAGCGCAGATAATCCAGGGTGTGCCACATGGATATGCAGGGCATCCACATAGTTGTCGGCAATTTGCTTCCAATTAACGTTGCGCGGACGCATTACCACGCGCGCCAAGGGTTCTAATTCTTCTAGCCGGTAGGGTAGGATTTCCTCAAGGTATGGGGCAAATTGGTCGGCGACACTGGGGCCATCTTCAGGCAGTATTTTGACAAAAATAAAGCCCTGAAATATTTCCATCTCAACCGCTTTTAAACCATGGCTGGCATCATCAAGATCTGCAAACTGATCGCGGTATGGCACGCTTGCCAGATTACCAGACAGATCATAGCCCCAGGCGTGGTAGGGACAGGTAACGCGCTTGCCGCAGTTGCCCGAATCACCATCGAGCAACTTCGCCGCGCGATGCGAGCAAACATTGTGGAAAGCACGCACAACGCTGTCATCACCACGGATAGCAACAATGCGTTCGTCGAACAACTCAAAGGTATAGTAATCGCCATTATTGGGGATATTGGACAGATGGCAAACCAGCTGCCAGGTCGACAAAAACAGCGCTCTCTTCTCTAACTCAAAAAAAGCATCACTCGAATAAGTCCAGCTTGGTAGGCTTCGAAAATTAGTTGTCATAATGGTAACTCTAGCTAGTCGTCTTAATTTAAATACGCTGCAGCGGGCGCGTCAAACAGGTCGGTCCACCCTCACCTTTGCGACTAATTTCCGATCCAGTGTAAGTTACCACAGTGCAACCTGCGGCCTCTAACCTGGCCTTAACGCCCGGCAGATTTTCAAGCATCAGTGCTGAACGAGGTGCCATAGCCAACACATTACAACCCATGGGCAGATATTCCTCTTCCGGTACATCGACAAATGCTATGCCCTGCTGCTGTAACCACAAAATAAAATCTTGAGGCATAAAGGGTCTGTATATCAGAGCCAAATCTTTATCCAGCGGCGAGATGATGGACATTAAATGAAGCACATCATCCGGATGATCGGGATCCGGAAGCTCAACCACAAATAATTCAACCTCAGTGCCGAGAATATCTTGCAGCTGCCTAATACCCTCTTCATTGGTGCGCGGGCCCAAGCCTACAGCGGCATGGTGCTCATCTAACCAGATAAAGTCCCCGCCCTCCAATGTGCCTGGGCTGGTGATTTGCCCGGCCACTGTATGGCCCAACTGGGCATAGACAGCAGCGTTTGCCGCGGCCTCCGGCGTGCGACTTGCGCGACCCATATTGCATACTATTAGCCCCTTAGGGCTGACCAAAATACTGTCTCTGGTATAAATACTGTCGATGGTCAAGGTATCTGCCGCTGGCAGCTCAATCACCTCGTCACAATCTAACTGCGACAAGAACGCCTCATATTCAGCTAGTGCAGCAGCCATATCTGGCTTGTCATGGAAACGCAGCGCCTGCCACTCAGAGGCTAACTTTTCGTCACTGACAAAGGCATTCTGTGCGTGGCGCACAGCGACCTGTGCGATTTTGGAATATTCGTCAAATTTCAACATCTCATTCTCTCGTGTCTCTACTTTCTTTTTTTCTTTCTAACTAGGGCTATTCTGTCGACTCTTCTCTTACTAGGGCATAAAAAGGCATGCCCATCAGGATCAACAGAAACGAATAAAATACAATTTCTGCGCCGGCACCCCAGATCGCGAAAAATGAATATAGGAATGCCGCAATAGCTAGACCAATGGCTCTATTGCGGTCTGCACCCGCATCATCACGCTTTAAAAAGTAAAACTCAGCGACCGCTGAAAACGCGTAAGCCATCAATGTCGACAGGGTCGATAACATAGCCATAAAGGTGAATGCGGCCACTAGGCCCTTAGTGTAATTCAGCATTAATAGTGCGCTCACAAATAGACCTGACACAATAAATGAAAAAGCAGGAGTGCCCGACTTACTCAAGGTGGCAAACCTAACTGGCAGCAGATGATCCTTGGCTGCCGCTAAAGGAACATTGCCCGCCGTCAATGTATTAGCATTTAATGAACCCAGAGTAGAAATAAGCGCACCTACAGTGATAAATGCACCGCCAATTGGCCCCATTATTTTTGTTGCCGCCAATGTAAAGGGCGCAGTAGATATCAGCAATTCTTCAGCCGGAACCACCAGTGCAATCGATAGGCTCACCAAAAAGTAAATCGTCAATATTGTTAATACTGAGGCTATTAGAATACGCGGGATCATCTTGTCTGGCTCGGCCATATTATCGGCAGGTACAGTAGCCGTTTCTATCCCCACAAAAGACCACATTACTAACGTAGTTACTGTCGCTAATAAGGCTATAGGGTGCAGTTCGGTAGGATTAATCGGCGGCAATAGCTCTGGCTGCATATTGGCAAAGCCCATCACTATCATCACCAGCAACGGCACTATTTTAAGCAGCGTGGTAACCACCTGAAAACTACCGCTACCCTCTACACTGCGAATATTTAATCCGATGATAGTCCACACCAACGCCAGCGAAACAACCAGCGATGCAACCGCTGACTGGGCTATCAATGGTACAAATACACCCAGATAGCCGACAAAGGCCGTCGCTATTCCCGCCACCGCAGCTATGCAGGCAATCCAGTAAGTCCAGGCAATCAAAAACCCGGCAAAGTTTCCCAAGCCAGCACGCACATAGGCATAGGGACCACCCAGCTTGGGGACGCGGCGCACTAAACGGGAAAGTGATAGCGCCACCAGCAATGTGCCCGCTCCGGCAATTAGCCAACCAGCTAGACCCAATAGGCCATAAGGGGCCAATAGCGTGGGCATCATAAATACGCCAGAGCCTATAGCGCAGCCGACTGCAATTGACCAACCGCGCCAAAATCCAATTTCGTTATGAGAACCTGTTGCCTGTTGCGATGGCATACAAAACCCCTGCTTTTTTAAGGCACGGTAACAGGGGTGGAGATTATTGCAAAGGATAACGCCGCTGTTTTAACTATGTATCGATCTGCCCCTTTAAAAAAACACGTTAAACCTAGAATAACAACGCTCAGTTTTAATAGACTCGAGCAAAGAAAGTAGTACCTACAAAAATAGGCAATGAATAGACTTTCAAGTTTAGAACTGCTGAAGCTAACCGCTGGCTTTATTGCAGAGTGGGACAAGAATTTTATAAATTTATACAGCGAGTTTAGAGACGTAATTAACGGCCCAAGAAATGATGTGTTTTCGCATATAAAGATCGGCAATATTTACGTCGACCGATTCGGAAAGATCATAGGGTGTGACGCTTCCGAGAGCGCCACACATAAAAAAGCCCCTTAATTGCAGTTTTTTTGTGTACCGATAAGACGGGATGAGAATCTTTCCGTTCGACTAGTCACCCCGAGGGGTAACTCAGATTAAGCCGCAACGCGGCGCAGCCCCATAGGGGTTAAAACAGGCCGGCATCAGTTTGTCGTCAACTCTTTCTAGTAATCTAAATCTTTCAAAAACTCGATCAAAGAGTGACTGGCGACAGGGAAAAGACTGGGGGTTATTAGCAAGAAATAACGGAAGGATTGACCATCTAACTAGCAGTGGCTGGGCCCAGTATTAAAGATTTGGAGAAAAATCATCTACCCGCCTTAACAAAACCAGCGCAAAGCGCAGACAAACTCGGCATATTAAAGGTTGATATACTACACTTTCGTAGATAAAGTAGATTTTGTCGGAGCGAGCTCCATCCAACGAGTCTTCAAAGACGACAGTCAGATATAAAAACAAATATTCTTAAATTTGAGGGGAAATCATGAAACTTATTCATTCCAAACGTTTAAGCCTTGCGGTTGCGACCGCTGGCGCGTTGATGGCAGGTATAGCTCAAACTGCTGAGATCGACGAAATTATAGTTACAGCGACTAAATCTGAGAAAACACTCCAAGAAGTTCCAGTAGCGGTTACCGTGGTATCTGCAGCGTCTATCGAAGCTGGCAATGTCACAGATTTAATGGATCTAAAGCAATTAGTTCCATCTTTTGACACACGACAGAATCAAACAACCATCAACTCTTCAGTTTACATCCGCGGTTTTGGTGGCGGCGGATCATCAGTGGGCATCGAGCCCGCGGTGGCCATTGTTGTCGATGGCGTTTACAGAACGAGAATTCCTGGCGCCCTAGATGATCTTCCTGCGGTTGAGCAAATTGAGGTTTTGCGGGGACCGCAGAGCACTCTGTTTGGCAAGAGCGCTTCGGCCGGCGTGGTAAGCATAAGAACTAAAGAGCCCTCTCAGGAAACTCAAGGCAGCGCTAGCATGAGTGTGGGTAACTATAACTCTAGACATGCCAAGTTCTATATGACCACTGGCGTTTCAGAGAACGTTGCTTTTGCTTTAAGCGGCAGCAAGAACTCACGAGATGGTTTCTTCCAGAACCAAGTTGAGGGTGCTCGGGGAGACGTTGGCGATCGAGATCGTTACTCAGTGAGAGCTGATTTTCTTTATACGCCATCAAATGATCTCTCTATGCGCCTTATTGCTGATAGGAGCTCTGCTGATGAGGTGTGCTGTGGTGTAGTCAACGCCTATCGACTAGATCAGGGATCCTATATAGTCGTAGCAGCTGCGGGTGGTACGATTCCCAATGCAGCTACTGATCCTGACGCGGCGCATGCTGGGAAGACTTACTTTAACTTCCGTCCCAGCAACGAAAATGTCAACGAGGGCATCTCCCTAACCATCGAGAAGGATCTTGGCTGGGGCGCGCTTACCGGCATGCTGGCCAACCGTACCATGGAGTACTCAACACTGCAGGACGTGGACTTCGATAGCGCTCCCCTTACGGACAGTGGCCGTGACGCAATGAGCGTCGATAGTGATCAAGTTGAGCTAAGACTTGCTTTCTCGACCGGTAATGTTGATTGGACAACTGGGTTGTTCTACTCTGACGAAGATATCTCGGGTACTAGCGAAATCACATTTGGACCAGCATTTAGAAACTATATGGATGCTCAAGCTACAATGCTTACAGGCGCACCAGGTACATTTGATACGCTCGAAAACCCACTAGTGGCAGGTACTTTCATGGGCACAAACCCAGATACGGGAGAAGCTTACACGCAATTCTATGCGCCTGGACAAGGCGTAGTCGATAGCGCCGAGCAATCCAACCAGTCCTTATCAATCTTTGCGCAAGCCGACATACAGTTGAGCGATCAACTTTCTCTATTACTGGGCGTAAGCCGGCTTGATGATGATAAAGAGGTTGCTTTCTCTCAGGTACATAATGTGCCATTTTCCGCAATACCCGCAGCTGCGCTGGGTCCTGCTGCAGCGCTACAATATTTGAAGCCATCTCTTGAGTATCCAAATGCCGGGAATAACGGCAAGTCAAACGACACCAATACTGACTATACGGCCAAGTTGACCTATAAGTATTCAGACTCTGTTACCGTTTACGGTGGTGTTTCAACTGGCTTCAAATCTTCTTCTTGGGACCTAAGCCGAGATTCCAATCCATCACTTGCTGAGATTGCGGCTAATGGGTTTAGCGCAGCGAACAATCCTCTAAACTTAAATCTAGCAATTGATGGCCTGAGATATACAAAGCCTGAGGAATCAACCGTTTATGAGTTGGGTGCCAAAATCCGGTTCGCCAATGGCTACTTAAATCTTACCTATTTTGATCAAGAGGTTAAGAACTTCCAGACCTCAACATTTGTTGGTGGTGGTTATGCCTTCTCGAATGCACCATTGCAAACGTCTGATGGTTTCGAATTTGAGTCGTTATTTGCTCTATCAGAGAACTTAACAGTAGGCTTGGGTGGTATTATCCATGATCCAAAGTATGGTGATGGACATATCGTTGCAGATGTGGACCTCAGTAACACAAGGCCATCAAGAGTATCAGAGCAAAGATATACCGCTTCTGTGAATTATGCATTTAGCGCCCTGGGCTTTGATAACATGCTCTCTATTACTGGTCTTAGTGAGAGTGAGTACTACACTCTAGAGAATCCAAACCATAGAGAGGTTATCTCTGCAAATGGTATGGATGTGTCTAGCAAGGATGTTGTAAATCTTAACCTGTCTATGTCCAAAGGTGCTGGCACATTAACGGTTTGGGCCAACAATGTATTCGACGAGAAATGGATGGAAACAACATTTATCTCTCCTGGTTCAGATGCAGCCGGGGATGCTGCTGCTATCTATAGTGGCTACCCTTCTGCGCCACGTACAGCAGGTGTAACCTTCTCTTTAGACTTCTAAATAGACCTGCATCAAAAAAGGGTGGCTCTAGCGAGTCACCCTTTTTTTTGCCGTCAACTTTACCGACAGCTAACTAATGACTGGTGACCTGGATCCGCTAGATGAGCAAGAAGGGGTCGAAAAAGTCAATCTGCGTCTGTCCGAGGTAATGATTGGGATCTGATGTTCTTTGGCCGCAACCTAACTAGCGAGATCACCGCAAATGGTGCAGCAGATGTACCATTAGCAGCTGGTTCACACCTCCGATACATGGCTGCCAGAGAAATTTACTGCGCACGATTCGGTATAATTTATAATTTTGTTAGCTAGATCAAAGGACGGACATCCCCCATCCTTTTTTACCTTTAAAGACAGTGCTCTGTCTGAAATTGCGACAGCTATGACTGCTTCAGACAGTGATTCCAGATACAGTCGGGCTATTATAAGAAAAAGTCATTAAGTAATAATAACCAGATCCCTCGAGAGATCATAGCCACTATGCCTGCAGTACCATTATTATCCCAACGCTATGTTAATGTTGGCCGCGGCTTTTTAGCGTTGGCAGGGCTGACTATTGCGCTTATGAGTTCTGATCTTACTTTAAATACTCTGAGTACCGACAACCCTGTATTAGTATCAGTAAATCAGCATTCTATCGGCCTGCAACAACTCAACTTTGCCGCACAGCGGCTCACCGGTGCCTCTGCCGTTACCCTTGATAACGAACAGAAAAATATCATCGTTAAATTATTAATTGATGAAGAGCTGCTACTACAGCGCGCTGAATTATTAGGCATTGCCAGCGCAGATCCTGGAATTCGCAAGGCGCTGGCCCGGGCAGTGATTGATAAGACAGCGGACGAATTCTTAGCCCAACCAATTGCGCCACAGCAGTTAAAAGATTTTCATCTCAAGCACCAGATGCTATTTACCCAACCAATGCGCATTAAATTACAGGCTTATAAATTTGTAGACCTAGCCAAGGCACAGCAGGCTTTTGAATCTGACCCACAGCTAACCAAACAAATCTCAATGCTACCACCATCAGCACTACCAGTGCATATGCTGCGCCGCTATCTTGGCAGCAGATTGACCGATATAGCCCTCAGCCTAGAGGTGGGAGAAACTAGCCGCCCTATTTCGCAGCCAGATGGCGTTTATCTTTTAACGATTGTCGAACGACAACCTGAGCAAACTCTACCTTTTGCTCAGGTTCGCCCTCAGGTAGAAGCCGAATATCTGCGTCGGGGCCGGGATGCTGCGCTACAAAATCAGCTGATAGCACTGCGCCAACAGGCAGATATAAAAATTAATCAGGCGCAGGTTAATAAGGCTGATAATGAATAGTGCAACTCATCATTCACTGCGGATTCTAGCCTTGGGAGCCCTGTTGGGCGCAATACTCGGCGCACTAGACGCCACGAACTGGATGGCCCCAAACCAGCGACTTAGCGAGTCATCTATAGCTGCAGTCAACAGCACTCAGATTCGTCTATTGGAATACCAACGTGCGCTAAATATGCTGGCTAGCGAAAAACGTGATGCTGTATCTGATCAAGATCGCGACCTTGTATTACAGCGTTTAATCGATGAAGAGCTGCTGATACAGCGGGGCCTTAACTCAGGGTTAATACGCACCAATATGGCGGTACGCACTGTAGTTCTACAATCAATTTTGGCTGGAATTATGGTCGAAATAGAGGCCAGTAATAGCCAGGAACAGGTACTAGCGGACTATATAGAAAACTTAAAAACTTCCGCTAATATAGAGTGGTCTGCAGGTTGGGAGCAGCCATGAGCCTGTTAAGAACCATAAACCCAATAAAAACCTTGGCCACCGGCATTATTTTATTGCTGATGTTATTAAGCCCTGACAGCAGTGCGCATAACCGCAGCCAGTCTTTTTCTACATGGACCTTTAACGAACAGCAAGTAAGCATGGTTTTTACCATCAAAGCTCGCGAAGTAACCCGCTTAATGGCAGCAGGGATATTGCCGGCAGAAACAATTTTTCTCAATCATCTACAAAACAATGTCCGCGTTCAGGCAAATTCCCTGCCCTGTCCCATCCAAGGCAAAGCAAAACGACTTCCAGCCGCCACTGGTTATCTAAGAGCGAGTCTCAATTTTCATTGCGATCCAAGCACAGACAATACGAACCACGATATTCAGCTAGATAGCTTTTTTATCATAGCTCCATCCCATGTTCATTACGCCCGTATCGCAATCGACCAACAGGCGTCGATCGAATATCTTTTTACCGATGCGGTGCGCAACCATCAGCTCAATCAACAACAGCTAGCCAGTACAAATAGTCTTTATCGCACCATCAGCCAATACATAACACCTGTCTCTTATACACATCTGACGCTGCCGACGATATGCAGTGTGTA
>OJDG01000229.1_pt1 | contig 14629 bp, 14 predicted proteins | sample 1592411 | NCBI WGS metagenome assembly OJDG01 (sample SAMN05416759, study PRJEB24817) | seawater metagenome | isolation source: Sea water | place: Canada:Atlantic | collected 2013-07 | reverse complement strand
GAGATGTAGAGAGGTCTCGTGGGCTCGGAGATGTGTATAAGAGACAGCTCTTCTACTAGATAGGCAATCTTTCGCGTGATGACACTGGTTTTACCACTGCCCGCGCCAGCTAATACTAGCAACGGGCCATCGATATATTTCAGCGCAGCCTGCTGTTGGGGGTTGAGGTTTTGGGCCATTAGTTAATGACTTATGCCATCTCTGCTATGGCGCTGCGTTTCTCTTGTAGCTGAGATAATGAGCCTTCAAAGTCCTCGAGTCTCTGGCGTTCTTTGGCCACCACTTCGGCGGGGGCATTGTCGGCAAACTTCGGGTTGCTCAATTTGCCGGTCAACTTTTTGGTTTCTATGCCTATTTTGTCAATTTCACGATCTAGGCGCGCCAGCTCTGCATCTACATCAATAAGACCAGCCATAGGCACTAGTATTTCTAAGTCGCCGGCCAGTGCAGTTGCGCACAGTGGTGCGTCAGCGGGGTCATCTAACCAGGTAATGGATTCCAGACTGGCCAGTTTGCTGAGGAACTGACGATTGTCCTCTAAACGACGTTTGGCGGTGGCATCACCACGGGCCATATAAATGGGTAGATCTTTGGCGGGGGAGATATTCATTTCTCCGCGCACATTGCGCACACCAATAATCACATTTTTAACCCATTCAATATCGGCGTCGGCCTCGCTATCGACCTTGGATTGATCGGCGACGGGGAAGGGCTGTAACATAATAGTATCGCCCTCTGGATTTAATGTTATGCCTGCTAATGGCGCTATATTTTGCCAAATCTCTTCGGTGATAAAGGGCAGCATAGGATGGGCTAGGCGCAAGACGGATTCTAGTACACGCACCAATGTCCGCCTGGTTCCTTTCTGAATGGCGGGATCGCCATTTTCGTCCCACAGCACTGGTTTAGATAGCTCCAGGTACCAGTCGCAGTATTCATTCCACACAAAGTCATAGAGCGCCTGTGCCGCTAGATCAAATCTGTAGTTATCGATGGCGGTGGTCACTTCGGTTTCGGCTTGCTGCAGACGTGAGACAATCCAGCGATCGGCCAGCGTGAGTCTGTAGTCATCGGAATTATCCTGCCCGCAGTCTTCGTCTCCGTTCTCTCCTTGGGCATTCATCAACACATAGCGTGAGGCATTCCATATCTTATTGCAGAAGTTGCGGTAGCCTTCAAGGCGTTTCATATCCCAGTTAATATCGCGGCCAGTTGAGGCCAGTGCGCAAAGGGTGAAGCGCAAAGCATCTGAGCCATGCGGCTCTATGCCATCGGGAAATTGTTTTCTAGTGCGGCTGGCAATCTTGGCGGCTTGCTGGGGTTGCATCATATTACCGGTGCGTTTTTCCAGCAGGCTTTCAATGTCGATGCCATCAATCATATCTAATGGGTCGAGTACATTGCCTTTTGACTTGGACATTTTCTGACCCTGCTCATCGCGGATCAGGCCAGTGACATACACGGTTTTAAACGGTACTTCGGATTCGCCATTTTCATCTTTGATCAGGTGCATGCTCATCATCACCATGCGCGCTACCCAAAAGAAAATAATATCAAAGCCAGTGACCAGCACATCGGTGGGGTGGAAAGCTTTTAGGCGCTCGGTTTGCTCGGGCCAGCCCTGGGTGCCAAAGGTCCAGAGTGCGGAACTAAACCAGGTATCGAGTACATCTTCGTCTTGGGTCAGGGGTATATCGCCAAGATTGTACTGTTCACGCACGGCGGCTTCGCTCTGCCCTACATAGGCTTTGCCGGCTTCGTCGTACCAGGCGGGTATTTGATGGCCCCACCACAGCTGGCGCGAGATGCACCAGTCTTGAATATTGCGCATCCACGAAAAGTACATATTTTCGTACTGCTGGGGAACAAATTTAATACGGCCATCTTCCACGACTTCAATAGCAGGGCCGGCCAGTTTTTTGGCGTCTACATACCATTGGTTAGTGAGCATGGGCTCGATCACCACTCCACCACGGTCGCCGTAGGGGATGGTCATATCGTTTTCTTCGATGTCTTCTAAAAAGCCGAGGGCGTCCATATCGGCTACTACTTCACGACGCGCGGCAAAGCGTTCCATGCCGCGGTACTTTTCGGGCAATGTGGTATCCATCTCATCGTTGTCGCTGCCATCGCTATTCACGCACTCAGCGGTCTGACGAATATCGGCGTTCATGGTGAGTATATTGACCATGGGCAGCTTGTGGCGCTGGCCTACTTCATAGTCATTGAAGTCATGAGCTGGGGTAATTTTTACGCAGCCTGTGCCTTTTTCCATATTGGCATGGTCGTCGGCAACAATGGGAATCAGCCTGCCTACCAGTGGTAAAAGTACATGCTGACCAATTAGGTTGGTGTATCGTGGATCTTCCGCATTGACAGCAACGCCGGTATCACCCAGTAAGGTTTCTGGTCTGGTGGTGGCGACAACAATATAGTCTTTGCCATCTAAAGTTTTTACACCATCGGCCAGTGGGTAGCGCAGGTTCCACATTTTACCTTTAACTTCGCGATTCTCGACTTCGAGGTCGGAGATGGCGGTATGCAGTTTGGGATCCCAGTTAACCAGGCGCTTGCCGCGATAGATCAGGCCATCTTTATGCAGGCGAATAAAGGTTTCTTGAACGGCGCTGGAGAAGCCTTCGTCCATGGTGAAGCGTTCGGTATCCCAGTCAACAGAGTTGCCGAGACGACGCATCTGTTGGGTAATGGTGCCACCAGATTCTTCTTTCCATTCCCAAATCTTCTCAATAAACTTCTCACGGCCCATCTCTTCGCGGCCGGGCTTACCTTCGGCGGCCAGTTTGCGCTCAACCACCATCTGCGTGGCGATACCGGCATGGTCGGTGCCCACTTGCCACAGGGCATTTTTGCCTTGCATGCGGTTGTATCTGGTTAGGGCGTCCATAATGCCATGCTGCAGGGCGTGACCAATATGTAGGCTACCAGTGACATTGGGCGGCGGAATCACAATGCTGTAGGGGTCGCTTTTGCTGGCCATATCGGGGGCAAAATAACCGCGTTGTTCCCAGGTTTTATACCATTTGGTTTCTATATCCTGGGGGGCAAATGTTTTTTCCATTATTGGGCTCGGTAGTTAATTCTGAGGTAATTTTTTGAGAGGGGAATTATAGGTGCTGGGGCTGATGGTTGCGATTAGTTTTCGCGGTTAAAACGCTCAATGACCTTGGCGCGGATTTTTTCGCGCAGTAACTGTTCCATCTTGGGTCTCATGCGGGTCATCAGTTTGTTGACTATGGCATTGATTTTGGCTTCATCAATAGCAGACTCGCGGTCGGCACTATCGAATAGATGGTGCTGGGCTTCGTCAAATACTTTGCGAGCCTGATGCTCACTGTCGATCTCTTGGTCGAGTGATTCAGTGAGGATGGGTATTTCCAGGCTGTCTATATCTTCGTCGGAGGGCTGCTCGGGTAGTTCAACGGGCTCATTGACGCTGCCAGCGGGCGACAGGTTTTTTTGCAGTGAATAGAGGTCATCCAGAATTTTATCATAATCTGGTTTTGTCGCGTCTGTGCTGTCACTGTGGTCTGTCACTGATCAATCACTGGTGAAATTTTTCAGTTAAGTCATGAAAGCTCAGGGCATAGCCGCGCTCTTTATAGAACTTAAAGTTATCGCGCTTGGCCTGTTCGTACTCTGGCTGTGGGTAAATAATCTCAACTACGCGGTCAAAGCGGCTAAACCAGGTGGGAATTTGCGGCTGCAGGTTGATCAGTATCTGATGGTGATCGCCAGGTTCGGCCTCGGTGCTAATGGCTACTGGCGCATTCTCTACGCCCAGTGCATGGGGTACAAAGGCGGTAGCCTGAAAGCCCCAGAGTTTTTCATCCAACTGCTGGGCGACGGCATTGTCTGGCACTAGGCATAGAACTTGCTGGTTCATTTTTAGGGATTTTTGAATTAACTGGCAGGCGAGGGCAAGGGCAACCTCTTGGTCGCCCGCCAGTTTATAAAATGAAACGCTAGTCACAGAGTTAGTTCGCCTTGCTGCGCAGGTAGTCCATCAAAATCGGCACTGGGCGTCCGGTAGAGCCTTTTTGCGCACCTGATACCCATGCGGTGCCTGCTACATCCAGATGCGCCCATTTATATTTCTTGGTAAAGCGTGCAAGGAAACAGGCGGCGGTAATGGTGCCAGCCTGGGGACCACCAATATTGGCGATATCAGCAAAGTTACTCTTTAGTAACGCATCGTATTCTTCGTAGAGAGGCAGGCGCCATGCGCGGTCACCGCTACGCAGACCACTGCTAAGCAGGCCTTCAGCGAGTTCATCATTGTTGGACAGCAACCCCGCGGTTTCTTTGCCTAGCGCGCCGATTACTGCGCCAGTTAATGTGGCTATATCGATCACGGTATCCGGCTTAAAGCGATCGGCATAGGTGAGGGCATCACACAGAATCAAACGACCCTCGGCATCGGTGTTGAGGACTTCAATCGTTTGGCCAGACATACTGGTGACTACATCGCCAGGTTTGGTGGCGTTGCCATTGGGCATATTTTCTACAGCGGGAATAATCGCCACTACGTTAATGGGCATCTGGGTTTCGATCAGGGCGTTAATAACACCAATGACCGATGCACCACCACACATATCATATTTCATCTCGTCCATGCCGCCGCCGGGCTTAAGGCTGATGCCGCCGGTATCAAAGGTGACAGCTTTGCCAACTAGTACTACTGGCTTGGCGCCTTGCTTGCGACCTTGATACTTAATAACAATTAATTTTCCCGGCTCATCTGAGCCCGCGCTGACGGATAGCAGTGAACCCATTTTAAGCTTGGCCATCTGCGCTTCGCTAAGTACGGTAGTGGTGACCTTGGCTTGGCCCTTGGCCAATGCTTTAGCTTGGTCAGAAAGATAGTTTGGCGTACAGATATTAGCGGGTAGGTTGCCCAATTGACGGGCGGCATTCATACCATTACCCACTGCGGCGCCATACTTTAAGCCTGCATTGGCTGCCTTGTTATCTGCCTTTCTGGGGACCCAGTAGGTTAGTGATTTTAATTTTTGTGCTGGTGATTTTTTTGCCGCGCGTTTTGGCAGCGGCATGTATTTATAGCTGGCGGCCTGAATGCTGCGGGCAATAATGCCTGCCTGCCATTCGTTGTCTTCAGCCAGACCTTCACCCACCCATACAGCTTTTTTAGCTGGGGTCCGAAGCAGCGCAGCAGCACCGGCTTTGATGACTTTAATTTGTTGTTGGGCTGTCTCGGCGCCATCGATGCCCAACAGAATGATGCGCTTTCCGTCGGCACCAGGAATATGCATAACTGTGCTTTCACTGGCCTTGCCAGAAAAATCACCGGCCTTCAAAAGTGACGAAATTGCTCCATCAAGAGACTCATCAAGGGCTTTAGCGCTGTTTTGCAGTTGTGAGCCGGTCATGAGAATGAGAGAATCCGCTTTAATGTTTAACAGGTTTGCGGAAGATGCGGTAAAATCCATATTAGCTCCAAAATTTGATGTTTAACTGACTGAAATAACCCGCGAAGGATACCATTCCGTGTCGCCATGCCCAATAGCTAGAAGCCTAAGTCTTTGATTATTTTCCGCTATCTCTGCCGTGAAATTTTGTCTGCTACCTTTGCGGTGTGCATGGTGTTGCTGATGATTCTGGTCAGCGGTCGGTTTGTAAAATATCTGGCCAATGCGGTGGCGGGCAATTTGGAACCCGGCGTTCTCTTTGCGGTGATTGGCTATCGTATTCCCGGGTTTCTTGAGCTTACTCTGCCACTGGCTTTTTTCCTGGCGATTCTGCTGTCGTTTGGCCGGCTCTATGTTGAAAATGAAATGAGCGTACTTAAGGCCTGTGGTATTTCTGAAACCCAATTGCTGGGTTATACCGCGGTGATGGCAGTGGCACTGGCGCTAGTGGTCGGCTGGTTAAGTCTATCTGTGTCGCCTGCCGGTGTGGCCAAAGCTGAGACTATTTTTGCCGTTCAAAAGGAAAAGACTGAGCTGGATAAGCTGACGCCTAAAAAGTTTTACGGGCTCAGTGGGGGCAAGGGCATTACCTATGCTGAAAATATCACTGAAGAGCAGGAGCTGGAAGATGTATTTCTGGCGGTAACGGCTGGCTCTGTGGAAAACTATGACAGCCGTTTAGTACTGGTATTGGCAGATCGAGGTAGGCAGCAAAAAACCGAAGATGGCAGCGAGAGTTTTTTGGTGCTGGATAAAGGCTATCGCGTTGAAGGCGTACCGGGCACCCATAATTATCAGATTACGCATTTTGAGGAATACGGGGCGCGGCTGGAGGCCAAAAAAGAGATTGTGGAAGACTTGGAAACCAATGCCTTGACTACATCAGCATTGCTGTCTTCAACTGACCCTAAGCTTCAGGCCGCATTGCAATGGCGCCTATCGACACCGCTAATGGTACTGGTGGTAACCCTACTAGCTATTCCGCTAAGTCGCACAAATCCGCGGCAGGGCAAGTTTGCCAGGCTGCTACCGGCAATTATTCTGTACTTTGGTTACCTGGTTTCCCTCAATGCCATGCGCGGTGCCCTTGAATCTGGCTCAGTGCCCATTGAGGTAACGCTGTTGCCAGTGCATCTGCTATTTTTAGGTATCGCACTTCTGTTGTTCCGATCGGGCCGGCTTAATAAGGTGGTGTTATGAGGCGCCTTTCGCGCCATATAGGCGCCACGGTTTTCTCTGCTATTACGATCGCACTGTTGGTCGTGGTGGGAGTGGATGCCATCGCGGCTATTATTGATGAAGGTGGCGCGGTACAGCGCAATTACTATTTTTCTGATGCTCTAATTTATGTGGTAACCAAGTTGCCATCGACCATCTATGAATATATTCCCTTCTCGTCGCTTATTGGCTGCCTGTTTGGGCTGGGTGTGTTGGCGACCAACAGTGAAGTTATTGTGATGCGTGCCTCAGGTGTTTCGCTGCTGCGCATTGTCTATTTTGTGATTAAGCCGGTACTGCTGTTTGTATTGATTAGCACTGCTGTCGGTGAGTATTTTTCTCCTTACCTCGACCAGTTAGCCGAGGGACGACGCGAGTATTTGCGCAATGGCGAGTCGACTAGGGGTTCTGCCTCTGGTCTTTGGAATCGAGAGGGCAGCGAGTTTATGCACTTTAATGCGGTGTTCCCAGGCGGTGTACTGTTTGGGGTTACCCGTTATCAATTTGATAAAGACAAGGCGTTGCGCGAGGCCAGCTTCTCATCGCGCGCCACCTATAACGCCACTGAGAATCTGTGGGTTGAAGAAAATGTGTCGATCACCCGTTTTAAAGAAGATCGCACTGAAACTGATAAACAGATTACCCGGCGCTGGACCTCGGAGCTAACCCCAGAGGTATTAACTGTCAATGTACTGCCGCCCAATGCCTTGTCAATTTCGAGTCTATATAACTACATCAACTTTTTAGAGCTGCAAAATGCAGATACAGCAGTTTATGAATTAGCTTACTGGCGCAAGGTTTTACAGCCGTTGGTGATTATTGGCCTAGTATTGATTGGCATCTCTTTTGTATTTGGCCCGCTGCGTGATTCGACCATGGGACTGCGAATCTTTGTCGGTGTAGTGATTGGAATTAGCTTTAAAATTATCCAGGATATGCTGGGGCCCTTTAGCATTGTCTTTGGCTTTCCAGCACTTTTAGCTGTGTTGGCGCCAGTGTTGCTGTGCATGGGTGTCGGTTTGTATTTATTGAGGCGCGGCGGGTAATTAGACGTTTAAGCAGGGAGCTAGGGTATACAGACCCTTCGCTCCGCTCAGGGTGACATTCGGGGTGCTGTTAGCTTAGCACCCGCCTAACCGCTTGATTCCATCCACAAACCTTTGCATCTCTATGCTCAATAGCCATCTGTGGCGCAAAGTTATTATCTAGCTGCCAGCTTGCGGCAAATCCCTCTTGTCCTGGCCAGACACCAGCTCTTGAACCAGCCAACCATGCTGCACCCAGAGCGGTGGTCTCGGCAATCACCGGACGATCTACAGGGGCCTGCAGAATATCGGCCAGACATTGCATGGTCCAGTCACTGGCGACCATACCGCCATCTACCCTTAATACCGTATCGGCGCCTTGCGACGCATCCTGCGTCCAGTCGGCGCGCATGGCATTTAAAAGATCCAATGTTTGATAGCACACAGACTCCAGTGCGGCCTTGGCAATTTCTGCCGGGCCAGTGCCGCGGGTTAGGCCGAGTATGGCACCACGGGCATCAGCATCCCACCAGGGAGCGCCGAGCCCAGTAAAGGCAGGCACCATATACACTGCCTGACTAGGGTCTGCGTCTTCAGCCAACTGGCCGGACTGATTGGCAGATTCAATAATACCCAAGCCATCACGCAGCCACTGCACCGCGGCACCGGCAATAAAAATAGAGCCTTCTAGTGCGTAAGTAGGTTTGCCATCAAGTTGGTAGGCGATGGTAGTCAGCAGTCGGTTAGTTGAGGTAATCGCAGTGTCACCGGTATTAAGAAGCGCAAAACAACCAGTACCATAGGTAGACTTCATCATACCTATATCAAAGCAGGCTTGGCCCAAGGTGGCGGCCTGCTGGTCACCCGCAATGCCGTAAATATTGATGGCTTCACCGAGCAGACTGGTGGTGCCAAAGTCAGCGGCGCTATCTTTAACGGTGGGCAGCAAGGATCGCGGTATATTAAATAATGCCAGTAGCTCATCGTCCCAGTCGCCGTTGTGAATATTGTAAAGCATGGTGCGCGAGGCGTTGCTGGCGTCTGTTGCATGCTCACCGCCAGTGAGATTCCACAGCAGCCAGCTATCCACAGTGCCAAAGGCCAGTTCGCCACGCTCGGCTTGGGCGCGAGCACCGTCGACATTATCGAGAATCCAGGCCACCTTGGTCGCCGAAAAGTAGGGGTCTAGCAGCAGCCCAGTTTTTTCGGTAACTGTGATTTCAAGGCCTTGATCTTTGAGTTGGTTGCACAGAGCCGCTGTGCGCCGATCCTGCCAAACTATCGCGTTGTAGATGGGTTGGCCGCTGTGGCGATCCCATATAACCGTGGTTTCTCGCTGGTTGGTGATGCCAATGGCGGCAATATCTGCGGCGCTGATGCCAGCATTGGCCAGTGCCTGTTTGGCGGTAGCTAGAGTGGTGTTCCATATATCCATGGGGTCGTGCTCGACCCAGCCGTCGGCGGGGAAATGCTGAGTAAACTCCTGTTGTGCCTGCTCGACAATATGATAATTCTGGTCAAAGAGAATTGTTCTCGAAGAGGTGGTTCCCTGATCTAGCGCCATAATTAGATTGTTCATAATTGTGCTCTTTTATTTTTTCTCTTTGGCGAGTAATACAACTTGGGTAGCAGTATAGCGGTCATGGAGGCATTCTTTGGCCGGCGGCACCAAACACCATAAAAACCCGATACCAGCACAGGCTAGGGAAAGCGTCGCTAGCACGCTGCGGTAGAGGCATTGTTGCGGTGTTGCCAAGGACCCATCGGCCTGCTGCAGTCGCAGGCGCCAGGCTTTCATACCTAACGTCTGGCCCTGCTTACGCCAGCAGATAAAGTAGTAACCCCCAAGTGCACCTAGCCAGCCGAAGAAGCTCAACCACTGGACGATGAGGTTAGGCTGGATGCCCTCTAGATTATCGACACCGTTAAACAGTATTTTTATAATAAGTAGCAGAGCGCCGTAGGCCAGCGTGATGGCAAATAGTAAAAAGGCATCGTAGACGAGCGCAGCGATGCGGCGCAGTAAATTGGCGGAGGGCAGTTGTTCAGTCATGGGGCTGTGATCCAGATTATTTATGCTCGAAGTTTGCCCAAAGCCAGTACAATGCGCAATCGACGATTGTCGCTAACCGTTTTTAATATTGGCAGGAGAGTTTTGTGGATTGGATTTATGGCATTCATGCGGTGCAGACCATGCTTAAGTCATCACCCCAGCGGGTGCGTGAGTTGCATGTGCAGCGTGGGCGAACCGATGACCGGTTGCAAAAGATCCATAAACTGGCGGAACAGCATGGGGTAACGCTGCAGTGGTCAACTGCTAAACGGCTGGATGAAAGAGCTGAGGGCCGCCATCAGGGTGTAATGGCACTGTGTAGTCCGGGCGAAACCTACGATGAAAACTTTTTACTAAATCTGGCTGAAGAGAAGGGGCGAGAGGCATTTTTTCTTATGCTCGACGGCGTTACCGACCCCCATAACCTGGGTGCTTGCCTGCGCTCTGCAGATGGCGCTGGCGTGCATGCGGTGATTGTACCCAAGGATAATTCGGTGGGTTTGACGCCGGTTGTCTCCAAGGTTGCCTGTGGTGCCGCTGAGATCATACCGCTGGTGATGGTGACTAATTTAACTCGCACATTGGACAAACTGCAGCAGAAGGGTGCCTGGGTAGTGGGGACTGCCGGTGAGGCGGAGCAGTATATCTATGATCTGGATCTAACGGGTCCGATGGTACTGGTCATGGGCGCTGAGGGTGCGGGAATGCGCCAGCTGACGCGCAAGCAGTGTGATTTTCTTGGCAAACTGCCAATGGCAGGTGAGGTGAGCAGTCTCAATGTGTCTGTAGCTACTGGTATCTGTCTGTTTGAGGTGGTGCGGCAGCGCCGTTAAGCAGGTTAATATCTGGGCCTCTTTTTTTATCGACTTCCTCAAATCAGCTATTTAGTGATTTAGGCCGTTGGATTTTGAGCGCATAAGATACTAATCTAACACCTGAACAAGGATGTATTGATCATTTAAATAGGGATTACAATGGCAACTTTGGAGCGAACTATTTACTCAATTCCCAATTTATTAAGTCTGTTGCGTTTGGCGCTGGTTCCGGTGCTGATTGGCTTGGCTTATATTGGCGATGCAAAGGCATTTTTGGGGGTGTTAGCTGTTTCGCTGCTCAGTGATGTGCTCGATGGTTATCTGGCTCGCAAGCTTAATCAGGTGAGTGAGCTGGGGGCTAAGCTGGACAGCTGGGGCGATATACTTACCTACGGCTCAATGATTCTCGGCCTGCACTGGATATGGCCCGAGGTTTTTAAGGCTCAGGCAGCCTATCTGCTAGCCACAATGATTTTCTTTATTGCGCCGCTGTTAATGGCGCTGCGCAAGTTTGGTGAGCACCCCAGCTACCATACCTGGGGTGCTAAGGCCGCAGCGGTGCTGATGGCGCCCGCATACTATATGCTGGTTTTGTGGGATGCCGATGGGTTCTTTCGTGCGGTTATTTTACTTCATGTGTTGGTGGCCTGCGAAGAGATTGCTATTACCCTGATCCTGGACCGCCCGCGCTCTAATGTGCGGTCTGTTTTTTGCCTGCGGACTGGTATTTAGTCAGAGCGCAGAAACAGTTCTAAACCTGCTATAAACAGTGGCGTTAGCGCCCGCTAAACTTTCTTTCCAGGCTGTTGCAACCCAGTGGCCGAATCACTATAATTGCGCGCCACAAAGCGCCTGAGCATGAGTTCAGGCACTCCTTGTCTCACTGCAACGACCTAATTGGCGTTAGCGGGAGACTTTAAAATCCACGAGGAGATACAATGCGTCATTACGAAATCGTATTCCTGGTCCATCCAGATCAGAGCGAGCAAGTCCCCGGTATGGTTGAGCGTTACACTGCGTCAGTTACAGCAGGTGGCGGTTCAGTTCACCGCAAAGAAGACTGGGGTCGCCGCCAATTGGCATACCCAATCAACAAAATTCACAAAGCCCATTACATCCTGATGAACGTCGAGTGCGGTCAGGACGTTCTTGATGAGCTTAATTCCACTTTCCGCTATAACGATGCTGTTTTGCGCAGCATGGTTGTGCGTCGTGATGAAGCCGTTACTGGTGAGTCACCGATTATGAAGCTGGAAAATGCTGAAAAAGCTGACAAAGAAGCGCGCGAGCGTCGCAACGTTGCTAAAGCGAAGGCCGATGAAGCCAAAGCTGCTGCGGATGCCGCTGCTGCTGCCACCGCTGCCGCTGAAGCCCCTGCAGAAGAAGCACCTGCGGCTGAAGAAGCACCTGCTGTCGAAGCGGATAAAGGAGAATAATCATGGCTAAGTTTGTACGTCGTAGAAAATTTTGTCGTTTCACTGCCGAAGGCGCAACTGAAATTGATTACAAAGATTTAGACACTTTGAAAGGCTATGTCTCTGAGAGCGGCAAGATTGTTCCCAGCCGCATCACCGGCACCAAAGCACGCTACCAGCGTGAGTTGTCTGAAGCTATCAAGCGCGCACGTTACATCGCGCTGCTGCCTTACACAGATAGCCACAAGTAATTTAAGGAAAAACGCTTTTGCGTGCCCTAGCTGAATTTATTATGCGCGGGCGAGCTCAGGCTTGTATCGTGGCGCTATTGGGAAATATCTTTCCCTTTATTAGCCCGGCAGCCATAGGCTTGGTAACACTTCGTAAAGGAAGCATTGAGGGTGTCATAGTCGCAATGTGGGCAGTTTTGCCACTGATCGGCACTTTCTACCTTAGCGAAGGCAACCAGCTGCTGACTTTAGTTTCAGTAGCTGCGCTGTTTATGATGGTGGTCTCGGCCAATGTGTTGAGCGTCACCGTGTCTTGGCAGTTGACCATGTTGGTATCGGTGGTCGTTGGCGTAGGTACCGCAATTGGCTTTGGCTGGTTGTTTGCCGCTGCGATAGATCAGTTTGTGCAAGATGTTGGCGATGTGTTTACGCAGATAGCCGACGAGCAAGAGATGCAACAGACACCCTTTATTCCAGGGCGTCAGTTTATATTGGGTCTTATGGCTTGGATGTTAACACTCAGCGCTATAGCGAGTTTGTTGGTATCCAGATGGTGGCAAGCGCTGCTGTATAACCCAGGTGGATTTCAACAAGAATTCCACGGTTTAAGATTAGATAGCAGGTTTGCACTGGCGCTATTGGCAGCTGTTATAGCCGGGCTGTATTTGCCAAGCGAATACAAACCTTGGTTGCAGCTGTTATCAGTGCCGTTATTGATCTGCGGACTGGCTTTGATTCACCACAGTGTCAAGTTTTTGAATTTGGGTGGTCAGTGGCTAGGATTATTGTATTTTGGGTTAGTGTTCACCGGGTCTTTCACAGCGATTCTGCTGGTTAGTCTGGGTTTCGCTGACAGCATATTGAATTTACGCTCTCGATTAGCGGCCTTTAAAAACCGTTAATGTTGGGCAGGTAGTAAGAAAAAGAGGTTATTGAGATGGAAGTTATTCTGCTAGAAAAGATTGGCAAGTTGGGTAATATCGGCGACAAAGCTAATGTTAAAGCTGGCTACGGCCGCAACTACTTGGTTCCTCAGGGCAAGGCTGTATTCGCCACTGAAGCCAATATTGCTGACTTCGAACTGCGTCGTGCAGACCTCGAAGCTGCTGCGGCAGCGAAATTGGGCGAAGCTCAGGCTCGCGCTGCTAAGTTGCAGGCAATGGGTTCAGTGACTATCAGCGCAATTGCTGGTGACGAAGGCAAGCTATTTGGTTCTATTGGCGTCCGTGAGCTGGAAGACGCAATTAATGCCGCCGGCGGTGAAATCAGCAAGAGCGAGATCAACCTTCCAGATGGCGCGTTCCGTCATGTTGGAGAGTTTGCGGTTGAAGTTCAGTTGCACTTCGACGTTGTTGAGTCAGTGACTGTTGTTATTGAAGCAGAGTAATTTCTGCGCACTGGTGGCTTAAAGCATGTCTGTTTTAAGTGCCAGAGCATCAGTTAAGCATTGCATAACGGCACCGCTTCTTAATAAGATGCAGTGCCGTTTTTGTTTTACACCGGCTAATTAACTCAACCATTTATTGGGTAAAATGTCTGCTATGAACGAAGCGCTTTTTGCGGAACCTACCGTCAGCCAACCACTCCCTCATTCTATTGAGGCTGAGCAGGCTGTTCTCGGTGGTTTAATGCTTAAAAATGATGCCTTCGATTCTATCGCAGAGGTATTGGCGGACAGCGATTTTTACAGCACAGATCACCAGCTGATCTTTAATGCGATGCACAGCCTGTCTGCCGATGGTCAGCCCTTTGACCCGATTACTCTGTCCGAATTCCTACAAAACAATAATGATCTCAGTGCCGTTGGCGGTGCCGAGTATTTAGTCGATCTGGCTCACAGCACCCCTAGCTCTGCCAATATTAAAGCCTATACGCAAATCGTGCTGGAGCGCTCTATTGTTCGCCAGTTGATTGGTGCGGCCAGTGATATTGTGCGCAAAGGCTATAACCCTCTTGGCTGGGACAGTTCCAAACTGCTTGCTGAAGCCGAGAGCCGACTCCAAGAAATTATTGAAAACCGTCCTAAGAAGGGTGGTTTTAAAGAAGTTAACTCGCTGATTAAAGAAGCGGTTGAGCGGCTTGATGAGCTGTTTAAGAACGATGCTGATATCACTGGTTTGAGTACCGGCTTTGCCGATCTCGATCAGATGACTTCCGGTTGGCAGAAATCAGATTTAATTATTATCGCTGGTCGACCCTCCATGGGTAAGACCTCGTTTGCGATGAATATGGTTGAACATGCCACCTTGCATCAGGATCGTCCGGTACTGGTTTTCTCGCTTGAGATGCCTGCTAGCAGCCTGGTGATGCGTATGCTCTCTTCAATTGGCAAAATTGATGCAACCCGTATGCGCTCAGGCAACCTAGTGGAAGATGATTGGCCGCGCCTCAGCAGTGCCGCCCAGCGCCTTAAGGACTGTCTCTTA
>OJDG01000223.1_pt1 | contig 14750 bp, 15 predicted proteins | sample 1592411 | NCBI WGS metagenome assembly OJDG01 (sample SAMN05416759, study PRJEB24817) | seawater metagenome | isolation source: Sea water | place: Canada:Atlantic | collected 2013-07 | reverse complement strand
GAGATGTAGAGAGGTCTCGTGGGCTCGGAGATGTGTATAAGAGACAGAAATTGGACACCTTTTACCACGCGCCCTTTATCAACATCTAGACAGGGTATTAGTCTTTTTGCTAAACCTTTTGACATACTGGGTCTCACTCGTTGTTATGTTTGAATAAATGGCCAAGCTTTCCTGCTTTGGTTGCCAGATATTTTACATTGTGCGGATTGCTTTCTGCTTGATGGGGAATACGCTCAATCACATCAAAACCCAAGTCTTTTAGGGCGTTAACTTTGCGCGGGTTGTTGGTCATTAACTGTATCTTTTTGGCCCCTAGATGCTGCAACATTGGTGCACAAATGGAGTAATCGCGCATATCTGCGCCAAACCCTAAACGCTCGTTGGCCTCTACTGTATCGGCACCTTGATCTTGAAGGTTGTAGGCGCGAATTTTATTGACCAAACCTATTCCGCGACCTTCTTGCCTAAGATATAAAATAGCGCCGCGACCTAACTCAGCTATGCTTCGCATAGCTTCTTGTAATTGCTCACCACAGTCACAACGCAAACTACCTAGAGCATCACCGGTCAGACATTCTGAATGAATTCTAACCGCTAATGGCGCGTCGATTGAACAATCACCTAGTGTGATAGCAATATGCTCTTTACCTTTAAAGGGATCTTCAAAACCATGAATATCAAAAGTGCCCCACTTAGTAGGCAAGGTTGAAGATTCAATAAACCGTAGAACCAATGGGCTCTCCAAATATAATGTTTAAGCCTGCTATTATAACCAATAGCTCAGGTTAACTCAGTTTTTTCAGTCAGTGGATATTTTAGCTTTCAAAAACACCAGACGAGCAATCATTGCATCCTTAATATCATAGACAATACAATAGCAGCAGGGCACTAGTATGAGGGTCATTGTGGTTGCAAACACAATGCCAAAACTTAGAGAAATGGCCATTGGAATAACAAACTGTGCCTGCATACTGGTTTCAAAAAGCATGGGCAACAAACCTACAAAGGTGGTTAATGTCGTCAGCAAAATAGCGCGAAACCTCTGTTGACCAGCAGCAATTAATGAGTGATCAATCGTCAATCCATCTAAGCGACGCCTATTTGCAAATTCAACAAGAATTAGACTGTCATTGACAACAACTCCTGCAAGTGCGACTAACCCTAATACAGACAACATATTAAGGGTTATATCAAACAGGATATGACCCACTACTGCACCGATAAATCCGAAGGGAATGACTGACATGATGACCAGTGGCTGAACATAGGATCTTAGGGGTACCGCTAATAACCCATAGATTAAAAATAATGCAGCGGCAAAGCCAATTAATGTGCGCATCATTAGGGTATTTTCTTCTTTGGTTGAACCGCCCAAGTCAAACTGAACATCCGGGTATTGCTGCAACAACTGCGGTATATAGTTATCGGTAATATCCGTTACTACTAAGCCGGTTTGAATTTTATTAGGATCAATATCTGCGGTGACATTGACTGTTCGCTTTCTATCGGTTCTTGAAATACTAGACAGGCCTTCACCTAGCTTTATATCAGCCACTTGGCCGATACGAATTGCTTGACCTGCTTTGGTTCTAATCATTAAATTTTCTAAATTAGCGACTGATTGTCGCTCATCTGACGGATAGCGAACCATCACTTTTACTCGATCGGCCCCCCTTTGTATACGCTGAACTTCTTCACCAAAGAAGGCCTGTCTCACTTGTCGGCCGACATCGGCCATACTGATACCTAATTGACTGGCATAGGGTTTAAGACTAATTTGAATTTCTTGCCCGCCAGTCCCTTGAGAGTTATAAATATCAAAGACGCCATTATATGAAGCCAGTTTATTTTGCAACTGATTACTGGCGAGAGCCAATTGATCTGGATCTGTTCCACTTAGCTGTAAATTAATTTTTGCACCACCGCCGGCATTGGTGCTAGCAAAGTAGCGCTGTTTTCTGACATTGGGTATTTCGCCGACCTGTTCTCGCCAAAGTTTCTCGAACTGGAGTGATGAAAGACGTCTGTGCTCAGAGGGAACCAGCGACACGATAAAGGTACCACTGGTGTCTGATCCGGCATAAAACAGCAGGTGTTTTACTAGCCCATTATCGTTTGGGTTCTGCATGCGGTAATCTTGATCGATTTTATAGGCGGCATCTTCGATGGTAATCAATATATCGGCCATAGCCTCTGCTGATGTGCCATCGTATACAATCACTTCTGCACGCACTGTATCACTGGGCACATTTGGAAAAAATTCAAACCTTGCAATTCCACTGTTTACGGCGCCACCAGCAATAATTAAAAGTCCCAAAAAGAATGATACTGTCAGGTATCTTTGCTTTAGACAGTATGCAAGGAAGGGTTGGTATTTTTGAGTAACAAATACTTTTAAATTTTTATCGATTGCAGCCTGCCATTTTTCAATAAACTGAAACCGCGATTTAGGCTTACCTCCAATTTTCAACCCCACTAGGTGGGCAGGTAAAATTAACTTAGATTCTATGAGCGAAAAGATTAAGCAGAGTATTACGACGACGGCAATTGCTTCTTGGAAACCTGCCACTACACCGCCAATAAATAACATAGGAGCAAAAGCAGCCATCGTTGTTAGCACTCCAATTGTTGAGGGCACAGCCACCTTTTTAGCACCCGCTATGACATGCTCTAACGAGGCTCTGAAGATGCTTTCATCCCCGCCTTCTAATCCTTTTTTTGCCGCTTGCTCTTGTGCTTCTGTATAGATGCTTTCACCGATAACAATAGCATCATCGACGACAATCCCCAGCACCATAATAAAAGCAAAGAGACTTAAAACATTGACTGTGACCGGATAGGGGTTGACGGGCATAAGCCAGAATGCGCCTAGAAAACTAACAGGGATGCCGAGCAACACCCAAAAACCCACCTGTATATTAAGAAACAGTGTAAGTACCACGGCAACCAGCACTGCACCCATTGCAAGATTGGATAACATCATATCCAGTCGACCGCGCAGGTGAAATGAGAGCGGCTCAAATTGTTCTATGGTTAGCTCTTCAACGAGGGAATCTGATTTCTCTTCAATATAATTTTTAACCGCTTCATCTATTGCGAGTAAATTTTGATTGTCTAGGGAAAAAATTCCAAGTGTGACTGCCGATTCTTTATCAAAGTGGACAAAGGTACTGGATTCTTTAAAGGCGTCTTTAACCACGGCGACATCAGATACTAATAATTGAGACCCATCAGGATTGCTACGCAGTACTATATTTTCAAACTCTTCGCCGGTGTATGCTTTACCTTGCGTGCGTACTAAAATATTTCCAGTGGCGGATCGAATCATGCCTGCAGGCAAATCCAGTGATGAATCGCGAATGACTCGAGCCACCTCTCCCAAGGTCATATTTAATTCTCTAAGCCGGTCTTCTTTTACCTCAATAGCGATTTCATAGTCATCAACACCCCACAGAATGACTTTTTTTACCTCTGGCAATGCGAGTAATTCATCGCGAATTTCCTGACCTAAATGCTTTCTTTGAAATTCATCAAGAGGTCCAGAGACGGCGACACCTGTTACCCAGCTAATATCTTCGAGTTTACTAACACTAGGTTTTTCGAGATCTTTGGGTAAATTGAGTATGCCACTGATGCGATCTTCTACTCTTGCCATTACCTCGTTAATATCTTCACTCGGCTCAATATCAAGATCTACGCGAGCAATATCCCGTTTCGCGGTAGAACGCATTTCTTTAACCCCACTCATACCTTGCAAGGCAGCTTCAATTGGCAGTATAACGCCTTTTTCAACCTCGACGGGAGCGGCACCTGGGTAAACAGCGGTAACTTGAATACTGTTTCGCTCTGTCCTTGGAAACATATCTTTACTAATGGTAAAGGCAGAAATAGCCCCTGCCACTATAATAAATAGCATCAGTAAATTTGCCGCAACCGGGTTTTTGGCGAACCAACCAATCAACCCATAGGATTGAAGGTGATTCATGGTAATTTCACCGCATCCACGGGTTTAAATGGCTTGAGTTTCATACCATCGACCATAATTCCCATACCGCTGGTCACAATTTCAACCCGCCCATCAAGGCCACTACTAATATAAAAATTGTCATAATCTTCATAGATATAATCGACATCTATCAATTTTAGACGGTTATTAGCATCCAAGGTTGCTACGCGTTTATTGGATCGCAATGCGAAGCGGGGTAAAGAGTAGACATTATTAATTATTTTACCTGCCACTATAGCTTCGACAAAACTACCGATAAGCAGTCTTGGTCTATCTGATTTGCCTTTAATATTGTAAGGATCAGCAATTTGAGCAACGAGATACTGGGCTCGGCTACTCTGTTCAATGGTCCCCTCAGAGCGAACAAGAACCGCTTGCCAAGTGGCTTTTTCGCCATTGACTTGTCCTTGTAGCTGAACCTTATTTTTATTGAATATGGACTGTTTAGCCTTAGATGCGTTCCAACCCAACTTTGATAAATCTTTACCCGTCATAGGTAAGCGTATTTCAGCAAAATCGATAGCAAAGGTTTCACCTAATCTTGCACCTATGGTGACGTACTGACCTACATCGACCATCGTGGAGGAAACCATACCCGCATAGGGCGCGCGAATAATGGTTCTTTGTAATTTGAGCTCGGCCTGTCTAACCTCCGCTTCTGCCTGAAGTAGGCGCGATTGGGCTTCAGCAAGAAATGGGGTACGCAATGCCAGAACAGGGGCTTCACTCAAAGGACGACCGGTCATTTCCCATTCTTTTTGTGCTTGAGAGGATCTAGCTTGCTCTGAAAGAAGCTGGGCTTTTGCGCTCTGCAACTGCGCATCTGCTCTTTGTTTGGCTACCTGATAGTCGGCTGCATCCAATTTGATGAGAACATCACCCTTTGCAAAGGTACCACCAACTTCAAATTGTGGGGCTAAGGCCATGACTATGCCGGAAACCTCAGAAACTAGCATGGTTCTAGTTAGCGGTTCCACTGTACCCTGTGATTTAACTTTAAGCTGAACTTGCACCTTTTCTAATACAGCGGTGTTTACGGCAATCTCACGATCGGGTGATTCCAATTTGAGCGAATCAGGTTTTGTTAGACTCATCAATCCAGCAATCAAAATAGCTGCGACAATAACAATTAATGGTAAATATTTTGTTTTCAATACATCGCCCTCTATGGCTATTGATTGCACTGCTTATATAGTAGAGTATTTTACGACATCATTTTACAAATAGCCCAAGTAACTCACATAATAGGCTATACAGGCGGCAAAAATCCCTGCCACTATATCGTCGATCATTATGCCCATGCCACCTTGCATATTTTTATCTAACCAGCCAATAGGCCATGGTTTGACAATATCGAAAAACCGAAATAATACAAAGCCACAAATAATTGAACCCAATGATGGGGATAAGAATCCCATTGCAATCCAAAGACCGACAAATTCGTCCCAGACGATCCCAGAATGGTCATGTACTTCAAGTTTTTGGGCCGCTCGACCGCACAAAACTATACCCAATACAGCCGCGGCTAGAACCACTAGCCAATAGAGTGCCACTGGCAACTGATAGAGTAAAAGCCATAAAGGAATCGCAACCAAACTACCTATAGTCCCTGGCGCTTTGGGCGAAAGACCACTGCCAAAACCAAATGCCAACATGAGTGTTGGTGAGCGCAATAACTCGCTGAATGTTGGGTTTTTATTTGAAATGAGCATACCCTCCGGCTGTGATAGACGATACCTGATTATCTATCTTTAAATAGTGATTATGCTCCAATACAGATATATTGCCAATTGCAGTGACAGCGAAATGATTGGATGTCGCCCAGTGTTCAAACGCTTTTTGCTTATCTAAGGGCACGGTAAAACAAAGTTGATATTCATCACCACCGGTTAATGCCCATGGCCTACTTTGCTCAGGATAGGCTTGTTTTATATCCCTATGGATAGGGAGCAATTGACTATTAATTGAAGCTGTTACAGAACTCGCTTTACACAGGTGATTTAAATCGGCAACTAAACCATCGGAAATATCAATGCAGGCACTGGCATAATTCACCATGCCTAGGCCGAGTTTAACCTGCGGTTGAGGCTGATAAAATCGTTTCACCAGCCGGTCATTTTGAACTAAATCGGGATTTTTAAGCTGATGCAAAGCCGCCGCACCATCTCCCAGTGTTCCGCTGACATAGATAATATCATTTGGCTTAGCACCATCGCGACATAGACCCTGACCTATCGGGATTTCTCCTAGCACAGTAATACTTATAGTGAGAGGGCCTGCGGTTGTATCCCCACCAATAAGGGAAACATTATATTGTTTTGCAATTGTGGCGAGGCCTTGACTAAACCCCTGAAGCCAGTCTGAAGAAACCAGTGTTTGTGGCAATGTTAAGGCGAGCGTAAACCATTTTGGCAACGCACCCATGGCCGCCATATCACTTAAGTTGACACACAGTGCTCTTGTGGCGATTTGCTCAGCTGATGCCTCTTCAGGAAAATGTACCGAGGCGACTAGTGTGTCTGTAGCCACCGCAATTTGATGGTTTTTTTGGCTGTTGATTATCGCTGCATCATCGCCAATACCCACGGCAACATCCTGCTGGCCGGTTAACTCTTTAAAGTACTCAGAGATAAGTGAGAATTCGTCGATTGGTTGATTCATGCTTTAATATGGTATCTATCCTTGATTGGCGGCGATTTCCACAGCTCTTTTTTCGGCTGCTACCCTATCTAGAACACCGTTAATAAATTTATAGGCATCAGTTGGACCAAATGTTTTGGCTAAATTGACCCCTTCGTTAATTGCTACTTTATATGGTACTTCAATACTAAATATTAGCTCATAGGTAGAAATTCTAAGTATGGCACGCGAGACCGGGTCTAATTTAGATTGTTCACGGTCTAAATGTGGCTGAAAGGCTTCATCAATTTTTGCTAGATTTTTAGGCACATCAAAGAGTAATGTTTTAAACAGATCGGTATCCACTTTGCTCATATCGTTTTCAGTATGGAAATTCACTTCAATTGTTTGCAAGTCAATACCCCCTAGATCCCATGAATAGAGTGCTTGTAGTGATAGTTTTCTGGCTTTTTGCTTGGCTTTGGTTTTAGACATTTATTTAGTCGCCTGCATCGATTTGAACAACTCAAGCATTTCAAGAGCCGTCAGTGCCGCCTCTTCACCTTTATTTTCATTATTATCGCCCGCACGTGCGAGTGCTTGTTGCAGGTTATCGGTAGTTAATAAACCAAAGGCGACTGGAATATCATGACTAAGGCTAACCTCGCCGATTCCTCGGGTGGTTTCTGCACAGACATAGTCAAAATGCGGTGTATCACCGCGAATAACGCAGCCTAAGGTAATAACCGCTTGAAAGCGACCCGTATTTGCGGCGCGCTTTGCAGCTAATGGTAATTCAAATGCACCGGGCACATGAAAATCTTCGACCGCTTGAATATTGTGGCGCGCCAATGCCCTCAGCGCCCCTTGACGTAGACCGTTGGTAACCTGAGCATTCCAACGCGCGGTGATGACAGCGATACGCGCATCCTGTAATGAAAAATTGCCTTCTTGTGGTCTAAATTCACCCATTGTTAAGTCCCTTTTTTCTCTTGATAATCAATATATTCAATAACTTCTAGGTCAAAACCCGAAATACCACTAAATTTAAATGGGGCACTTAACAGGCGCATTTTGCTAATACCTAAGTCCATAAGAATTTGCGAGCCTGTGCCTACTTGGAAGTAAACGACTTCGCTAGCGGGTGGCGTTTTATCGGTACTAATATTGAGCATGTCATCAATGTGTCGATCCATATCTTCTGCGGTCTCTGGATAAATAAGCAGCACCAATACACCACGACCCTCATGGGCAATAGCCTCTAAGGCTGTATGGGTAGACCATGATTGAAAGCCTTCAACTGGCTCAATGGCCAGCAAATCTCTTGCTGACCGATTAATATGTACCCTAACCAATGGTGCATCGCCATCACTTACATCACCCATTACCAATGCAAAATGCTTTTCATTTCGGGCATTGTCCAAATAGGTCTTTAGTGTAAATTCACCAAAGTGGGTATTCACTTTGCGCTCACTCACACAATTAATGGTTTTTTCTGTCACTAAGCGATAATGGATTAAATCAGCAATGGTGCCAATTTTAAGATCATGCTTTTTTGCAAAACTTTCCAAGTCATCGCGCCGCGCCATAGTGCCATCTTCATTCATTATTTCGACAATCACCGCTGCAGACTCAAAACCAGCCAGTCGTGCCAAATCACAACCTGCTTCGGTATGCCCAGCCCGGCTTAAAACTCCGCCCGTCTGTGCTTTCAGAGGGAATATATGCCCTGGCTGAACTATGTCCTGTGGACGCGCATTACTAGCTACAGCTGCTTGAACAGTGCGTGCGCGATCTGCTGCTGATATACCTGTAGTGACACCATCTGCCGCCTCAATGGACAGCGTAAAAGGTGTGGCATGACTTGAGCTATTACTGTCTGAGGCAACCATCAAACTAAGATTAAGTTGCTGACAGCGCTCTTCACTTAATGGCAGGCATATTAGGCCACGCGCATTGGTGGCCATAAAATTGATATCCTCAGGTCTTACCATAGGGGCGGCCATAACCAGATCACCTTCATTTTCACGATCTTCGTCATCCATCAAAATAACCATCTTGCCCTGACGGATATCTTCGATTAACTCTTCCACTGTATTTAATTTCATTGTCTGTGCTTGGCCCTGTCCTTAACTATTTTCGTCTGTAGTGGTTAAGCGCTCTAGATATCTTGCAATCAAGTCCACCTCTAAATTCACTTTAGTACCCACTGTATAATCGCTTATCACCGTATGTACCATCGTATGTGGCACTATATTTAATTCAAACGTTGCACCTTTAACAAGATTAACCGTTAGACTCGTTCCATCAACGGTGATTGATCCCTTTTGTGCAATATATTTGGCTAGATTGTCCGGTGCTTTGATGGTGAATCGCCATGATCGGGCATCTTCATGCAGTGAAACCACTTCACCAATTCCATCCACATGTCCTGAGACTATGTGGCCACCAAAACGATCACTGGCTTGCATGGCTTTTTCTAAATTGATCCCAGTGCCAACTTTCCAGTGTTCTATGGTAGTTAAACTAAGTGTCTCAACCGAAACGTCGGCAATAAATCCCTGCTCCATTAATTCGACTGCCGTTAGGCATACGCCGTTACAGGCAATGCTATCGCCTAAGCGGACATCTGCAAAACCTAACTCTGGGGCATGGATAGATATTCGAACATCGCCTTGGCGATGTTCTAGCTCAGCAATTTTACCTATAGCGCTAATAATTCCTGTAAACATAATCTTTACCTAATTTGAACTCTTAATAATCTTTATCGGGTTGCATGGTCAGCTTTATATCTTCACCCACCATACGCATATCTTTCACCGAAAGTGCTAAATGCGCATCGATGGTTTCAATAGGTAGTTCAAACATGGGTTTTGCCTGACTACCAAATAATTTCGGTGCCCAGTAGCAAACCAATTCATCCAGCAAACCCTCGGCAATAAATGCCCCCGCAAGTCCAGCACCAGCCTCAACCATGACCTGATTGCATTCACGCTGAGCTAATGCTTCTAGGAGCGCCTGAAGGTCTACATGCTTTCCTTGCGCTGGCAGAAAAATAACATCGGCTCCAGCAGCAACCAGTAATTTTGATTGTTCTCTTTGGTGCGGCTCATCCAAGGTAGCAATTAAACACAACCCTGGTGCTTGCAATAGCCTTGCATCGGCAGACATTTTCATCTGCGCATCAACCACCACGCGCATTGGCTGTTGCAGTGAATCCTCAACACCAAGTTCTTGCTCTGTTATGCGCAGAGTTAGCGATGGGTTATCCATCTCTTGGGTTCCTATACCAGTGATGACAGCACAACTGGCAGCTCTTAAACGCTGGACATCTAAGCGCGCGGCTGGTGATGTAATCCATTGGCTTTGACCGCTAGCCATAGCTGTCCGCCCATCTAGACTGGCAGCCATTTTCACCAACACCCAAGGTGTTCCCTCGGTAAATCGCTTGAAAAATCCTTTATTCAATGCTCTTGCCTGGGCCTCCATTAGGCCAAGCTTTACTTCTATTCCTGCATCTTGCAGTTGTTGTATACCGGCGCCAGAAACTTTTGGATTTGGGTCTTCACAGGCAATAACAACGCGCGAAACGTTGGCTTTGATTAACGCCTGAACACAGGGACCGGTTTTGCCCTGATGACTGCACGGCTCTAGGGTGACATACAGCGTACTACCTGACGAATCACCGGCCATTTTTAAAGCTTCAATTTCAGCATGGTTACTACCCGATGGTCGAGTAAAGCCCTCGCCGACAATGTTATTATCAGCCACAATGACACAGCCAACTGCGGGATTAGGCGCTGTGGTAAAACGGGCTTTTTTTGCAAGCTGCAATGCTCGCCCCATCATTTTGTGATCTTGTGCTGAGAATGTCATATTTTGTCAGTCGAACCGCTTTCGTCTTCATTGAGTCGATTAAGTTCTGCTTGGAATTCGCTAATATCTTCAAAGCTACGATAAACCGAGGCGAATCTAACATAGGCTACCGCATCAAGACCTCTCAATTGGCGCATCACTTCTTCACCAATAATTTTTGAGGGTATCTCACGCTCACCGGTCACTTGGAGGAAATGCTTGATTTCTGAGATAGATACCTCAATTTGCTCGATGGGAACCGGACGTTTTTCTAGCGCTCGCTGAAGGCCTGCGCGCAGTTTATCTTCATCGAATGACTGCCTTGTGCCATCAGTCTTTATCACTCGCGGCATAACCAATTCTGCTAACTCATAGGTGGTAAAACGCTCGCCGCACACGGTGCATTCTCTGCGACGACGTACCTGACCACCATTGGCCACCAAGCGCGAATCTATAACTTTTGTGTCGTCAGCATTACAAAATGGACAAAACATAGCGATACACCTTTAATTGATCGGTTATTCTAACACAACATACAGATTGGGTTGAGTGTATTGCAGTAGGACCTTGATCTAAGATTAAGTGTAGTCGTTTTTACGTTTTATTTAAGCGACAAAAAAGCCCCAATAGATGGGGCTTTTTTATATCTGTTCTTAGCCTGTTTATTGGTAAACTGGAAACCTTTGGCAGACATCTAATACTTTAGCTTTAACCTCGGCAATAATTTGCTCTGAATTGCCATGTTCTAATCCATCTAAGATATCACACATCCAATGAGTCAGTTGCACAGTTTCTTCTATACCAAAGCCTCTGGTTGTAATGGCAGGCGTACCCACCCTTAATCCGGAGGTGACAAAAGGTGAACGAGGGTCATTGGGAACAGCATTTTTGTTTACCGTGATAAAGGCCTCTCCCATAGCGCGATCAGCATCCGTACCTGTATATTCCTTACCGATCAGATCAACCAACATAAGGTGATTCTCTGTACCGTTTGATACGACATTAATACCTCGTTCAATAAAGGTCTTAGCCATGGCTTTAGCATTGGCAACTACCTGCTTTTGGTATTCAACAAACTCATTACTTGCCGCTTCTTTAAAGGCGATAGCTTTTGCTGCAATCACATGACATAAAGGCCCGCCTTGGCTACCAGGGAATACTGCTGAATTTACTTTCTTAGCAATAGCTTCATCATTGGTCAAAATAAAACCGCCGCGGGGTCCGCGCAATGTCTTGTGCGTTGTCGATGTCACAACATGGGCGTGGGGAATGGGGCTGGGGTATACACCGCCTGCGACTAGACCAGAAACGTGAGCCATATCAACCAGCAAGTATGCGCCTACCTTATCCGCTATCTCTCTAAAACGAGCCCAATCCATAATGCCTGAATACGCCGAGAACCCTGCAATAATCATTGCTGGCTTATGCTCTAGTGCAAGCGCTTCAACCTGCTCATAATCAATAAGGCCTGTTTCTGCATTTAGGCCATATTGAACAGCATTGTATAACTTGCCAGAGAAGTTTGGCTTTGCACCATGAGTAAGATGCCCGCCATCGGCAAGACTCATGCCTAATACGGTATCTCCACCCTTAATAAGGGCTAAAAATACCGCATTATTTGCCTGTGAACCAGAGTGCGGTTGAACATTAGCGAAATCTGAACCATAGAGACTTTTGAGTCTTTCAATTGCCAATTCTTCAGCTACATCAACATATTCACAACCACCATAGTAACGCTTACTAGGATACCCCTCGGCATACTTATTGGTTAACTTGCCGCCCTGAGCCTCCATTACAGCTGGACTGGTATAGTTCTCCGATGCAATAAGTTCAATATGCTGTTCTTGACGTTGATCTTCTTGTTGCATTGCTTGCCATAGTTCAGCATCAAATTTTTCAATAGTCTGTTGTTTATCAAACATGATTTTGGTGTTTCCTAAGTATTATTTAGAGTAGTAAAAGACGTGCTAATTTTTGCATTTCATATTACATTAATCTGCTGTGTTCTAACAGAGTAAATCGTTGTTTTTAGTTTCACTTTTTTCATTTTCAGTCTGGTCTCAATACAAACAAAAAAATTGCTACCAAGGAATGGGCTTTCCCGAATAATCCACATAAGAAAGCTGGCCATCCACTGTCGTTTCATCCATCACCTCAGACAGACAACCTGCGACATAGTCCGGTTCAAATAACTTACCTTCTGGCACTGTGGCATGGAAAGGCTTCGACATGGCTGAATTAACTGTTCCTGGATGAAATGCAATAAGTTTTATATTTTTTGCGCGCCGCGCATATTCAATTGAAAAGGTTTTCATTAAACTATTTAAAGCGGCTTTAGACGCTCTATAACTGTACCAGCCGCCTAATCGATTATCCCCAGTACTTCCTACTCTGGCACTAAAGCAGGCTACTTTGCAGGCATTTGCGCCGGTCAACGTATTTCTTAATAGCTTTAACCAAAGCGAAGGAACAATGGTGTTTGCATGAAAAATTGTCTGCATCATATCCACGCTAATATCTTCCATACGCTTCTCGGGGAACATATGCTCATCATGTAAAATACCGTGACAGATACATACTTTACTAAAGGAGCCTTTAAATTCATTGAGGCCATTAACCACAGCTGCCATTGCTGTTTCATTGTATTCAGTATGAATCCAGTGCAAGCGCGGGTGTTGCAATTTTGCTTTACTGCGGCTAACCGCTATAACTTGATCAATGCGATTATCATTGAGAAAGTTTTGAATTAGGGATTGACCCATGGCGCCACCGGCACCTAGCACCATAGCATTGGTGGTATTGTCTAACATTTTTCCCTCTCTAAACTACAGGACTCACAGCGCTCTTTGCCAGTGATTAAACGCGATAAAAAATGACGATGACGCGCAAATATAAGATAGGCAAAATCCGCTATAGGACGAATAATTGTCCAGCGAGTAATGGCAGTCCACTTCCCTTTACCCACTAAACTCCATGCCTCATGAGTGACATCCAAACCTAGCAGGATACGACCGTCGGCTAATTGGCCATGGAGAATTTGATCCGCCCTTTGGCGATTAATATCAGGATACTTTGATTGAAAACCTTCTTGATTAATATCGACAAAATCTATTGTTTTTTGTCGGTCCAATGTAATGAGATGCTTCATTTCTGAGAGGCATAGTGGGCAGCCACCATCATAAAATATTTTTAGCGCAGTCACGTTTTAGAATTCCCTAATTAGAAAAATTAAGACCAAACTGTGTGCGGCAATTACGATCATTGTCAGTAATAGCCTCATTCGCCAGTAGGCGTTATCCTCTGTATCAACATCAAGTGCCCGCTCTGCTAGAAGCAAACTCCCAAAGCCACACAGAAGAAGAGCTACTGCGAGCATGGTTAGCATCGAAGAAAAGTTGATAATAATCAAACTTGCCCATGCAGATAACGCCATAATATTGCTAAATATAATCGCTATTTTGGATGTCTTTAAATGCGGGTTCAAACTTGCCTTTGACCATAAAACACCCCCTAGAAAGCTAAGAATAATTGCACTGTAGGTGATGAAAACATAGGGTGCATAGAGCCCAAACAAAGAAGCCCCATGAATACCCAAGCCGGCATTCACAGTTGACACCATTTGCCATAAGGGGATAAAGAAAGGAATGAGCCCGAGGAAACCTAGCCACGTTATCAGCTGGGAACTCTCGGTTTTCGGCAAAGTGGTACTACTATCGAGCATACCTGTTTCCTAAAAGGGGCTTATTATACTGTATTAGTTTGTGCTTTATTACCTACGATTTAACGACCGCTTTGGTTTGATACCTGTCGCTGATTTCAATCCATACAACCTTGGGCCACGTAAGATTTTTTAATTATAAAGAACTGCTGGAACACACATGATAAAAAAAGGCATCTTTTGGTTTAGCACAGATTTGCGTCTGGATGACAACCGAGCCCTAAGTTACGCGGCGTCAAAGATGGATCAACTTATCTTTGTGTTTTGCCCTGAGGAATCTATACGGTTAACCAGCTTCCAAACTGGGCGCTCTATTTCTAATAACCGACAACAATTTCTCAACCAAAGTCTTGCTGATTTACAAAAAAACCTTGAGGCGCTGAATCAGCATTTAATTATCTGCGAGAACCCTACGCAGTCTTTAGCTCAAATGATAGATAACTATGCGGTTACCCATGTTTTTCGCAGTGGTGGCCAACATTGTCTTGATAGCTCGAGCTGGCAATCTTTAAAGACACAATATCCTTCACTTAGTTTTAATGAGATGGGCAG
>OJDG01000216.1_pt1 | contig 15038 bp, 11 predicted proteins | sample 1592411 | NCBI WGS metagenome assembly OJDG01 (sample SAMN05416759, study PRJEB24817) | seawater metagenome | isolation source: Sea water | place: Canada:Atlantic | collected 2013-07 | reverse complement strand
TCTACACACTGCATATCGTCGGCAGCGTCAGATGTGTATAAGAGACAGGTGCAGGTGTTTACCCGAAGAGTGCCGGCTGACCACCTACCCGTCTAAGTTACAGGTAGAGGTAGAGGTAACGAGCAAGCTAGCTTTATACGTTTTATAATCGTCTCTGGGTATAACGGACATATCCTTCGCAAGATGCAACTGCACTGGCATACTGAACCATTTCTACTCATCACCCTACTTGGTACGGGCTGGTTGTATGCTCTAGCGATTGGGCCACTACGAAACAGGATCGCTACGGGAACCAATTTCCCGCTGCGCCAATGCATCTTGTTTTATTTAGGGCTAGTAATCACTTATCTCGCGGTCGGCTCCCCTCTTGACCAACTGGGCGAACAATTCCTCTTCAGCGCGCACATGCTGCAACACATGTTGCTCATTTATACCTCTACAACTCTATTTATTTATGGTACGCCCGCATGGCTAATAGATTGGTTGCTCAAGCCCAAACCATTACGGAAAATCATGAGCGTTCTTACGCATCCTGCCTGCGGCGGCTTGCTCTTTACTTTCGTCTACACAGTCTGGCACGTACCCGCACTCTACGAAGCGGCGCTACAAGATAAACGCATCCATATACTCGAACACTGGACTATGTTCTCACTCGGGCTCATCATGCTTTGGCCTTATTTGACGAATTCGACGCTTGTGTCCCGCCCAGGCTATGGGATTCGCATGCTCGCAATCTTTCTTCTTATGGTTGGGCAATTGCCTGTATTCGCCTTCCTCTCTTTTGCTGGCGAAGCAATCTATCCTACCTACATTTGGGCACCTCGAATCATCAACCTGGATCCGCTCAACGACCAGATTCTTGGCGGAATAATTATGAAAGTCGTGAATATGGGTTTTTCGCTTACAATTCTGGCAATCTCCTTTTATAATTGGGCAAGAAGTGAGGAATCCGACGATCCAGTCACCTCCTAGCTACAGATAAGCCATCTATTCAAATTCAGTTTAATGACTTGGGAAATTCTATTCATTTTCGGACTGCTCGCCTTTGCGATAGTTAGCTTTATTTGGGAGCGCATTTCTGCCGACCTAACTTCACTAACGGTATTCGGCATTTTACTGTTTGTTAGTATGCTCACTAAAAGCGATGCATTGCCGACACTGGAGGCAACACTAGGCGTATTCGGAAACTCTGCCCCACTGACCATTGCGGGTATGTTTATCGTCAGCGCGGCACTTGAGCGGACAGGCGCAATTGACCTAATAACTGGCTACTTGCGGAAGCTTGTTAAACTACCCTACCGCGGCTTCATGTTTATTATGATTCTTGGTGTGGCTGGTGTTTCAGCCTTCGTCAACAACACGCCTGTCGTCATCGTGCTCATGCCTGTCATCCTCGCACTCTCTCGTGAAATGGGTGTGGCTTCCTCCAAGCTCCTGATTCCGCTTTCCTACGCATCGATTTTTGGTGGTACCTGTACTCTACTAGGTACAAGTACTAACCTCCTAGCTAGTGGCATCTTATTGGATGCGGGTCATGCTCCAATTGGTATGTTTGAATTGGCATCCGTTGGACTACCGATTCTAGCCTTCGGGTCGATCTACTTGGTTCTCTTTGGCAACAAACTACTGCCACACCGTGAGACGCTGACTTCAATCCTGAGCGATGAAGAGCGAAAAGAATTCATCACTGAAGCTTTTATTCGCGCAGGTTCCGATCTTCACGGGAAAACAGCCAAGGAAGGCGAGCTCCTCAAACATGGTATCCGCTTGTTAGAAATTGTTCGCCACGGTATCGCAGTGCCTGGCGACCCGAGAGATCATCAACTACAATATGGCGATCGCTTAGTTCTGGCCTGCCGCCCTTCAGGTGTAGCCGAAGCCCATTCGATGAAGGGCATAACTATCCAAACCGAACTGGCCGAGGGCCTAGAAACTATTGTCACCGACGAAGGTGCATTGGTCGAAGGTGTGGTGTCGCCACACGCTTCGATTGCTGGTTCAACCCTTGGCGAGATCAACTTCCGCCAACGCTTCCGTATGGTTGTGGTGGCTGTACACCGTAAAGGCACCAACCAACGCGAGCGCCTTTCTAACTTACGCCTGCAAGCGGGCGACACGCTACTCATGATGGGCTCAACCGCATCGATTGATTCTTTGGCCAATAGCGACGAAATCATTATCCTCGACCGCCCACGCGTGCCCGCCCGTAGCCTGCGTATCAAGATGCCCATCGCCATCGCTACGACCATCGGCATCGTTACCATGGCTACACTCAATCTTGTCCCGATTGTATCCGCAGTTTGCCTTGGCGTCGCCATCATATTATTGACCGGCTGTATGAAGGCGAAAGATGCCTACGCATCTGTCGAATGGAGTATCTTAATAATTATCTTTGGAATGCTCGCACTTGGCCAGGCAATGGACTCGACAGGAGCTAGCCTATTGATTGCCGAGAATATGACTGGTTTAGTTGGTCAATTCGCGCCTGAACATCTGCAAAACGTCATCATGCTCGCGTTAATCTACGTGATCACTTCGACCTTTACTGAGTTTCTATCCAATAATGCAGCCGTCGCCTTGATGATACCGATTGCGCTAGGAATCGCGGTGACATTAGGTGTCGACCCACGTCCTTTTGTTGTCGCCAGCTGTATTGCGGCCTCAGCCAGCTTTGCTACCCCTATTGGTTATCAAACTAATACTTACGTCTACGGCGTCGGGGGCTATCGCTTCTTCGATTTCACGAAAGTCGGGCTTCCGTTGAACATCATCTGTTTCGCGGTAACCGTGACCGTCGTGCCGATTTTTTGGGACTTTTAAGCGATCTCAAAATTGTGAGGGTCTAATTGTGAACGGATCAAAAGGAGCAAAAAATCACTTTGCACCTTTTGTATTCACGACTTTAAACCCATAGAATCTTGATTGATGAGATTAGATGTAATACATCTCAACGTCGGCATCTTTAACAATAAAGTCATCCAGCGTGTATGCACTCACCTTAGCTTCAAAGCATTCTCCCACATCACTCCAGATCGAAGCGACACGTGCGCCAGAATGGCCAGAATTCTCAAAACTACGCTCAAGTAGCTCGCCGTCTACCGCTTCCACTATTTGAGTTAGCGAGATCTTTCGTGGGGCACGAGCCAAGGCATATCCACCTTGCTTGCCCCGCTTACTTACAATCAATCCTGCGCCACGTAATTCATTGAGAATCTGCACCAAATAATTGGCTGGGATCACCTCTGCAGCAGCCAAGGTCTCGATGTGCGCAAGTTTATCCTGCCCGTAAGTACGGCCAAGTTGTGCCAAGACACGGCAAGCATATTCTAGTTTATGGGAAAGCTTCACGGCTATTAACTTAGGCTCATGACTATAGAAGTAAACTTAAAAGCTAAATAGTCATTTTTCCCCAATATTTACTTAAAAATCAGTCCCTCTCTTGGGATTCTTAGAAGTAGAAAAAAAGAGGGTTAATATATTTTTTAAAATACTGATAAACAGTTATTTAAAAAATAAACGAAACGAGCACTTTTTAGTAGCCAGTGACCACTAACCCTCCTATAAATATTAAGCTTATGTCAGAAGATACAAAGCCCGAAAATTTAAAACCAAAACCAGCCTCTGATGCGGCCAAAAACGACGTCTACGACTCGTCGCAAATCCAGAAACTCGAAGGTCTCGAAGGCGTGCGCAAGCGCCCCGACATGTATATCGGCGACACTAACGAGCGTGGCCTCCACCACTGCGTATTTGAAATCGTGGACAACTCGATCGACGAAGCCCTCGCGGGTTATTGCTCGGAGATCACCGTGAGTATTCACAACGACGGCTCCTGCTCGGTTGAGGACGACGGTCGCGGTATCCCTGTCGACATACACCCAAAATACAAGATCCCTTCACTCGAGCTAGTCATGACGAATCTCCACGCAGGTGGCAAATTCGGCAAGGGTGCTTATCAAGTATCAGGCGGTCTACACGGCGTCGGAGCGAAATGCGTCAATGCGGTCTCAGATTGGTTTGAAGTTGAAGTCCGCCGCGACGGCAAAGTCCACAAAATGGAATTCTCTCGTGGCAAAACCACTTCCGAGATGAAGATCATCGGCGACACTAAGCGTACGGGCACACGTATCGCTTTCTCGCCTGATCCACAGATTTTCCTCACGACTCGGGATTTTAAGTTCGAACTACTCGGCAAGCGCCTACGCGAACTCGCCTTCCTCAACCCAGGCATAAAAATCACTTTCATCGATGAACGTATTAACAAAACCGAGTCCTTTATCTTCAAGGACGGTATCGCGGAATACGTCACCTTCCTCAATGAGAACAAGAACGTCCTCCATCCCGACCCGATCAGCTTTCATGGCGAAGCGCCGACACCCAACCCCGACCTCGACGCTAACATCGTTGTGGATGTCGCTTTCCAGTATAACGACAGTTACAACGACCAAATCTACGCCTACGCTAATTCGATTCACAATATCGAAGGTGGCACGCACCTTTCTGGCTTCCGCACGGCGTTGACCCGCGTAATTAACGCCTACGGAAAGGCCAATAATCTGATCAAGGACAAAGAACCGAACCTTTCCGGTGAAGACGCCCGAGAAGGCCTCACTGCCATCGTCTCCGTCAAGGTCCCAGAACCTCGCTTCGAAGGCCAGACAAAGACCAAACTCTCCAACGGAGAGGTTGACGGCATTGTGCAAAAAATAACTGGCGAAGAGCTCAAATATTATTTCGAAACTAACCCGCAGGTCGCTAAAAGATTAATAGATAAGTGCCTCAACGCCGCACGTGCTCGCGAGGCTGCACGAAAAGCCCGTGAAACGGTTCGTAAGGGCGCACTTTCCTCTGGCGGCCTTCCTGGTAAGCTTGCGGATTGTTCTTCCAAGGATCCCGCAATGTCCGAGATCTACATAGTGGAGGGTGACTCTGCCGGTGGTTCGGCTAAGCAAGGGCGCGACCGAGCGACCCAAGCCATCCTTCCTATTCGTGGCAAGTTGCTAAATGTGGAAAAAGCCCGCCTCGACAAGGTACTTGCCAATAACGAAATTCGCACCCTCATCACTGCGGTCGGAACTGGCATTGGCGATCATGAAGGAGACGGCGCCTTTGACGCGACCAAGGCACGTTACCACAAGATCATAATCATGACCGATGCCGACGTAGATGGGGCCCACATTCGCACCCTTCTCCTTACCTTCATTTTCCGCCAAATGAAGGGCTTAATCGAGGCTGGTTACGTTTACATCGCTCAGCCTCCGCTCTACAAGATCAAGCGTAAGCGCCGCGAGCAATACGTAGACAACGATCCGCAGCTCAACCGCATCCTTCTCGAACTTGGAACAGAAGATGTCACCCTAGTTCGCCTCCGTGACAAAAAGGAGCTAACCGGCGAAGTGATCGATCACCTCGTTGAGTGCATGTCCCGCCTTGAAATGATTGGTCGTGGCGTCACACGCTACGGTTGTGATTTCGCCCAATACCTTGACCAGCACGATGGCGACGACTACGTGCTACCTCGATACATTGTTCGTATCCGAACGGGTAATGAAGAAGAGTTCCGCTTCTTGAAAAACGACGACGACCGCATCGCCTTCCACGCCGAATTCGATCTAACCGACGAAGATGGCCACGGCACCGTCGTCCGCGAGATTGTAAGTGAAGATGGTGTCAAAGTGCAGCAACGCATTTCTCTTCATGAGATCTACGAGTCAACTGAGATGACAAAGCTCATCCGTGAAGTCGCTGATGAGGGGATGGACATTACCCAGTTCTCTAAAAGTGAAGAGCCTCGTTATCAAATCATTGAGAACAAAGGCGATGAGAAGAAAGAGAACATAATTGAGCTCCACTCCATCATCGAGCTGATCGAAAATGTCCGCGCAATTGGTCGCCGTGGCCTCAGTATTCAACGCTATAAAGGTCTTGGAGAGATGAATCCAAAACAGCTCTACGAAACCACAATGGATCCGAAGACACGCCGACTTCTTAAAGTCGATATCGCCGACGCCGCTATGGCCGACGGCATATTCTCCATGCTCATGGGCGAAGACGTCCCAAGCCGCCGCGCCTTCATCGAAGATAATGCACTCAACGTAGCTCACCTTGATGTCTAAAATCAATTAGGAATTAAAAATCAATCAGGATCACAGAATCGAAGTAATTTCTTCATTCTTAATTCCTATTTTTAATTCTTTAAAATACCGTTTTAAAATACCATGTCCGAAGAACTCACACCACACAATCCCGAGCACACACGCGCGGAAGTTACCAACATTACCGACATCATGCAGACGGCATACATCGAATATTCGATGTCTGTCATCGTTAGTCGTGCCCTGCCCGATGCCCGCGACGGGCTTAAGCCAGTGCAACGACGCATCCTCTACGCCATGTTACGCGAAGGTCTGCTCCATAACCGTCCCTTCGATAAGTGCGCTGGCGTGGTAGGAGAGGTTTTGAAGAACTACCACCCACACGGTGACAGTTCTGTTTACGATACTCTTGTTCGCCTCGCACAGCACTGGGTCATGCGTTACCCTTTAATCGTCCCGCAAGGTAACTTTGGTTCCATCGATGGTGATTCCGCTGCCGCCTACCGCTATACTGAGTGCAAGCTCGAAGGTATCGCTGAGGATTTACTCAAAGATATCGATGAAGACACTGTCGACTTTGTCCCTAACTACAAGGAAAGCTCGACCGAACCATCCGTCTTGCCAGCGTCATTGCCAAATCTCCTGATGAACGGTTCGACCGGTATCGCTGTTGGCATGACCACCAACATCCCGCCGCACAATCTACATGAGATCATCGACGCAACTGTTGCCATCATCGAAAACCCAAAGATTGAACTCGATGATTTGATTCAAATCATACCGGGCCCTGACTTCCCCGGCGGCGGCTTCATCCACGGTAAGATGGGCATCGATAGCTACCTCAAGACCGGCCGTGGTATCGTCCGCACACGCGGAATCGCCGAGGTCGTCGAAAGTGGCGGCAAGGAGGAAATTATTATCTCCGCGATTCCTTACAATGTAAACCGTGCCTCCCTCGTCATTCGTATCGCCGACTTGATCAAAGAGAAAGCTATCGACGGCATCTCCGATCTACGCGACGAGTCGACTGAAACGACACGGATAGTGATCGAGCTCAAACGCGGAGCTATTCCCCGTGTCATCATCAACCAGCTCTACAAGAGCACACCACTCGAAAGTTCCTTCGGTGTCATCCTCCTCGCGCTCGACAACCGTCGTCCCAAGCAAATGAACATCAAAGAGATGCTTACTTGCTACATCGACCACCGCCGTGAGGTCATCTACCGCCGCACCGCCTTCCGTCTACGAAAAGCCGAAGCCCGCGCCCACATCCTAGAAGGTTATAAGGTCGCCCTCGATAACATGGATGACTTTGTGAAAATCATTCGTGCGTCTAGGAATCGCGAAGAGGCCAAAAAGTCTCTCATGTCCAAATATCCACTCTCGGACATACAGACTACCGCCATTCTCGAACTACGCCTCTACCAACTCACCGGTATGGAGCGCGGTAAAATCGAAGAAGAGTATCTTGCCCTCATGGCGGTGATCGAAGAGTTACGCTCGATCCTCGATAGCGAGCAAAAGCTACTCATGGTTATCAAAGATGAACTCGGCGAAATGAAGGAGAAATACGGTAACCCTCGCCGCTCCAAGATTCTCGCCATCGATGGAGATCTTTCAATGGAAGACATCATACCCAACGAAGGTTGTATGATCACAATCACGCACAAGGGCTTCATGAAGCGCACTTCGCTCGATGAATACCGATCGCAGAAACGTGGTGGCAAGGGTGTGATCGGATCTGGTCAATATGAGGACGATTTCGTCGAACACCTCTTCACAGCATCTACTCACGACTACATCATGTTCTTTATGAACAACGGGCGTGTTTACGTAGAAAAGGTGTATCACATACCTGAAGGCAGTCGCACTGCCAAGGGTCGTGCTATCGCCAACATCATTGAACTACAAGCCGGCGAGAAGATCGCCGCGATGATTTGTGTCAAAGAATTCGTTGAGTCCGATCAACGCATCGTCCTAGCTACCGAAAAGGGTGTCACTAAAAAGACACTTCTATCCGACTACAAGAATCACCGGAAAGGCGGCCTAATTGGTATCAACATCGACGAGGGTGATAACCTTATCGGCGCCCGCCTGACCAACGGCAACGATGATGTGCTGCTAGTGACCAGCAACGCTCAATCGATCCGCTTCCCTGAAACAGATCTTCGCGATCAAGGTCGCGCGACACGTGGCGTTCGTGGCATCAAGTTGAAGACCGAGAAAGACAAGGTCGTCGCGATCGAAATTGTCAACCCACGCGCAGAGGATGAGCCAGTCGGGGACGAGGAAGTCGAACCCAAGAAGCTACTCCTCATCGCTGGCGCCAACGGCCTCGGTAAGCGTACCGAGTTCAGCGACTACCGCGTACAATCACGCGGCGGTTCTGGTATCATAGCCATTAAATCCGATAAGGTCGCAGGCGCGCTCAGCGTAACCGAAGAAGACGAGATCATGATGTTCACTAAGAAAGGCCAAGCCGTTCGCAGCCCGATTAACACCGTCCGCGTAACCGGTCGCGCAGCTAGTGGCGTCAAACTAGTCAACCTAGCTAAAAAGGACGAGCTAATCGGCATTAGCAAAGTCATTGCCAGCGAAGAGGAAGAGTCCGGTGAGGAAGACGAAGGTTCTCAAACCACCGAAGGCGATACGTCCTCAGAAGCATCGGCACAGGAGGGAACAACTGAAGAATAAATACTCAATTTGATTTAGTCCAAAAAATAGGCTTGATTCACTTACCAGCAACGGCATGTTTTTCGTTCTCTTAAATTGGACGGTTAGCTCAGCTGGTTAGAGCACTTCGTTTACACCGAAGGGGTCGTGGGTTCGAATCCCTCACCGTCTACCATACTAACGTCGAATCGGAGATTAAGTAATTAATCACCGTTCCATTATGCGCCACACAATATCAATCCTCGTCGAAAATAAATTCGGAGTTCTCACCCGCATCGCTGGAATGTTCAGCGGTCGAGGTTTCAACATAGAGACTCTGAATGTGGGCCCGATGATGGATAGCAAGCTTTCGCGCATAACTGCGACTATTGTGGGCGACGCTGACAATCTAGACCAAGCGATCAAGCAGGTTAACAAACTGATCAACGTGCTAGAGGTGACAAACTTTGCCGATGGCCAAGCGACTGAGCGCGAACTCGTCATGCTCAAAGTCACTGCATCTGCTGGCCAACGCTCCGAGCTTATGCAAGTCTGTGATATTTTCCGCGCCAAGATAATCGATGTTGCACCCGGGAGCGTCAACATCGAGATGACAGGCAATGGCAACAAAGTAACGGCATTTCTCAACCTAATCGAGCCCTACGGTATCATCGAGATGGCGCGCACTGGAAACCTCGCACTCAAGCGCGGCTAATCAGTTTTACTCAGACATCTCCTTTCGAAACACGTCAGTTTTGTTCACTCAGTGCCCAGAGGGCACATGCTTCCATCACCCCTTCGGGGCAAATTTTTCAAATTCACCATCTCCGCGCTTTCGCGCTACGTCACAATTTCATTAACCAGGGAGCGCAATAAAGGCTTCCACAAACAACGATAAATATGCCTGCTAAAGTCTATACAGATAAAGACGCCGACCTTCGCGTCATCAAAAAGAAGACCCTCGCCATCATTGGTTACGGTTCTCAGGGTCACGCACACGCCCAAAACCTTAAGGACAGTGGTCTCAATGTAATCATTGGCCTCTACAAAAAAAGCAAGTCCGCACCCGTTGCACGCAAACAAGGTTTCAAAGTTTACGAAACTGCTGAAGCTGTAAAGCTCGCTGACGTCATCATGATTGCTGTGCCCGATATGAAGCAGGCTGAGGTTTACGAGAACGATATACTTCCTAACTTAGAAAAAGGTAAAACTCTTGCCTTCACTCACGGCCTTGCCATCCATTTTGGTCTAATCGAGGCACCAAAGGGCATTGACGTTATCATGGTCGCCCCTAAGGGTCCAGGACACGTTGTTCGTAGCCAATTCGTTGAAGGCAAAGGTGTTCCAGCTCTCATCGCGGTCAACAAGGGATCTTCCCGCGAAGCGAAGAAGGTTGCCCTTGCATGGGCAAAGGGCGTTGGTGGCACACGTGCCGGCGTCATTCAGACAACTTTCAAGGAAGAGTGCGAAACTGACCTCTTCGGTGAGCAAGCTGTTCTTTGCGGTGGTGCCTCGGAACTCGTCATGGCGGGCTTCGATACCCTTGTTGAAGCAGGCTACCAACCAGAAATGGCTTACTTCGAGTGCTTGCACGAGTTGAAGCTTATTGTCGACCTCATGGTTGAATCAGGTGTTTCTGGCATGCGTTTCTCTATCTCCGAAACGGCTGAATGGGGCGACTACATCTCGGGCCCGCGTGTAATCAATGCATCCTCACGTAAGGCGATGAAGGCAATCCTCAAGGATATCCAATCTGGAAAGTTCACCAAAAACTGGGTCAATGAATACAAGGCTGGCCTTCCAAGATACAAGCAGTTCATCAAGGACGGACAAAACCATCCAATCGAAAAGACAGGCGAGCGCCTTCGTTCGCTCATGCCTTGGGTCAAAAAGCGCAATATTGGTGGTTCTCAAGCCTCCTATAACTAAGAAATTTCATATTTGAAACTTTTAGCGGTCGTCGGAATAGTCTGACGATCGCTTTTTAGTTTATGACTGCCACTACATTCATCGCAACTCGCAAGAGTCCGCTTGCTCTCAAGCAGACGGAGATGGTGCGTGCATGCTTAGCAGAAAAGCTACCTGAAGGAAGCTATGAGAATCTAGAACTCTCTACACAAGTAGACGAACGTCTGAACTGGTCGCTTGAAAAACGTGGCGGGATCGGGCTTTTTACCAAAGAGCTGGAAGATGCCCTTATCGAGGGACGCGCCGAGCTAGCAGTTCACAGCGCGAAGGACATGCCAACCACATTGCCGGAGGGACTCGCCATCGCTGGCTACCTGTCACGAGCTCGGGTCAATGACGTCCTTGTTCATCGCAAAGACTCCCCCAACCCACAAACCATCGCCTCCAGCAGCCCGCGTCGCCGAGTTCAAGCTGGCCTCCTTTATCCAGAAGCAAATTGGACAACTATTCGTGGTAACGTCGGCACTCGCTTGCGAAAAATCGCAGCCGGCGAATGCGATGCCAGCCTACTCGCTGCAGCCGGTCTCGATCGCCTAGACATCGCAGCATTCGACGGCCTCGAGTTTCTGGAGCTAGCCGTAGAACAAGTCGTCCCCGCCCCTGGACAAGCGGCCATTGCTGTGCAGTGCCGAACCGAGGACCTCGCTAAATACAAAGACCTCTTCTGCACTGACACTAAACTAGCCGTCACCTTAGAAAAAGCCTTCCTAAAACGACTCGGGAGCGGTTGCCAGATCCCTGTCGGTGCTTACTATAAAGAAGGTCTCTTTCGCATCTATCATCCAGAAGTCGGGCACCGCACTTTCGAGATCATGCTAACGGCACTCGATCAGGTTGAGCCCGAGCTCGAGCTTGTCATGGAGCAGCTCGCTATTACTTAAAGTATGTCAGTAAAAGGAAAAGTTTATCTAATTGGCGCAGGCCCTGGGGATCCAGGTCTCGTTACTGTCCGCGCACGTGAGCTCCTCGAGCTCGCTGATGTCATCGTTTACGACTATCTCGCTAACTCAAAACTACTCGATTGGACAAAACCAGATTCCGAGAAGATCTACGTAGGCAAGAGCGCAGGCCGCCACTCCATCCCGCAGGATGAGATCGAAGAGATTCTCGTCGACCGTGCCAACAAAGGAAAACAAGTCGTCCGCCTTAAAGGTGGTGATCCCTACGTATTTGGTCGAGGTGGAGAAGAAATCGAAGAGCTACAAATCGATAAAATCCCCTTCGAGGTCGTCCCGGGTGTGACTGCAGCCCTCGCCACGGCCGCATACACTGGCATTCCCCTCTCTCACAGGGATTACAGCTCTGCTATTACCTTTCTAACCGGTCACGAAAATCCGGAAAAACACACACTCAGTATTGACTTCAGAGTGTATGCCAAAACTAAAGGCACACTCTGTCTCTACATGGGCGTCGGTCAATTACCACGGATCACTACCGAGTTAAAAGAAGGCGGCATGGTTGGAACTACACCCGTTGCTATAGTCGAATGGGCCACACTCAACCGGCAACGCTCCGTTTACGGCACCCTAGACACCATTGTAGAAGATCTCGAGGCCTCTGGTCTCGGCGCACCCTCCATGATCATTATTGGCGAAGTCGTTGCCCATCGGGCCAAAACCGAATGGTTTGAAGGTCGCCCACTCTTTGGTAAACGTATCGTCGTCACACGGGCCCGAGAGCAGGCTGGTCAACTCACGCAAATGCTCGCCGATCAAGGTGCCGAAGTTATCGAGCTTCCTTTTATCTCTGTAGAGCAACATTTCGATGGCCAACGAGTGAGCGAAGTCCTAGCAGGCATCGCTGTTTACGAATGGATCATCTTCACTAGCGCGAATGGCGTGAAAAACTTCTTCGACCTCTTTTATAAAGCTTACGACGATATCCGCTGCCTTGGCCCCATGCGTATAGCCGCGGTCGGAGCCGCAACCGCGCGCGAGATCGAGAAACATAAGCTCAAGGTCGACCTCGTTCCAAAACAGGCTAATGCGGATGCCCTAGCCAAGGAACTGATAGAAAACGAAGGAGTCGAAAGCGTTCAGTTACTCGTCGTAACGGGCAACCAAAACCGCGACAACCTTATCGCGCGCCTAGAGTCCGACGAAGGCCGTGCCATCGTCGATACCCTACCACTCTATCAGACGAGTAAAACCGACCTCAGCCAAGAATCCTCTGCAGAACACTTCCGCAAGGAAGGTGCCGATGCCGTGCTCTTCACCAGTTCCTCTACTGTAAAGTCTTTTGTCGAGCAACACGAGTCACTCAGACTAGAGCCAGGTGCGCGCAAGCCAACCTTTGGCAGTATCGGACCTCTCACCACAAAAACCCTGAAAGAACTCAAACTTCCAGTTGCTTTCGAGGCCACTCAATCCAGCTTAGAACATTTCGTCGTTGAAACAATCTCTCACCTGAAATGAGTTTGCTCTAAGGTCTTAAGAACGCCAAAATTTTAAAATTCTAATCACTAACTTCTATAACTATGAAAGTCATACTCGAAACTACCCAAGGCTCCATCACATTCGACCTCTTCGCTGACGTTGCACCAAAAACCTGTGAAAACTTCACTACGCACTGCAAGAATGGCTACTACAATGGCGTCATCTTTCACCGTATCATTGAACAATTCATGATTCAAGGCGGCGACCCCACTGGCACAGGCCGTGGAGGTGAATCTATATGGGGCAAAAACTTTGAAGATGAATGTGCCCGTGATCTAAAGTTCGATAAAGCTGGTATTCTAGCTATGGCCAATGCAGGCCCAGGAACTAATGGCAGCCAATTTTTTATCACCACCGCAGCCACTCCTTGGCTTCACATGAACCACACCATCTTCGGTGAAGTCACCGAAGGCATGGATGTCATCGAAAAACTCGAAGGTGTCAAAAAAGGTGCCGGTGACCGTCCCATCGACGAGCAGAAGATCATATCCGCGACAATCTGCGAGTAGTTCACGTTATGAATCATTGATTGGACCATCCACTCCAATTGAGAACTGAGGGAGAAGATTGATTACATAATTATATTTTAAGCGGCTTCGGAAACGTAGCCGCTTTTTGTATTTTACTCTACACTATCCACTCTTAGATATTTGTTCTTAAATGTTTATACTAGCACTCCACGGCTTTACTGGTTGCGGTGCCGACTTTGCGCCGCTCGCGCAACAAGTCAGCGGCGATTGGCACTGCCCCGAACTACCAGGACATGGCTTCGAACCTCAGTTAGACTGCTCTCCACAAGGCACTGTTGATTGCATCAACGAATTAATAACCCATCATCAACCACCAGTCACTACTCAAAAAATTCTCCTGGGCTATTCGATGGGCGCAAGAGCCTCTCTTCTTCATGCGGCGTATCACCCCGGAGTATGGGATGCACTCATCCTGATTAGCGCTAACCCTGGTATCGAAGACGAGACCGAGCGTACTAATCGCCGCATTGCAGACGCCGAACTCGCAGATTCCATTGAGCGACTCGGCATGCAAGCATTCCTAGAATTCTGGCAAGAGACGCCTCTAATACGGAGCCAAAAACACATAACCGGTAATCTGCGGGCCTCCATGCAGGCTAATCGCCTAAAAAACACTAGCACAGGCCTAGCCAAAAGTTTACGGCAATTCGGCCAGGGCGATGCCCCTAATCTTTGGCCAGAATTAGGCAAACTCACTGTGCCTGCCCTTCTCATAACTGGCGAAAAAGACACGAAATATACAAACATTGCTCATCGCATGCAGGCTGTCTTACCTCACTCCTCCCATTTTACCATAGCAAATGCATCGCACATGCCCCATCTTGAACAATCTGATCCCGTGAAAATGGCTATTCACACCTTCCTTGCAGACCTATAACTACAAGATAACAGGGTTAGTGGATGCTCGGCAAGTTTGGGTCCTTAACAATGTGTTGGGGGAAATTCTTGATCGCTAACTTGAGCGAATCACTAACTCGCTCTTCCGTGAGCTGTAGTGCGTCGAAGATGTTAGGAAGTTCGTTTCGCCAAAAAAGATTGCGAGTGCTGCTCTCGTAGATTTCAAGAGTCAGGTGTAGGCGTGAGGCGAATCGACTGCTTGGATCATCACGGCGAGCGATGACCTCATTGTAGGGGTCAATGTGATCAAAAGGGTTTGCATAGGTGCTCACTAACTTTTTCCACTTCACTACAACAAAGAAATCTGCGTCGACTGCGGTGGACTGAAAACCCCTTCCTTCCAATTGACCGACAATTACTTTCTCGGAAAATTCTTCGAGTAGCAGCTCATCGGACTTACGGAAATTCATGCCTGTAGTGAGCGTATGCTTGTAGCTGAAGGTATCTAGTGAACTGAAATT
>OJDG01000203.1_pt1 | contig 15402 bp, 16 predicted proteins | sample 1592411 | NCBI WGS metagenome assembly OJDG01 (sample SAMN05416759, study PRJEB24817) | seawater metagenome | isolation source: Sea water | place: Canada:Atlantic | collected 2013-07 | reverse complement strand
GCCGTCCGCTTATTTGATGATATCAAAGCGAGCATACCCGTTTATTATCTACGCCTCGAGATCGACATCTTAAGTGGTGAGGAGGACTTTGAGAGCGCGACCGAACGCATTTGCCGACCACGCAAACAAGAAACAGCCAGTAGTCGCGCGGCGCGGGACGAAACTCCTAAAGGGGCTTGATCTCACTTGTGGATTCCGACACTTCTAAGCCCATCCAGTCACCACTTACCTAAATATATTAAAAATGGCTTCCGATCAGGCCTCCAACAAAATCAAACCTACTGATAGCAAAGTCCAAGACCTTGAGGTCAAGGACGCGCACATCATTTTCAACTCTGTCTGGGCGAGCCTGGAGGACGAACTTGGCGAGGAAAACCTCCGCTTCCCAAAAGAGATTTTCTGGCTCAACGGTGCGCCTGGTGCGGGTAAGGGTACCAATACTGACTTCATCATGCAGTATCGCGACCTCACAGCGCCACCGCTCGTGGTCAGTGGCTTACTTAGGAGCCCTGAAGCGCAAAAGATGAAAGATGCTGGCATGCTAGTGGGCGACCGCGAGGTCATCGAGATCATGCTGCGTAAACTTCTCGACCCCGTCTACAAGACCGGTGCAGTCGTCGATGGTTTCCCGCGCACCAAGGTCCAGGTTGAGTGCGTTAAGCTCCTTTATCAAAAGCTGATCGAGCTGCGTAATAAATTCAAAGAGACCCTCTACTCTGAGCATTTCAAGAAGCCTCATTTTCATATTGTGGTGCTATTCATCGATAAGAAGGAGAGCGTAAAGCGCCAGATGAACCGCGGAGTCGAAGCGCAGGCGCACAACGAGGAAGTCCTCGAGTCTGGCGTCGGTGAAATTGAAGAACTACGTCCGACCGATCTTGATCCCGAGGCGGCACTCAACCGCTACCGCACTTTCAAGGAGAAGACCTACGGCGCGCTCAAAGACCTGCGCGAGATCTTCTTCTACCACTTCATCAATGCACACGGTACGATCGAAGCTGTTCGTCAGCGCATCGACGATGAGCTGCGTTACCAAGGCTCGCTTGAACTCGACGAGGCCACCTACGATCGCATCTCCAGCATTCCCGTAGCTGCTACCATATCGAAGCACGCCCGTCAGGATCTCGTCGACCGGCTCGATGCCTATGTTGAACGCCAGGAGCCCGTCTTTGAGAAAGTCGTCGCTCTCATAATGAGCGACTTTATGCCGATCATTGAGCGCCATGCCATCTCTGGATCAGCCGTGATCAATACCGAGGACTCCGTCCTCCATGATCCGGATGCGCTCGCCATGTTGATCGATATTTTTTCCGAGCGAGGTTACCATGCCATTGTCGATCTGCACCGCGAAGAAATCCCTGACTCTATCGATCCCAAAACCTTCAAGATCAAGACCCGGATTAAGCTTATTTTCCGTGTAAGAGTTCAGTTTAAGGGCTCTGATATTCGTCGCGGACGCTAGTCAGTCGCATCTACTCCAAAAGCGACTTGCTCGACATGAGGGGATATTTAACCAAGGCTCCCACTGAAGCCAAGCGCATACAGCGCGCCCAAGACTAAGGAAGCATCTGCAAACACACGAAAAGCTTCGATGCTGATTCGATTCCTCAGACCATACAGGAGCCCGAGTAGCCCAAAGCTAAGTGCCAGCCCGAGCCACAATTCGCCACCTCGCCAAACTGCCAGCCCTGCGCCGAATAAAGCGAGCGGTGTCAGCCAGCGCTCCGCGACTAAAGGTGCTACTGAGTGTACTCGCATCTTAGCGTCGATCACTTTTTCTCTCGCTCCGATCATCAGGCAATTGAGCAGGCACAATAAAGCGAATACTCCGAAGAAACCAAGCGGGTAAGCTACCAGCATAAATATTATTACGCCGCCCGCATAGATCAAAGCCACACAGATCTCTTTAGGGAAGAAGTGCTCCGAGAGCTTTTGGTTGGCTACGGTGTAGAGTAGGCAAAATATCAGGAGTAGGGAACCATTCTTCAATTGTAGCACCGTGAGTTGCGTTGCCAGAAGTAGATTCATCGCTAGTAGCACATACCAGACATACCAAAGTGCGTGACGGTATCGCTTTGCGAACTGATGCCTTAGCGAAAAGAGTGCCGCCTTTTCCCGCGACCTCACATCAAACAACCGATCCGCAACATAGGTCAGCCAAACTGAGAGCCCCAATACGGCAGAGGCCGCCCAACCGATCTCGGTATTCAGAGCTCTTGCCAAGCTCAGTTGCCAAAGTATAGCGACCAAGGCGGTGTCGATCGCCAGTATGTTCGGCCATTGCCAGAGTCGGATGGATGGGTGCATCTTGAAATTAAAGGTGTGCATACGCGACCCGCGCTGCAAGAGCGTTTAAGGCGACCGGACCTCTATTGGCAAACTAGGAAATGGGCAGTAATGATGCAGATTTTCATGGGTTGCCAAGGGTCCTTCACTCTCGCTTTATAAATAACACGAAATATTTGCCTTATACAAATGGAACAAAGACTACACATCATTACTGGGGCGACTGCGGTTGGCAAAACGGAGTATGCGCTCAGCTACGCAGAGGCACACGATGCGGAGATAGTTTCTTGCGATGCGTCGCTTATTTATAGAGGAATGGATGTCGGCACCGCTAAGCCATCGCGCGAAGAGCAGGCGAGGATTCCGCACCATTTGATTGACCTTAACTCGGTCAGCACACCTTACGATATCGTGGCCTATGTGCGCGATGCCAAAGCAGCGGTGGCAGAGATTTTCGCGCGTGGCAAATCTGTCGTTGTGACGGGAGGCAGTGGATTTTATTTAAAGAGTTTTTTTGCGCCCGTGATCGATATGGTCAAGGTAAGCGATGCGATACGTGCGGCGGTGACGGCGCTTTACGAAGCGGATGGACTGGAAGGTTTATTAGGCGAGTTACGTGGGCGCAGTGAGCAAGGCACAGGAAACTTGGATGTAAAAAATCCACGAAGAGTCTCACGCGCACTCGAACGCTGTATTGCCTCGGGCAAAGATTTACCGACTTTACAGGCTGAATTTGCCGCGCGCCCGGAACCTTTTGCTGATTGTGTAAAACACTACATTTTGTTGGAGCGCGATAAGGAGAATTTAAAGCAGCGCGTAGCGCGTCGAGCGGAGCTTATGCTTGAGGCTGGATTGATCGAAGAGGTCGAAGCTTTGCTCTTACAAGGCCTCAAAGAAAACCCCAGCGCAGCATCGGCTATCGGTTACCGTGAGACGATTGCCTTTCTGGATGGCGAGCTGAAGCGGGATGAATTGTTACCTTTGATTGTCCAAAATACCTTGCACCTGGTGAAGAAACAGGGCACATGGTTTCGCACGCAGATCCGGCGGCCTGACGAGATAGTGACTTTTTAATGCAGGGTGTGCCTCCATTTTTGTGTCGGTGAACAGGCGGCGGGGACTTTGAGAGAGTAGGGTTCAGTAGCGACTACAGCTCGAGTAGCATTGCTTGAGCTGCTATAAATGAATCCGGGCTACAACTTGTCCGATTTAAGAATCTCCTTTCCTTCCCGGGCAGAATCAGCGACGCTTATCTCTTTATGATTAATACTACAGAAGCCCTAGCCGATGTCGTGCGCCGTGCGCGCGAAGCAGGCGCTGTTGGCGTTGATACCGAGTTCATTTGGGATCGCACCTATTACCCTACTCTAGGATTGATCCAAATTGGCTTCCCCGATGGGGAGTGTCAGTTGATCGACGCGCCTGAGATCGAAGACTGGTCGCCGCTCGCCGAACTCATGTCCGACCCTGACACGGTTAAGATTCTGCACGACGCTCAGCAAGATCTCAATATCCTTTATCGCGCCTGTGGCGGCTTGCCTAAGAATATTTTCGATACGCAGCGTAGTTCTGGCTTCGTGGGACTGTCCTCTACGATCTCTTTGAGTGAATTACTGAAGACCTTACTTAAGGTTCGCCTCGCCAAGACAGAGACTCGTTCTGATTGGGTGGCGCGCCCGCTGACTGAAGCTCAGATCAAATACGCAGAAGACGACGTACGTCATTCTGTTGATCTCATGGTTAAAATCATGGATAAAGCAGAAGCACTTGGTCGCAGAGAATGGATCGAGGATGAGATGAAAGTCTACGAGGATGAAAGCAATTACGGCGAAAAAGATCCCGACTATGAGATGCCTCGTGTGCGCGGTAGCGGTTCATTGACGCAGCAGCAACGCAATACCTTGCGAGCACTCGGTGCTTGGCGAGAACTGAAAGCGCGCAGTCGTAACTTGCCGCGTGGCTTTATTCTTTCGGATGATGCGCTGGTTTCGCTGATAAAGCGGCCGCCCGAAAAGCTGGAAGACATCCGCCAGATGAAAGGCTTGAGCGAACGCTCCGCCGATCGAAACCGTAAATATATATGGGAAGCACTCGAGCGTGGACGCAGCGGCGACCTACCTGATTTACCTAACAACAAGCACATCGGGCCCTCGCCCGACGACGGCTACGAGGCACGGGTTGATCTTTCATTGGCATCGATTAAAGGCATCTGCCTCGCGGATATGATCGATCCGGCACTCATCGGTAACCGTGCCGAAGTCACTGCCTTTGTTTTAGAAGTCGATGATCTAGAAGACTCCAGGCACCGTATGATGCGTGGCTGGCGTTTGGAATTCTGCGGGCAGGCTCTAGCACGCTTGCTTAAAGGTGAGGGCAGCATTTCGATTGATGTCGAAACGAAGTTACCGCGTTTAGGGTAGATACGCGCGCTCACTCGCTTTGTGCTAAAAGCAGGTCCTACAACTCAAAGCCGTGCTTGGCGATAGAGACGACAAACTCGCCTTTTTGGCTGCCTTTCGCTACGCGGTCGCGCACCTTGCTGGCGGCCCCAGTGTGGACGGTTTCGTGTAGCTTGGTTAATTCACGGGCGACGCTGATGCATCGATCTTCACCAAGTGTCTCTACGAGTTCGTTGAGAAACTTAGCGATGCGGTGGCAGGATTCGTAGACGATTATTGTATACTCAAATTCTCTTTTACTCTCGAAGAAGCGTTTGCGAGCGGCGCTTTTCGGTGGCAAGAAACCGACGTAAAGAAAGCCATCAGTCGGCAGCCCAGAGAGTGCGAGCGCAGTGGTTGCTGCAGTAAGTCCAGGCGCGGTGGTTACATGTATTCCGCGCTTGCGACACTCGCGCACGAGCCGGAAGCCAGGGTCGCTAATTGCGGGCATCCCTGCGTCGGAAATCAGCGCGATTCGCTCGCCTAATTCGATGCGGTCGGCTAGTTCGATCGCCATATGCTTCTCGTTTTCTTCTCGGTAGGAAAGCAGGGGCGACGTTTTTTCGATCCCCAGCTTACTCATTAGTTTACCAGTTACGCGGGTATCTTCACAGGCAATGGCGTCGACTGTTTTAAGCGTCTCAATGGCTCGCGGTGTCATATCGCTCAAATTACCGATTGGCGCAGCGACTAGGGTGAGTTGACCGGGTGCTGGGGTGGATTGACTCATTGTGTGAAATCTCGCCTAGTGGATAGGGTGGTGCAAGCTTGCATTCGTAGTGGCAGTTGAAACAGCTACTACGAATGAGTTGAATTTTACAAAAAGCTCTGCACAGTACGGGTATGGATATTGAAACTTTCCCTAATCCGAACGTAGAACGCAATTACACGATCCAGCATATTCAGGAGGAGTTTACTTCGACCTGCCCAATGACGGGGCATCCGGACTATGCGACTGTTGTCTTTAGTTATGCGCCCGACGAGGTTTGCATGGAGCTCAAGGCAATGAAGCTTTACCTACACAGCTTCCGTAATAAAGGCATCTTCTTTGAGGCTGCGAGTAATCAGATTTTTGAAGACTTTTATGTTGCCTGCAAGCCACGCTGGGCCCGTCTTGAAACGATTTGGCGTGGTCGTGGCGGCATCCGGTCTAATGTCGTAGTGGAAGACTCCCAGGACGGCTACGACGGGCCTGTTACGTTTCCGTTTTCTGCCTAGGGAATCCAAACTTTGGCTACAACGAACTAGCCGCAGGTATTCGGTAGTGCCGCAAAATACGTTCGGTCGCGTTGGGCATCTCTGTGCTGTCGAGAACGATTTGGTGGGTAGCTTCATCAGGCATAAATTGTATGCGGTGAAAGCCCGCTTCAGGCTGTGCGAGTGCGGCTTTGACATCCTCTAGCTTGTGGATGGCTTGACCGTTGATCTGGTCGACCATAACGTAGCGTATGTCTTCGTACCCTCGGTTGTAATCGTCGGGTAGTACTGTGCTAAGTAGCACAATGCCGTCGCGCCCTTCGAGTGGTGGGCGGTCGCTATAATAATCTAACAGGATGGGTTTGTTTTTACCAAGTGCCCGCATTAATGGGCCATCGAGCGGCTGAAAGAGTAGGCCGCCGGCAACTAAATAGTGCGGGGGTGCATCGTAGCGCTCGCTGGGTATAAGGCTCTTGCTGAACTGGGCACGGGGGAGGGTGTAGGCAATGCTTTGTATAGCTTGATCGCGCCAGATCGTCATGGAGATGATGTCTTTGGCGGAGTGCGCACGAGTGGCGAGACCAGAGATAGAGAGTCTTCCGTAGTCTGGATCGAGGTATTTACCCTCGCTGTCGACTTCGAAGCCTTCGATTGCGAGGATGACGTCACCACTTTTCAAGTTACTGTCGGCCAAGCGGCGACCCCCAACTTCAGTGACAACGACCCCGCGGTCTGGCATGTTTAACCCTTTGGATTTTAGTAGCGCGGGATTCTTGGCATTCATCCAGCGAAAGTCGAAGTTGCCTAGGCCTGGGTTATCTGCGTTTTGATTGTGCTCAATCACGCTGGCAATAAAGGGGGCGGGCAAAATGTTAAAACGATTATCCTTACTGGCCGATTCAGTTAGCCCGACGAGTTGCGCTCCGTCGAAGACGACTTCTGCCCAACCTGCACCAGTTATTTCTGAGGAAGCTGAGAGCTTTAGATGCTGGAGAAAGCTCATCTTGTTGGTGTCGTTGTAGAGACGGATGATCTCGGCGGCACGCTCTTCGATGCGACCTGATCGCCAACGATAGATTTGTAAATCCCCTGACTGGGGGATTGTTACGGCAAGTTTCACGGGCTCCATATCCTGCCAAAAGGTGGGCTCACTCACGTCGAGCATCGCGATGTTAGCATAGAAATCGATCCACTTAATCTGCGCGGTGTATTGGCGACTCTCGCCGCCTTTTGTGATGCGGAAGAGATACTGCCCCGAGAAACCATCGGCTGTGGTGAGGATCTGATTTTGGCCGACGAGGATTCCATTTTTATGGGTCTGCTCATTTCGGCTGACCCATGGCATACGATAGTCGTAGGTCTTTTTCGTGATCTCAATCTCCACAACGGACGCTTCGGGGTCAAAAGCACGCGCTTGAGCCAGCCCAAAGCCAGCGATCAAAAGAAAGGCTAAAGTGAAAGACGATTTAATCATAAAGAACCTCCAATCTATCAGCGCTGGGTATGTTGTATTGTTTCAAAAGCATTGCCTCGGCTCCGCGGGCATCGGCGATGTGGAGCGCTTCCTCAGCGCCAGAGAGGAATCGGAATCGGTGAAAGTCATCGCTACTCTTCCTGAGGGCTGCTTTGAGGTCTGACATGGAGTTAATGGTCTGGCCGTTCACTTCTGTCACGATTTCTCGAGCGGCTACAGCGAAGTCCACGTTGCTGGGGTGTTTGAGCACTTTAGAAAGTACGACGGGTTTGGCGCGCGCCAGTTCTTCGGACTGGTGACTGCGGAAGAAGAGCTCGTAATGAGTTCTCGAGCCAACGCTCTCGCCCAAGTTACGCCCTAGGGAGCTGAGATAGTTCATGCTAAGTTCGGTAAAGACGAGGCCACCTACGATGAGGTAGGGAGGTTCTTGGTGTTGGTTGCCGCTGATACGGTCTGCGCGGTTCACGTAGACGGGCAGTTCTAGTTCGATGGCTTCGCCTGCACGCCACAGTTTTAGAGCAATCGGTTCGCCGTGCTGGGCTTCATCGAAAAGTACGCTGCAATGCACACGGTTGCCTTCGTAGAGAATCATACCGTCGCTGCCGACCTCTTGGTTGGAGACCTCTAGGATGACGTCGTTTACTCGGAGCAGTTCATGCGTCTTCGGGAAGGGCTGGAGGATGCGGTCGACGCGTGCACCCTCGCTATTATTGGGTAGGCCGAGCGAGGCGCGGAAGGCGGGATTGGTTAACTTGATCAAACTAATGCCCGCATCGGGGAATCCATGGTATTTGCCGTCTTCGATGTCTTCGAGGAAGTGCTTGATGATGTTTGGGGGTATAAAGAAGCCAGCGTTTTCGAGACCGGGCTTTCCTTGGAAGGAGACTCCCACGACTTTATCATCTTGAATCGCGGGGCCACCGCTATTGCCTGGATTGATAGCAGCATCCGTCTGCACAGTGAGTAGCGAGCGATTATAGATGTGGGCGTAGCGCTGCATTTCGATTCTTGAAATGACACCGCGAGTGTAAGAGATTTGGCGTCCGCCGGCAGGGTAGCCGTAAGTGGTAACAGAGGAGCGCGCTGCGGGTAGCTCTCCGATTTGGAGCGGTTCAATACCTTCAAAAAACGCCTCGTCTTCGACCTTCAAAATAGCAAGGTCGCAGTCGTGCCCGATGAACTCGACTGTGGCGCGATACGGTTTCGGATCTTGGTATCGGTGAACGACTAGTTGCTTCGACCAACTAACAACGTGTGCGTTCGTCATGATGCGCTTGCCCTTGATGATGAAGCCGCTACCGAGGCCACTGGCGACTCTAGAGAATCGCCATGGCTCTACCCAATTGGGGCCTTGCGCGTAGTTGATAATCTGCACGACAGACTCTTCCGGGTCGGCTGCCATGAGCTGGCTTAGGCAACAAGTTAAGAGAATGTTTATGCAAAGACGACGTATCATGAGCTGCTAAATTAGGGTGGTGTGTAAAAAGTTTCCTTCCGATCCAGGTTAGGAGCTTCACTATTATGCCAGCTCAAAGATAGCTTGGATCTCGACGCTGCTGTCTTTGGGTAGGCCTGTCACGGCGACGGCGGCGCGGGTGTGGCGACCGCGGTCACCGAGTATTTCAACGAGGATGTCGGACGCGCCATTGATCACTGCAGGGCTCTCGGCAAAACCAGGTATGCCATTAACAAAGCCGTTGAGCTGGACGATGCGGAAGATTTTATCAAGGTCGCCGATTTGGTCTTTGGCTACGGCGAGGAGATTAAGCGCGCAGATACGGGCAGCGGCTTTGCCGTAAGCGATGTCGCGGATCTCACCGATCTTACCGGTGTGGGTCATCTCGCCGTTGACAAGGCAGATAGCACCAGAGAGGTAGAGCAGCTTGCCGACTTGCATCGCAGCGACGTAGTTACCAGCAGGCGCAGGGGCGGAAGGGAGATCGATGCCGAGCTCGGCGAGGCGTTCATTCGTTTGACTCATCATTGAAAATAGATACAGGATAATTAAGGTTTTGAGTAGGGCGCTTCGCCTTCGGTTGCTGCGATGGTGACGGCAGCGACGGTATCGGAGAATACGTTTACACTGGTGCGACACATGTCGAGAATTCGGTCGGTTAGCCAAACGACGCCGATGGCTTCGACGGGGAGGCCGACGGCGGGTAAGATCACGGCGATGGCCACGAGGCTAGCTGCAGGGATCCCTGCAACACCGATACTCGTCGTCAGTGCGAGGATGACGACGAGCAATTGATCGCCAAGGCCGAGCGCGGCTTGCCCGGTCGCTGCATAAAGTTGAGCGATAAAGAGCACGACGACACATTCGTAGAGGGCAGTGCCATCCATATTCACGGTGGCCCCAAGTGGCAGGGTGAAGGAGCAGGTTTTTTTGGAAACACCGGCGCGGTCTTCCACGGTATCAATAGTCAGTGGCAGGGTGGCTGACGAACTGGCGGTTGAGAATGCGGTCAGCAACACGGGCGCCATCTCTTTGTAGTGCGTGATGGGGTTGACCTTGGCCACAAATTTGAGCACGAGCGAGAGATTGATCGCGAAGTGGATGATGAGGGCGAGTATCACAGTGATAAAAAACCACGCCAGCGTGCCAAAGAGATCACCGAGATTCGTCTCGAAAATTACCGGGACGACGAGTCCGAATACACCGAAAGGAGCGAAACGAATGATGAACTCAGTCAGCTTAAGCATGACCTCTTGGGCGCTCATCCAAAACTTCTGTTGGGTTTCGCGTTGGGCTTCGGGTAGCTTGCCGATAAAGGCTCCAAAGAGAATGGAAAAAGTAATCACTCCAAGCAGCTGTCCGTTATTTGTAGCGGCGTCGATGATGTTGGATGGGAACATTCGGAGAAAGATTTCAAATAGATCACTAGAGCTTTTGCCTTCGACCTTAGCCATCAGTCCTTGCTCGACGCAGGTCTCTGCGGCAGTGCCGAGCATAGCCTTAGCAGTTTCCGCATCAATGTCACCAGGTTGAATGAGGTTGACCATGATCAGGCCGACGATGACGGCAGCGGCACCACTAAAGGTGTAGTAAAGGAAGGTTTTGAAGCCCATCCGCCCAACACCTTTTTCCGCACCTAGGTGCATAACACCCGCGATAATCGAGGCCACGATGAGCGGCACGATGACCATCTTGAGCGCATTCATGAAGAGCTTGCCGATGAACTGGCAGAAGCTAACAGAGTTTGCGCTGAATCCTTCGCCTACACTCGGTAAAATGAGTGCGCCGAAGAGGGCGGCGAGAGTAAGCGAGAGCAAAATTTGCCAATGTAGTTTCCAGCGGATCGGATTCATGAGGGGAGTGGTAGATATGAATGGTGACTAGTGAATTAATTGATGAAGCGCGTGATACTTTGCCAGTGCTCGATGGCCAGCTCTTCAGGGCGCACGGTCGGGCTAACGCCATTTTTGAGTAGCTCGTTAAACCAAATAAGTGCACCAGCTTGCGAGTCGTTTTTGCAGAGGGCGCCAAGTTGCTTACGACGTTGCGTAAATATGCGGCGGATGCATTCGCGAGCGGCTAGGCTGAAGTGGATGACGTCGGTCCTGCGGTCAAGGCGCAAGAGGACAGAGTCGACTTTGGGCGCGGGATGGAAGCATTGCGCTGAAACAAGGTGCTTACTATGCACCTCAAAGGCTGACTGTAGAAAAATGGAAATCGCGCCGAAGGTCTTACTACCATGGGGGGCGGTATAGCGGTCGCCGGCTTCTTTTTGCAACATGAGCACCATGCGCTCGGGCAGTTCGCCCGCGATGACGGCGTCCATCCAAGGTGTGGAGACAGCGTAGGGGAGGTTAGCCACGATCTTATAGCCAGTCACGGCCGTGGCTTCGGGTAGTCCCGCGATTGGGTAGTCGAGGCAATCACCCTCGATTAATTGGAGGATGGCTTGCTTCGCGGGCGAGTCCCCTTTCATAATTGGGATTAGATTTAGCTCTTCGAAGAAGTGAACGCGCAGATGTTCCGCGAGAGTCGTATCGCGCTCCACTGTCCAGAGTGATGCGCCGCTGTTAAGAATGGCTTTAGTCAGTGTGCCGAGACCGGGTCCTATTTCGACCACGCGGCTGTCTGCACCGAGTTCCGCCAGTTCAATCGACTTGCGCACAATGTTTCCATCTACGAGGAAGTTTTGTCCTAGTTTTTTCTTAGGGAAGTGCTCCAGTTGTTCAAGGAGCTCGCGCGTGGCTGTTGGGCTTAGGGGCATATCGCTACACTCGAACATCGAACATTCAATGCTTAACGTCGGATGCGAGAGGACTATTCGATCTTGGACGTTCTTTATGCATTGTGAAAGGCCTCGACCAATTTTTCGGGGTCCTCGGCGCGCATGAGGGCTTCGCCGACTAGGATGGCGTTAGCCCCGCAGGCGCTGGCTCGTTCGGCGTCTTCAAGATTGAAGATGCCGCTCTCGCTGACTTTGATAATATCATCTGGAATCTGCGGGATCAGTAATTCGGATACGGCGAGGTCGGTCGTGAAGCGCTTGAGGTCCCGGTTGTTGACACCAACGATCTTGGGATCGAAACGTAAGGCTTTTTCCAATTCACGCTCCTCGTGAATCTCGTAGAGAATGTCGAGCCCAGCTATCTCGGCGGCGTCGCGAAGAGCTTTGATCTCATCGTCTTCAAGGGCACGGACGATGATTAGGATGCAGCGCGCGCCAGCCTCGGCGGCTTCGGCCACTTGAATGGGGTGCACCATGAAGTCCTTGCGTAGACAGGGTGTCTTGCGCTTGTGCACTTCGAGAAATTCGACGATATCCCAGAGGTCTTGCAGCTTGCCGCCAAAATAGTCGGTGTCAGTGAGAATGGACATGCAGTCGACCTCGGCATTGACGTATTCGCGGGCTTGATCGACGGCGTCTAGCGTGGCGGCAGCGATTTCGCCAGCGGAGGGAGACTTCCGTTTGATCTCGGCAATGACGGAGAGGCGGTCTTTCCGTGCGAGCGCCTTAAGGAAACTGCCGCCCTGTGTTTGCATACGACCGAGACGTTCCAGTTCTTGATCCCGGACAGGGCGGATTTGCTTGCTCAGAGCGCGGCGTTTGGCGGCCATGATTTCGGATAGTTTGTCCATGTGTTTAGGTACGGTATCCGTGGCTTGTAGAGAGTTCAAGTCGGAGTTTTAAGTCTGCGAGTCTGTAATCACGTGACTCTAAGAAAATAATACAAAAGAAGCCGCTCCGATGATGGAACGGCTTCTTGAAAAATCCTGCCTCGGTCGTGGGATTAAGTGGTCGCTTAGGCCTTAGCGTTCTTGTAGTTTTCTTCGGCTGCGCTCCAATCGACGACATTCCAGAACGCTTCGATATATTTAGGTCTCAAGTTCTGATACTTGAGGTAATAGGCGTGCTCCCAGACATCGAGACCGATGACGGGCTTGCCTTCGGCATCAGCTACTCCAGCCATGCAAGGGGAGTCCTGGTTTGGAGTCGAGGTCACTGCGAGTGAGCCGTCTGCCTGAACGATGAGCCATGCCCAGCCGGAACCAAAACGTGTGGCACCTGCATTAGCAAAGGCTTCTTTAAGATTGTCGAAACCGCCGAGCTCAGCGTCGATCGCAGCGGCCAGCGTGTCAGTCGGCTCACCACCACCATTCGGACTAAGGATCTTCCAGAAGAAGCTGTGGTTAGCGTGGCCGCCCCCGTTGTTGCGCACCGCGCCACGCTTTTCAGCAGGAACAGCGGAAAGGTCGCCGATTAGTTCGCAGATAGATTTGCTTTCAAGATCGGTGCCTGCGAGCGCGTCGTTTAGTTTAGAGACGTATGCATTGTGGTGCTTGTCGTGATGGATTTCCATAGTGCGCGCATCGAAATGTGGTTCGAGCGCGTCGTTAGCGTAAGGAAGTGCGGGTAATTCGTGTGCCATAAATTATATGTTTGTTTGTGTGGTTAATGAGAGGAGGTGAATAAGTGTATAATTGCGCGCTGCTGTCAAATAGTGGATTCAGGATAAGAGCCTTTCTTTTGTAGACGCTTTTTCTCAAAAAAGGTTTTGAGTATCTCGTGGTTCAGCTCTTCCAGTATGCCGCCGACAGATTCAAACTTGTGGTTGCTTTCGGGGAGGGCACCAAGATCTGTAGCGCCGCCAACGCAACCCATCTTTGGGTCGGGTAGGCCGTAATAGACTTTCCTAATACGGGCGATGACGAGGGCACCGGAGCACATGGGACAGGGCTCTTTAGTGACGTAGAGGGTGCATTCATTGAGTCGCCAGTCACCTAGGGTGTTAGCAGCCTGCGAGATGGCTAAAATTTCGGCATGAGCCGTCGGATCGCCCGCCGAGCGCGACTGATTGTGTGCGGCGGCGATGATGTGTCCTTTGTGTTCAATGACCGCACCAATGGGCACTTCGTCCTTTTTCCACGCTTCGATAGCTTCGTTGTAGGCGTGCGCCATATAGTAGTCGGCGTCTCGGTTCAGCGCGGACGGGTATTGTTTTTCGAAAAGAGAAGACATTTGAGGAGGATGAGAATAGAAAAGTGTAAAGCTTAGAAATCGGAAGCCTAATTTCCTACCTTTCTAATTTACTCTCACAGGGACGACCTGCGCAGCGAGACCATACTTGACTTTCAGGACTAAAGCGATTGTTTCACCGACTCTCTAACAACCTATGGCAAAAGAACAAAGTGAAGAATACGTTGAAGTAGAAGGCAAGATCGTAGCTGTCCTCCCAGGCACTATGTTTCGAGTCGAATTGGCCAATGGTCACCAAGTGCTCGCTCACATCTCGGGCAAACTTCGTAAGCACTTCATAAAGATCACCACGGGCGACACTGTAAAAATGGAGATGAGCCCCTATGATCTCGACAAGGCTCGCATCGTTTACCGCTTACGTAATGCCCAAGTTCAGCGCAACGCACCTAAGCGCAGTTATGGTCCTCGTCGTCGGTAGATAATTTATTTACAGCGCTTACACTCTAGTATGCCCCTCCATTTTCCAAAACACTGCTTAGCAGTGTTTTTTTATGAATGCTTGCCTCGACTTGAAAAAAAGTTGTGCTTGTGACCTTCTACTTTCTCTAATCAATTTAAAATATGAGCAAAAAATTCGACTCCATAACTGATACCGTGGGTAATACCCCACTTGTTAAAATCAATAACACGACTGCTGGCCTGAATGCTGACATTTATGTCAAATGTGAATTCTTTAATCCCCTCGCTAGCGTCAAAGACCGTATTGGTAAGGCCATGATCGAGGCGGCTGAGCGCGATGGCAAGATTGGCGAAGGCAGTATCATCATCGAACCCACCTCGGGTAATACTGGCATTGCGCTGGCCTTCGTTTGTGCGGCTAAGGGCTACAAGTTGATTCTAACTATGCCAGAAAGCATGTCAGTCGAGCGTCGCGTGCTTCTGCGTATGCTTGGTGCCGAGATCGTCCTCACCCCTGCACCCAAGGGAATGCCAGGTGCAATCGCTCGCGCTGGTGAACTTGTTAAAGAATATGGCAATAAAGCCTATATGCCACAGCAGTTTGAAAACCCAGCCAACCCTGAGGTTCACCGTCAGACCACTGCGGAAGAAATCTGGGCAGCGACCGATGGTCATATTGATGCATTCGTGTCCGGTGTTGGTACAGGTGGTACCATTACGGGTGTCTCCGAAGTGATCAAATCTCGTAAAGAACTTTACACTGTCGCCGTTGAACCAGAGGCGAGCCCCGTTATTTCAGGTGGCGCACCTGGCCCACATAAAATTCAGGGCATCGGCGCAGGCTTTATCCCTAAAAACTGCAATACGGATGTGATCGACGATATAATTAAAGTCTCCAACGAAGACGCTTTTTCGACTGCGCAATCCCTCGCAGAAAAAGACGGCATTCTTGGTGGTATTTCCACTGGCGCGAATGTTTGGGCAGCCATGCAGTTAGCTAAGCGACCTGAAATGGCAGGCAAGACCATTGTTACGATCGCTTGCAGCTTCGGCGAACGCTATCTTTCTACACCGCTGGCCCTGTCTCTTATACACATCTGACGCTGCCGACGATATG
>OJDG01000194.1_pt1 | contig 15729 bp, 12 predicted proteins | sample 1592411 | NCBI WGS metagenome assembly OJDG01 (sample SAMN05416759, study PRJEB24817) | seawater metagenome | isolation source: Sea water | place: Canada:Atlantic | collected 2013-07 | reverse complement strand
CTACACACTGCATATCGTCGGCAGCGTCAGATGTGTATAAGAGACAGACCTATGGGAGCATCAATATGAATCTGGTTTAGCCGCTAAGCCTTTTATGCGCCGAGGTTATGTTTTTCATCAAATGAACGGCATCCATTCGTTCTATCCAACGTTAATGATGAATTATCATCGGGTCGAGACAGAGCAAGACATGAAAGACTACGTGTCGCGTCTTAGCGCCATCGGCGGTGCGTTGGCCGAACTTACTGGTCAAGCAAAACTCTCTGCAGGTGAGGGCGTTCGCCCCCCACTTTTTGCCTATCAGACCGTTGTTAAGGAAGCACAGTCAATTATTTCTGGTGTTCCATTTGACACAGGTAGCGACGATTCGTCCCTGTGGGCTGATGCAAAGGCGAAGACCGCTGTATTAGTTGAATCAGGAGTAGTCACACAAGAGCAGGGCGATGCACTGCTAAAGACGGCTCGCAACGCATTGATTAATGATCTTGCCCCTGGGTATCAAACCTTGATCACCTTTATGAACGACGACATAAAAAATACCAGCGAGAGTGCCCTAGGTGTGCACGCACTGCCGGACGGTGCGGCCTATTATGAGTATCGACTTAAAAATATTACTACCACGGATATGAGCGCTAAAGAGATTCATCAACTGGGTCTTGACGAGGTGAAGCGTATTCGCGGTGAAATGGAAGTCATCAAGGAGAAAGATGGCTTTACGGGTACGCTACAAGAATACTTTACCAAGATTAGAGACAGTAAAGATGATGAAAAATACTACTATGACAACACCGATGAGGGACGACAAGCCTATATTGATGATGCCACCGCTGCTATTGAAAGCCTTAAAAAAGAGCTGCCTAACTATTTTGGTATCCTGCCCAAGGCTGATTTAGTGGTCAAGCGCGTTGAAGCGTTTCGTGAGCAAGATGGTGCACCTCAGCACTATTATCGTGGCACTCCGGATGGCTCTCGGCCGGGTGTTTATTACGCGCACCTTTCAGATATGAAGGCCATGCCAAAAAATGAACTAGAAGTTATTGCTTACCATGAGGGGTTGCCAGGGCACCACATGCAAATCTCCATCGCGCAAGAACTTGAGGGGATTCCAAAGTTCCGTACTCAAGCGGGCAGTACTGCCTATAGCGAAGGCTGGGCGCTCTACACTGAGGCCTTAGCCAAAGAAATGCCAAATACTTATATTACCTTAGGCTCTGAGTTTGGACGCTTAGGTAGTGAGATATGGCGAGCGATTCGACTCGTCGTGGATACAGGGATGCATCACAAACAATGGTCACAGCAGGACGCGGTCAATTTTTTCTCAGAAAACTCCCCAGCTCCACTGCAAACCATTGAGACGGAAATTCGTCGTTACCTGGTTATTCCTGGTCAGGCCACAGCTTATAAGATTGGTATGATCGAGATTCAGCGCTTACGCAAGATTTCGGAAGACCAGTTAGGTGATAAGTTCGATATAAGAGCGTTTCACGATACAGTGTTAAGTGGCGGTGCTTTGCCATTGAGCATGCTCGAGAGGCAAGTAAAGAGCTGGATCGCGGAGACATTAACTAACTAGTGTTGTCTTAGGCTTGGACTTGAGGGTCGGTCTGTTTCACAAGGAGATAGAAATATTATGGCATCCACAGAGCCGACGAATACGCAACTAAGAGAAATCGCAGAGGCTGACCAAGAATCGCCTTTTGATATGATTAACCTTATTAAATATCGTCCCACCGCAATTTACGAATCAGCGGCAGATAATGCTATCGGGCGGAGCGGGCGGGAAGCTTACCAAGAATATGGCATGGTGGCCTTTCCAAAGATCATTGGGATGGGTGGAAGCCTAGTCTACAAAGGAACATGTGAGCATCAATTTGTTGGTGATGAATCGCAGAACTACGATGACTTGATCATAGTCAGATACCCGTCTCGGAGAGCCTACCTTGAGATGTTCAATTCAGTAGAGTACCAACAAGCAATAAAGCATCGTATAGCTGGGTTAGAGTATAGGGTTTTGCATGAAAGCAGGTCGCCCCACATTGGGTAGCTTAGCCAGTAAAAAATAGTAAGAGTTCCGCCTACCACTGTGGGAGTCATAAGCGGCCGCATACAGACTTGTGTATTTGTGCGATTTCAAGGCTTCATAACTGCTCTGGCCTAAGCAGTACTGAGGGAGCGTCCGAATATGATAGCGTATTTTCTTGTGGGCCCACTATACTGGAATACTTCTGTCATTCGGCGATCTTCACATACCCAAATGTGTATCTATCAAAAAGCACCAGTATGAATATTCAAGTTAATAATCAGGCAAGTAATTTAGGCGATAGTAAAGAAAAGTCGAGTTCTGTAGCATCAATAGACCGTCAACCTTTGGAGGGGCACCGGACAGCACTGATCCTGTTGATGTTGGCCTATGCGCTGTCGATGTGCGACCGGATGATTTTATCCGTTTTATTTCCGGATATAAAAGCGGAGTTTGCTTTAAGTGATACCCAGCTGGGCTTATTGGGCGGTATTTCATTCGCCCTGTTTTACGCCAGCATGGGGCTGCCAATTGCACGTCTGTCTGATCAATACAGCCGCAAGCGCATTATTATTGTCAGTCTTGTTATTTTTTCTTTGATGACCGCTTTCTGCGGTCTTGCTGTTGGTTTTAGCAGTCTGTTGTTGATAAGAATTGGAGTGGGTATTGGTGAGGCGGGTGTAAACCCTGCCAGCCACTCCATCATTGCAGATTATTTCCCACCCAAGCGTCGGGCGCTCGCCATGTCCATCTTAATGTTGGGTGGCAGCGTTGGCATGATCCTGGGTTTTGTTGGTGGTGGTGTTGTCGCCGAACATTATGGTTGGCGTGCCGCGATGGTGGCCGTAGGACTGCCGGGTCTGTTACTGGCCTTTGTTATGGGCAAGCTATTAAAAGAGCCTGCTAGGAGCACGTTTGAGACACAAGCCCCTGAGCCGCCTCCACCCATACTCACTACCGCCAGAGCTATGTGGCAAAACCGCGCCATGCGCCATTTGATATTCTGTGCGATAGCCACAGGTTTGATGTCGTATGGTTTAACCCAGTGGCTACCGACTTTTTTTATGCGAGCACATAATCTCAGTCAATCACAGACGGGCATGTTGATTGCAGGATTGTTTGGCATATCGGGGGCGATCGGAGCATTGGTGGCCGGTAAGGTGTTTGATCGCTTGGCCGCTCGTGGTTTTCAGTACGGTATGTGGATGCTTGCCATCGTGCCGTTTCTTACTATGCCGTTTTTTATCATGGGCTTGCTGGCCGACGAACTAACCACTGCTATTGTGCTGCTTATTATTCCAGGTTTTGCTGCTAACTACGCCATGGGTCCAGTCTTTGCCATGGTGCAAACCTTATCGCCAGTCAATATGCGCGCCGTCTCTTCGGCCATTATGATGCTGTTTATTAATCTTATCGGCATGGGCTTGGGGCCTTTGCTGGTAGGTGTTCTCAGTGACCTACTAACTCCTCGTTATGGTGCAGATGCATTGGGTATAGCATTGGCCTGTTTTACCCTCGTTGGCCTCTGGGCGGCTCTGCATTCATGGTTGTGTGGTAGAGTCTTGGCGAAACAGAAAGCACAAAGTGCATAAGCCGCTTGTATTACTTATTTTCAGTCGTACCAGCGGCTCGATAATATCAGGCTCTTGCAGGTCAACAGTCGACGGCCCAGATGCGGGGAGATACACAAGCGTCAACTAGTTTCTGTTCGCTGATCTCTGTCTTATTCAGTTCAACTATTAGCTGCTTATAAACGCTTGCTTGAACGCGTTGCTCTTGCATTTAAATTTCTCAAAGAAGCATTTTATATTTGCTAGATCGCAGATGACGAATTCGATATCTGTCCGAATATGATGACGGGCTATTGGGAGTGCTTACTATAATCAAGCGTAACTGACATATGTAACCACGATGACTTTATGGGAATTAGGAGAAGGTGATGGATTTTGAATACAGCGAAAAAGTACAGGATTTGCTTCACCGGGTTCGAAAGTTTATTGATACAGAGATTATGCCCAATGAGGCAACCTATAATGAACAGCTTGCTACTAGGCTGGGTGATTTGTTGGAGCAAACCACTCAATACCTGAAGGCTACCACTCTGGCTGATGCGGTTAAGTCTATGGGTGCAGCCTGTTCTAACGCAGAAAGATAACGATAAGAAATAATACTATATGCTTGAACCAGAGAACAATATCACTCCATCTTACTTCCTTGATCCGCCGCGCCTGCTACGCTTTTTTTTGTCAAAAAGATTTAGCCGATTTGCAAACACAGAATGGAAAGCGAAAAAGCGTGCAGCCGTTGAGAAGAGTCGCAAGGCCGAAGGGCGGCCTCACGTAGTGGAGTATTTCCACCAGGTGGATGATCCCTATTCGCACCTGATGGCACAGGTAGTCGCGCGGTTTGCCGAGCGTTATGATATTGAGATTGTGCCGCATCTTATCCGTGCAACCGGCGGTCGTAGTCAGCCTGAGGCAGAAAAACTGGCCGTTTGGGCGCGCCGTGACTGCGGATTGATTGCGTCGCATTATGGCTTGAGCTTTCCAGAAGATGCTGGCGTAGAGCCTGAGCCTGAATTGCAGCAGGCGGCTAATCGAGCGCTGACAAAGCTTGGCGCAAAAGATTTTCTAACTCGGGTTAAAGGCATAAGCGCCAGCTTATGGTCAAGTGGATCTATCGATGCTGGTGATGTGACTGTTGTAGAAGCTGACGCGGCTGTCGAAGCAGGGTCTGCGCGCCTGGCAGAATTGGACCATTATTCAGGCGCGATGCTCTATTATGCTGGCGAGTGGTACTGGGGCGTTGATCGCCTGTTTTACTTGGAGGAACGCCTGCGTGAGTTGGGTGTGTGTAAAGAGCCGAGTCAGTCCTATATAGCACCGCGGCCTGATATTGATATTAGCGGTGTTGATGCCAGTGAACTGGATTTACATTTTTTTCCGTCTCTGAACAGCCCCTATTCCGCAATCATTTATGATAAGACCATCGAGCTTAGTCGGGCTTACAAGATAAACCTACACCACAAACCTGTTCTGCCAATGGTAATGCGGGGCGTCCCAGCCACGTCAGCCAAGGCTGCCTATATTTTCTTTGATGTAAAGCGCGAGAGTGAATTTATGGGTGTGCCTTTTGGAAACACGGTAATAACAATTGGCAAGCCTGTCCGGCAGTGCTACTCACTATTACCCTGGGCGAAATCGCTCGGTAAAGATACAGAACTCTTAAGTACTTTAATACGCTATGCCTTTGCTGAAGGCAAGGGACTGCACCGACAAAAAAATATCCGGCGCGCGGTAGAGGAAGTAGGCTTGGATTGGAAAGAAGCGCAAAAACACCTTGGCGGTGACGCGTGGAAACCCTTTATAGAAAAGCACCAGGATGAAATGGTGGAAGGTATGGGCCTTTGGGGAGTGCCTTCCTACCGATTGTGTGGTCCTGAGGGTGAACCTGATTTAGAAGTTTGGGGGCAGGACCGTTTGTGGTTGGTGGCGGCAGAGATTTGTCGTCGAGCTTCGCTCTAACCCCTTTTCGGTTGATAGACCTATAAAAAATAACAATCTGGAAATTATTATGCGTACATTACTTTTAACCTTGGCTTGTTTTATCGCATCGGTGAGTGCTGCAGAGGAAAAGCAGCTGTTATGGGGGGATACTCATTTACATACTACCTATTCTTCGGATGCCTATACAAACGGCAATCTAACAGCTGATCCGAATACTGCCTACCGCTATGCGCGTGGCTTACCTGTGTTGCATCCTTACCATCAAGCCAAGGTGAAGATTGAGACGCCGCTGGATTTTTTGGTGGTAACCGATCATGCTGAGATGCTGGGTGTTGTACGTACCATGCATCGCGATGGAGTGGACTACACCGGCCTAGGGCTGATGGATTCGCTTAAGGCATGGGTCGCTGGAACGGCCTTGAATTACGCTATTGATTCTGGTGATGCTCGTTCGCTGTTTACCGCTGCTTTACCAGAGCCGATGAACGCAACAGAAGCGGCGGCCGGAAATGGCTTAAGCGAAACTGCGTCGATGGTTCCCGAAATGATGTCGACACAGATCGATATCTGGCAAAACATCACAAATATGGCTGAACAACACAATGAGCCGGGCGTATTTTCGGCATTGATTGGTTGGGAATGGACTTCCTTGCCCGGCGGCAGCAATCTGCACCGAATTGTGATCACCGATGGTGATGCAAAAAGTGCACAGCGTTATCAGCCTTTTTCCGTCAATGACAGTCAATACCCCGAAGACTTGTGGGCATGGCTGGAGAAAACGGCGCTGCTGGTGGAGGCTGATTTTATTGCTATTCCTCACAATTCAAATATTTCCAAAGGCTTTATGTTTGATGAGACGAGCCTACGAGGTGAAGTGATCGACAAAGATTACGCTGAATTGCGAATGAAGTGGGAGCCTATTGTTGAGATAACTCAGCTTAAAGGTGATTCAGAAACACACCCATCATTGTCTCCAGATGATGAGTTTGCCGATTTCGAAACCTACGATAGGTACATCCAGCGTGAGTGGCAGCCATACGAAGCCAAGCCCGGCGACTATGTGCGCTCAGCATTAAAGCGAGGTCTGATGATTGAGCAAAGAGCCGGTAGTAATCCTTATCAGTTTGGCGTAGTGGGTTCCACCGATTCCCATACCACTCTAGCTACAGCGAATGAGCGAAATTTCCAAGGTAAATTTCCAGCCCACTCCATCCCTGCTAATAATCGGAAAAGTCCGGATAAAAGCCGCTTAAGCGGTTGGAATATGTCCGCATCCGGGTTGACTGCCGTTTGGGCAACAGAGAATACCCGCAGCAGTATTTTGGCTGCTATGAAACGTAAAGAGGTATACGCTACTACCGGCCCGCGCATTCGGTTACAGTTTTTTGCCAGTAAAGATATCAAGGAACAAGATCTGAAGACGGCAAGTGATTACCAGCAGGCTGTTAAGCAGGCTGTGCCTATGGGAGGAGAATTGGCGGCGCAGAAAACCTCCCCTTCATTTGTTGTGCAAGCGATGAAAGACCCTGTTGATGCCAATTTAGATCGTATTCAAATTGTTAAGGGTTGGGTTGATGAGACCGGATTAGCACAAGAAAAGGTCTATGATGTGGCGTGGTCAGATGAAAGACAATTGGATGAGAACGGGAAATTGCCTGCGGTAGAGAATACGGTGGATATAAAAACCGCCATGTATGAAAACTCTGTTGGCGCAGCACAATTGGCCACTCTGTGGCGTGATCCTGATTTTAGCCCAGAGCAGTCCGCTTTTTATTATGCGCGAGTTTTACAAATACCCACACCGCGGCATTCTTTGTATGACGCTGTGGCCATGGAAATGGAAAAGGCTGAAGACTTTCCCGATACTATTCAGGAGCGCGCCTATTCATCGGCTATCTGGTATAAACCATAAAGTTTTAGACTGTCTGGAAGACACCATCGCAAAGGATTCTAAATCAATACTTCTATGAAGCGGCACGCTTTCTGTATTCATTGGGGGTCAGTGCGTTCCAGCGTTGAAACGCTCTGTGAAAGTTTGTGGCTTCGCCGTAGTTCAGGAGATAGGCTATATCAGCAACGCTGAGCGATGTATTACTCAGATAATTTTGTGCAAGCGTGTTTTTAATATTATCGAAGATGGCACGGAAATCGGTTCCTTCAGCGGACAAACGGCGCCTAAGTGTACGTTCAGTGATGTGCAGTTGCTCAGAGACTTCTTTTATATTACGGAAATCTCCCGCCGATTGGACAAGTAAGCGGCGAACAGCTGCCGTGACCTCCCTAACATCTGACATGCCTTGAAGGATTTCTTCGCACTGCTGCGTAAACAGAACGTTAGTCGCTGGGTTTCCGGTCCTGATGCGTTGGTTTAACCAGCGCTTTGGTATAAATATCTGGCTGTATTCCTGATCGAATTCCATCGGAATTGGCCATAGATCTTTATAGGCAGCAACGTACGTAGGTCTGGGATAATTGAAATGCACCCTGATCCCTTCGTGTGGCTGGGCGACCAATAACCGAGCGTTGGCATACAATTGTGAAAAGACCAATTCAGTCACAAGCATTTTCTGGTAATCGTTACATGTATCTTGATGCAAGCGGATTATGACGCCGTCTTCGGATTGTTTGCGACTCCAGTAGGCGTGATCAATGAATGTTTGCCCATAGCGAAGAAAGAGCTCGAGCGCGGCCCCCATATTAACGCAGCTCATGATGCAAAATCCGTAAGTGCCATACTCAGTCACATCCAAACTCTCACCAATTCGGATCGCTAGCGCTGGGTCCCCCGATATTGCCACAGCTGTTTCTAAAATCTCTTGAATAGAAGGGAAGGAGTGATCGGCTTGAGTGGTGTTGGCAGTGGGTTCGCGTTGTAAAATAATGCGTTCATACAATTCAGTATAATTGATACCGAGGCTTTGCAGTCTGGCTCTAAAAGGCCTTACAGTGAAATCTCGTATTGTTAGTTTTTGCATTGTATTTTGCCCTCAAGACCGATCATTATCGTGGCTTCTCAAATATATAGACAACACAAACGATGACCCTTTTTACTTTTTCTTCCACTAATTCCCTTACTTCCGGCCGGCACCGATTATCATTACGTCGACCAATGTAATTGGTTTAGTTACTCCGATAATCATCTCAATTTACAAAATTATTGTCTTGCCCTGTCGCGCTGTACCAGATTGGCGACGACCATGCGCGTTCCTGAATAGTGCTTGGTATGTCTGATCGCGGAGCAAGCCCAGTACGTAAAGCGTCCCAGGTGGACCATCTGCAGACAGGGTTCTCCAGTACCCGCACGTAATAGAATGCCTCTTGTCCGGGGATGAAGCTTGGGTCCTGCCACAGGCCTTTCAGTTCGGCGGATCCAACACCGGTCGTAGTTGAGCAATCATCTAGGTTAACTCGCGCGCCGTTGTCGGGGCAACGATGGGTCTGCGGATTAACACTCAAGCCATCGGAGCAGACCGCATCAAACACCTGTTCCTGGTGTTCACCCTTCTCAAACCAGCCCTTGATAATTTGCACTCGTTGCAGCTTGGCGGTATTCGGGTCGGCTACGGCCCAGGTCAGGAAAGTGGGGGTGCGATCATCTTTGGCCTGCAATGTACCACCCATCGTTGCACTGCTCTGGTATGCATTGCTGATCAGGTCAGGGCTGTCCAGCTGTACATCAGCCAGATGATAACCGGCGAAGAATCTCACTTTTATTCGAGTGCCACTGGTCGCAAACGTTTCCTTGCGGCGCAGCGCATCATAAATGGCTTCGCGAGTATTCTGCTCTGCCCAGACCCCGGCAATACCCGAAGCGCTCCAGAACTTGTAATTCTGGAAGTTAAGATAAGTCTCGCCATCTACCTCCTCGGTCATTTCGGGTGCGGCTAGTTTGAGCAGAGTGCCGTAGAGAAAGCTTGCGGGCACAGAACCCCGTAGCTCAGCACTAGCGTCCATCAAGCCAATTTTGCCGAAGTAATTGTCCTCCTCCAGTGCAGCGGCGGCTGTGTGGGTATCGCTGGAACCGATGACGCCAAATTTATAGGGGTTTGCGTTATTGGTTTTGGCCATGGCAAGGCCGCGTTGCCAGGCTTCTCGCACATAACTGCCCTGAGGTTTACTGGGTAAGGGAGAGGCTACCCGCAGGGGAGAAATTTCGAAATCTGCCCACTCATCGTTTTTTGATAGCAGGGGATGAGTGTCAGACGTGCCCTTAACCTGAGTGATTTCGACCATAGGTTCGTTGCGCATGCGCTGGTCTGCGTACTCCTGATCGATATTGTTACCTGCCCAATCGGTAAAGGCGAACATTGCACCGTTGGAGCCGTTGCTGTTGTGTGGAATAGCCAGGCTTTCTATACCTTGTTCGCGCAGGACATCCATCCAGTCCCAGAGGCCTTCGGGATTGATGCTGTTCAGACGGGAGAAGGGTACAGCGGGTAAACTGTCCGAGCCGCGGAAAATAACGTTGCGATGCAGGTTTTCTTTGTCCCCGGAAGATGTTGTGTATTCGTAAGCCGCAAAGGTGGTGAACTGGCCGGGCTGGTAAGCGGCGTTGGCGGCTTCTACTGTCTCAATCCACGCCGATTTACTGACATTGTTAACGGTGGCGTTGTCGAAGCTTCCGTCGAGCAGATTGGCGATCACGTCACTGAAGAAGTTGTTGAAGATAAGATTTCTTTTGGCCAAATCGAGCATTCCGCCATCAAGCGATTCATTGATGTCATGGTAGGGCTGAGACAGCTCGTATTGTGAAAATTCTGTACTGGTGTCGGCCGCCTCGTTAACCAGACCCAGCATAATTGCATGATCTGTAACTGCGTAAAAATCAAGCGGTTGTGACAGTTGCACTTCAAAACCGCTAGGATGCATGATTGCCTCGCCCTGAGCATAGCGGTAGGCGTCGGTTGGTGTGGCAGTGGTGCCAAAAGCAGACGCATCGAAAGACAGTGTTGTATGCACATGCAGATCACCGAAGTAGGCATTGCGGTCCGGATTAGAATCTAGCCGAGTATTGCCGGGCTCTGATGAAGATAAGGGCGAAGATGGAAACGAGATAATTTCACTATTTGCTGGGATAACGGTGTTGGTTGTGCGGTAGTACTCTTGCGCCTCATATCGCTTTTGTGACTCTTCCTGATTTCCAGAGCATGCAGTGATTAATGCAACAGCAGCTAACACTCCAATATGGCAAGTCATGCGGAAAATCATCGTATTCCCCATCTCGTTACACTGGCGTTTTTTATTTGATCCATGCAATTACCACCTATTTACCAGCCATAATAGCAATCATCTTTTGCGCGGCTTCCATGCCTGAGTTTTGATTCTGTCCGGTGATAAAACGCTGTTCTTTATCGATAGCTACGTGGGTGGCAAAAACGTCCCGAAAGGCCGTTTGGCTTTCAAATAGCGCACCGACTTTACGCAGCTCTGTCTCGGGGTGCATGGGGGTAATTTCGATACCAAGCTCTTTCACTTGTTTATCGGTGACCCCGGTCATGGCGCGGCCGGCTATCAGCTTATTGCCGTCACGGTCTTCTACATTGATAAGGCCCAAGGCACCATGGCAGACAGAACCGATGAGTGGTTCTTTAGGCGCGTAGTAGGCTTCACTAAGTTTCTGTCCCAACACCTCAGAATAACCTAGATCGTAGGCCGCACCCCAACCGCCAACGATAAAAATGGCATTGTACACGGTGAAATCAACGTCATCTATGCGCAGGGAATTTTCCACTTTGGCGAGCAGAGTCGGGTCATTGAGATAACGCTTGTCTCCAGGGCTAATGCTGGCGCGGCCAAAGCCGCTGGGGTCCACAGGAATTTGGCCGCCCTTAATGCTGGCGACATCAATCTGCATGCCAGCATCCAGAAAGCTGTAATAAGGGTGTGTCAATTCTGAAATAGCGATACCAGTAGGGTCACCCGTCGTTTCGTTTGGAGCATTAAGTACTCCGTGACTGGTGGTAATTATTAGGGCGCGCATGCCGGCAGACAGCTGATGGGTTTCACCTGTGTATTCAGGGTGGAGGCCTGCCTTATGCAGGATAGTGGGCAGGGCAATCACAAGTACTGCGGCAAGGGCAAAGGCCGCTAGCCCCAATTTGAGTAGTTTGGTTTTCATAGTATAACCTCTGTTATCAACGAAACTTAAGTTCGCTGTATTTGTTGTGTTTAAATTCTAAATTGACAAAGTCTTTGGTGTATCTATCGTTATTTTTCCAAGGATCCCGATCACCGTTTCTGGGCATGAGATCTCGTGCTCGATGCACATAGCCGGCGTTAAAATCCAGCATCGGTAATTCGCCGATCTCACCTGTTAAGGTTGGCGTCACACTGGTAAAGCCATTGCGATCCATTTTTTTAAGCAACCCGCAGATGTATTTGGCAGTAAGATCAGTTTTTAGTGTCCATGAGGCATTCGTGTAGCCAACGCTAATGGCCATGTTTGGGACGCCAGAAAGCATCATGCCTCGGTAGACAAATTGTTTCGTTAGATCGATTTGATCGCCGTCGATGCTGTAGATGATGCCACCGCCGAATTTTAATTTAAGACCCGTTGCTACGACCACGATATCAGCGTTCAACTGGGTGCCGGATTTTAAAATGATACCCGAACCATTAAAGCGGTCGATATGGTCGGTTACTACTTCGGCTCGCCCCTCTCGAATAGCCGCAAACATATCACCATCGGGGACCGCGCACAGGCGTTGATCCCAAGGGTTATAGTTGGGCGAGAAGTGGGTATCGATATCGTAATCTGGGCCTAGCTCTTTACGAATTTCGTTGAGTAGGTAACGGCGTACGCGCCCAGGTTTTTTTCTGGATAATCGATAGATAAATTGCTGTAGAAATACTTTTTTCCAGCGGATCAGACGAAATACCCAACTACTTGGCAAGCACTTACCTAAGGGTTTTAGCCAGGGATCTTCGGCAGGCATATTAGCTATATAGGTCGGTGAGCGCTGCAGCATCACCAAGCTGGCGGTGTCTTTAGACATGGTGGGTACTAGGGTAACTGCTGTGGCACCACTGCCAATCACAACAACACGTTTGTTTTTATAGTCCAGTTGCTCTGGCCATTGTTGGGGGTGAATAATCTCGCCTTGAAAGTCTTCTATACCTGCAAATTCAGGGGTATAACCCTGATCGTAGTCATAATAGCCACTGCAACTAAGGATAAATCGGCAGCGAATGGTCAACGGCTCTTCGGTGTCGGATTGAGGGTCGGAACGAGCAGCGGTGACTGTCCAAAAGTTGTCAGTGGAAGACCACTGAGCCGACACGACCTTGTGGTTGTAGCGGATGTGTCGATTGAGGTCATACTCGTCTGCGGCCTCACGAATGTACTCAAGAATGGTGTCGCCGTCAGCGATAGCAGATTTTTTTACCCAAGGCTTAAAGCCATAACTGTAGGTGTACATATCGCTGTCTGAGCGAATCCCTGGGTAGCGGAATAAGTCCCAGGTACCGCCGCTTACTGCTCGGGACTCCAGTACAGTAAAACTCAATTCTGGTGACTTGCGACGTAACTGACAGGCACTGCCGATACCGGCAAGACCGGCACCTACAATAAGCACGTCGACAAATTCAGCGGCTCCACTCATGACTGTCTCTCCATCGATCGGGTTTGAATGATCGGCAGTATAGGCGTCGGTTAAGGTGGCGTTTATATCATATTCGGACGTGTCGATTGTGGCTGTGGGGTTGGTGGATCGCAAATGTGAAGCTTGCATGTTTCCTGAGCCAGCACCAAGGATAGTAGTTGAGATTATCAGACATAAATGTCTGAATATGATACTTCGGTAGTTGGGCGAGAAGATATACTCGAAACTATCAAAGTAAAGTGAAATTGCCGATCATGCCTATCTTATTAGAGACTATAATCCATGCTTAAAAAGTTGATCCTGGGAATAGTTGTCGTCCTGTTTTTGATTGGGGGCGCTGGCGCTGCTAAATTTTTATTTCCCATCTATGCGGTTCTAGAAAAGGTTGGACCCGGTACTGCGCCGCGTGACCTTGTCCTACAGGATGACAGCAAGGCGGTGGCTCCTTATCTCAATGTGACTGCGGAGCTTGCCGGAGAGCAGCCGACTGCTGATGTTATGGCTAGCGCTGAAACGAATCTCTATTGGGGCGAGTTGCATCTGCATACCAGTGAAAGTTTTGATGCCAGTATGATGGGGAATAAACTTAGCATTGAAGATGCTTACCGTTTCGCCAAAGGTGATCCCCTGATGGGTCCCGGAGGGGAGACTATGCAGTTGAGTCGCCCGCTGGATTTTGTTGCGATTACCGACCACGCCGAAGGCTTCGGTAGTCGCACCCATTGCGATGATCTAAATCTATCGCTACGTGAGCGCGCGACTTGTTGGCTGATGGGCATGGATAACCCGGCACTATTTTCTATTTTTGTCGATGGGGCTCGCGGTACAGCCCAACCAGGCGATCCTTCGCAGTCAGCGGGTGTTTATCAAGCCGAGCTCCGTCAGCCTCCCGATATAAGTCAAATGCCCACCTGCAAAGGGAGCGAGGGTGCGGCTCAACGTTGTTATGACAATACCTACAGGGATTGGGCACGTTATGTCCAGCTTGCGGATGACTATTACGAACCCGGAGAGTTAACCACACTGATTGCTTACGAGTTTTCTCCAGGGTTACCGGATCAGGGTAAGCACCATCGCAATGTTATTTACCGTTCCAACATTGTGCCTAAACGGGCCATTTCCAGCTTTGATGTACCCAACGCCATTGAGCTATGGAAGGGGCTTGAAGCGACTTGTGATAAAGGGGATGGCTGTGACTTTTTGACCATACCGCATAATCCGAACAAAGCCTGGGGTCTGACTTATTCACGTTACACCTGGGATGGCCAGCAGTATGGCGAAGATGATTGGCGCCTGCGGCAAAAGCGTGAGCCCCTGACTGAAATTTTTCAGATTAAAGGCTCACAGGAATGTGCGCTGGGTGTTGGCGCCACCGATGAAGAATGTGCTTTTGCCCAGGTGCTGGATCCCTGTCAGCCGGGAGAGACGACCGGCTGTGCCTTTCAAACCGGATTCGTTCGCCAGGGTATGAAGGTGGGTCTGGAGCTTGAGCAGGAGTTTGGTTTCAACCCCCTGCAAAATGGTTTTGTCGCGGCCACTGATAGCCATAACTCCAATCCTGGGGATGTTGAGGAATGGGATTATCGCGGCTCGGCAGGCACCGTTCAATCTCCCGCATTGCGCCGTCTTAGGCACACAAGCACGAGCGAGAAAGCGTACAGGTCCTCTCTTAAATTCAACACCTCGGGGGGGCTTGCCGCAGTTTGGGCACCCGAGAATACCCGTGAAGCCATTTTCGACGCGCTCGCACGCCGCGAAACTTATGCCACCTCAGGGCCGCGTATTGCGCTGCGTTTTTATGCCGGTTGGGATATCGATGAGTCGATGATCGACGCTCCCGAACTGATGCCTTATCTGGAGGCTCATGCAGTTCCTATGGGGAGAGTACTTCCCGCTCGCGAAACTGTTGATGCGCGCGTTCAGAGTCCCGAGTTTTTTATATGGGCGGTGCGCGATGCCATGGACGCTCCCCTGCAACGCATTCAAATGGTCAAAGGTTGGATTGATGCGACGGGTCAAACTCATGAAAAAGTGATTGATATCGCCTGTGCTGATGGTCTGCAAGTTGATCCTACAACCGGTCGCTGTCCCGACAATGGTGCCAGCGTCGATCTCACCAGCTGCCAGTTCAGTGCTGGCACTGGTGCAACTGAATTAAAGACCGTCTGGCGTGACCCGGATTACAACTCTAATCAAAGTGCCTTTTATTATGTGCGCGTATTAATGAATCCGACCTGTCGTTGGTCGAGCTTTGATGCTATTCGCCTTGGCAGAGAACCTGACCCGACTGTACCGGCAACCATTCAGGAAAGAGCCTGGTCTTCACCGATTTGGGCTAGCGGCCAACCATAGAAGAGAGTATGTGCTGATGACCCTGCAAGACTATCAATCAGAGCTCAATGGTTATTACCAGAATTCGACTTGTGCCACTGAGTATGGCGGAGTTAGACGCCAAAAACATGCGCGAAGCCCCGGCTTGAATATTCAGCCAGATGAAAGATTAAGCGTCACTTCACGGCAGTTTTCAAAAGGCAGGTGGGTGGTCGGCACCGTTAATGCCGATAAACGCTTATTTATTTTTGGCTGCTCTGTGCCTTCCCAG
>OJDG01000193.1_pt1 | contig 15746 bp, 15 predicted proteins | sample 1592411 | NCBI WGS metagenome assembly OJDG01 (sample SAMN05416759, study PRJEB24817) | seawater metagenome | isolation source: Sea water | place: Canada:Atlantic | collected 2013-07 | reverse complement strand
AGATGTAGAGAGGTCTCGTGGGCTCGGAGATGTGTATAAGAGACAGAAAAAATACTTGTAATAATATGTAAATGAATACCAATTTTGTAGATTATTTGGATAATTTTCATACAAGAGATGAAACTGATAGAAATATAATAGATTATCATGTGTTGAACAACTACATACTGACAAACTATTGTTATAATAATTTTTATCAGGACCATTTTCAGCATATGCAATATATAACAAAGAGCGAAGTGTCGTCTCCTAGCAATCTGTACTATGATTGTTACTCGCAATCAAATTGGAATGTTAATATTAACCCCCCCGATAATCAAAGTAATTATGATATCTGGAAAACAAATAATGAATTTAAGTTTGATTTTTCGAATAATGATTTACAAATCAATCTCCCCCCTCCTCCAGGATTACTTGTTAACAAGAAAAAAATAGTGATTGATACGAATATTAATACGATAGGGGATTTGTTAGATATTATCGACAATAACAAGGTGGAGGATGGATGCGAATATAACATTGATTTACAATCACTGCATAATATTCGTGACGAGTTGCATAAATTGAATAATATGATTGGAATGATAGACTTGAAAAAGACTATATTGTATCAGTTATTGTATTTCATACAGAAATTGCATGAGGGTAATTGTACTTCTGATTTTAAACATACTGTTATTTATGGCCCACCCGGCACAGGCAAAACTGAAATCGCCGAAATTATTGGCAAGTTATACTCCAAACTTGGTATATTGGAAAAAAAAGTGTTCAAAAAAGTAACTCGGTCAGATATGATTGCGGGATATTTAGGTCAGACTGCTATCAAAACAAAGAGTGTGATAGAAGAGAGTTTAGGTGGAGTCTTATTTATCGACGAAGCATATTCGTTGGCAAGTGATTCTACAGACAATGACAGTTATTCTAAGGAATGCCTTGATACATTATGTGAAGCATTAAGTAATCATAAACAAAACTTGATGGTCATTATTGCAGGATATGAAGATGAATTAAACAATACATTTTTTAGAGTAAATAAGGGACTTGATTCACGGTTTATATGGCGTTTTTATACAGATTCTTATACACATACAGAGTTGAATGAGATTTTTCATAAAAAAGTGATAGAACAAGAATGGGACATACAAGTTGAAAAAGATGATTTGAATAATTGGTTTGAGTCAAAAATGACACATTATCCCCATTTTGGTCGTGATATGGAATTGTTATTAATGTATACCAAAATCTCACATAGTCGTAGAATATATGGAAAACCCGAAAATGAACTTCGTAGTCTTACCATAGATGATTTGAACGAAGGACAAGAATTATTTTTATCAAACCAAAAAAAACAAAAAAATAAAATTAATCCAGCATCATTGTATGCTATGTATGTATAAATTCGTTATTTAGAAATATATATGGCGTAAGAATATACAAAGACATAATACTTTTACAATATAGAGATACACATGGAAGAAAAAAAAATATTGAACATCAATCCGTCTGATTTTTCTTTTTCAAATAATAAGACAAAAAAGAAAAAAATCGAAAATAAACCCGAAGGGAACATTCGCGTGCGGAATACAAACGCGAAGAAACAGAATAATACATTGAGAAAGAAATCGTTATTGAATCTTATACGTCAACATCAACAAAAACAGTATGATATTGAAACAAATTTAACAAAACCCGAGTCTTTACGTGAACAGCAAGTAACTTCGTTCAATAAAGAATTTGAAGAGGCGAAAAATTATTTGAATACTGTTGCCGAAAAACGTAATTCAAGTGTTTCGCCACATAATACTACTATGAAGAACTATCCATCGCCAGAACCAATGTCATTCGCTCTTAACACTGATATTAGAGAGTCCAATCGTACATCGACAGATTTACCAAGTCACCCTGAATATGGGTGCTTAAAAAATGGGAATTTACCAACATATCGTAATTATATGAATAAAACTGTATCCAATAAAGAACCGTTGAAAATAGGCAATGATGCTGACCGCGGTTCTTTGTATAATGTTTCTAATGATAAGGAAACCACACAAGTTCAGCCGATATTACAACAAAACAGTCTTTCTAGTCGTTATCCATCATTGTATAATAAACCCGAACCAGAATTATCAATATTTTCCAATAAGAAAAAATCGCAAAAAATGAAACAACGTAAAACAATCCGCAGGAAACATAAAGTCGGTCGTTCCAAATATTATTCAAAAATTGGGGTATTGGTGTCGAATCGAACTATACGTACTAAAATTGCGAATCAAATGCAGCAATTAAAAATGATACCTATTCATGAAGTTCGCAGTTATTTGATCAAAAATGGGTTTATAAAAGTAGGTTCGAATACACCAAATGATGTATTGCGTAAAATGTATGAGTCTGCGTTGTTGATATGCGGCGAAGTAAAAAATCACAATCCAGACAATTTACTCTACAACTTTTTGAACAACGATACTAAAGAATCATAATTATAACTATTCGAAGAATAAAACGTACATTGACATAAATATAATAATGAACACGCAACTTGCTAGTATTCCGTATAGAATTCTAAATATTGAATATGAATTTTGTGAAGTTATGTCAACGGCATTTTTATATTTTGGTATAGAATTATTCTCTATATAAACTTCATTCTGGTTAGATAATTTGTTTTTTACTGGAGTTGTTGGTGGATTTTCATAATAATATATCGGTTTGCCGTTTCTTGAGTAACACATTAATTCATTATTATCATTGAATGCAACAAATTGTCCATAATAATTTTCTATAACCGGTTCGCCGGCATGTGATACGCTTGTTTGATTTGTATTATCTTCCATTTTGTGTATATCTATAATTGTGTATATAGATATTTTCAATTTTACATAGAATAATTACAGTGTATGTAGTATTAATGCATATGAAACTTGGTATTACACTGTGTATGACGTTGTATTTGTGTAAAAATATTTTAGTTATACCTATTATAGTGTAAAAGTTATGTCTGTTTATCAACATAAATTCAATGATGAGGAAAAACTAGAGATAGTTTCTCATATAAATAATTATCGTAGGTTACATGGTTGTCCTGATATGACCTGGAACGATACTATTTCTGTATTTTCGAATAGTTGGGCAACCTATTTGGCAACGAATAGTTTATTTGAACATAGTACGAATAAAACTTATGGTGAAAATTTGGCATATTTTCAAGGATATGAAAGTGATATAATGGGACTAACTAAAAAAAGTATTGATTTATGGTATGATGAAATCAAATTATACGATTTCAATAATCCAGGATATTCTTCCGCAACTGGTCATTTTACAGCGTTGATTTGGAAAGCAAGTAAAGAGATGGGTTTTGGGTATGCATATAATGAAACTACTAAGGTAGTAGATGTTGCTCAAAATATATTGCCACCTGGTAATATCTCTGGTCAATATGAGGAGAATGTTCCTCGATTAGTTCAACCTACTCCTGAACCTACTCCTGTTCCCGAACCTACTCCTGTTCCTGAACCTACTCCTGTTCCTGAACCTACTCCTGTTCCCGAACCTACTCCTACTCCTACTCCTACTCCTACTCCTACTCCTGTTCCCGAACCTACTCCTGTTCCTGAACCCGAACCCGAAGAATCATTAAAAGATACGTTAACAAAGATACATAATCTTTTAAAGAATGTATTACATTTAATTCGTATGCGATATAATAATCGTGTACTAATGAATGGACTAGATGTAATAATCAATGAGTTATATATGATTGATGACTCGTTCGAGAAAAAGTTTCATATGATCAATAAATTATATTACATAAAATATTTGATACATGTTCGTAGACCAAGATATTACATATATATGGCTGTCGTGCGCATGTTACAAGATGTGGAACAAATTATAAGTCAAATGTAATTTTGTAAATAATATAGAGATTAATTACAAAATATATTACAACAATGCCCAAAAAGGAGAACTTTTCTATTTATTCTCATTATTTTTCAGTAACACGTGAAAATGTAAAAAAATATGGTGAAGAAACAATTGTATATATGCAAGTGGGTAGTTTTTATGAATTATATGGGTGCAAACAAAATGATATTATGATAGGCAGTAAAATCGAAGATGTTGCGAATATATGTGACCTTCAATGTAAAGAAAAGAAGGTATGTTTTGAGGGAGATAATGTATATATGGCAGGTATACCATTAAACTCACTTGATAAATATATTGAGAAAACGGTGCAAGGAGGGTACACCGCGGTAGTGTATATCCAAAGTGAAGATAAAGACGAGAAAGAGCGATTATTAGATAGTGTTTATTCGCCGGGAACATTGATATCCAGTAGTGGACAAACATCGTCTAATAACATTATGTGTATTTGGATAGATTATCATAAGACCATGTTACGTAAAGCAAATTCACAAGATAGTCTTGTTGTAGGCATTTCGGTAGTCGATATTATTACAGGAACGACGTCGTTTTATCAATATGAGACAGAATATAAAATAGTTGCTTCTAATTTTGATGAATTGCAACGTTATGTTTCAGTGTATGACCCAACTGAGGTAATTTTAGCTTGCTCTCTTCACAAAAACGATGATGTTGAAAAAATAATTGATTACTCAGGCATTCGCAGTTCAAAGATTCATTATCTAGATATGAAGAGTGCATATGCTAAAAATGTAGTAAAGCAAACCTATCAAAATCATATTATTAGCGAAGTTTTTCAAAGCGATACATTTGATATTTGTTTGGAGTTTCGTGAGAAGGATACTGCGACCAAATCATATTGTTACTTGTTGGATTTCGTAAAAGAACGTAATCCACAGTTAGTAAATAATCTAAGTCTTCCCGTTTTTGATAACATTTCTACTCGAGTAACACTTGCAAACCATACACTAATGCAATTAAATATTATCGACGATAATATGAATGAATCGAAACGATATGGCAAGAAATCATCAGTAATGTCGTTTTTGAATCAATGTGCAACGATTATTGGTAAACGTAAATTTAAACATTTGATGACTAACCCAACTACCGATGAAACGTGGTTGAATAATGAATATACCATGATTGGTTATTTGTTACAAGTAGATAACTACAATGTGGTTGAATATCTACGACATTCTCTTATAAAGATTCGTGATATTGAGAAGATATCGAGACAAATTGTAATCAAGAAGGTGTTTCCAGTGTCAATCTATCATTTGTACAATTCCGTTTTGGAAATGACAAAAGTAACTGACTTTATTAAAACTAACGAAAAACTAAATAATTATCTAATGGAATCGTATTCTGACACTTGTTCAATCAAGTCAAAATATGATAAGATTATTCAATTGTTTGATAAATATTTTATTATATCGGAATGTGAACACGTTTCCAGTAATTCCATGTATTCCGGAAATGTGATAATTCAACCTGGGCGATTTGATGAATATGATGAAATTGTGAATAACTACAGAGACAGTGTCAAAAAGTTCAATAATATTCATAAATTTTTGAATGATATTACGAATAAGACCGGAAACGCAGGTGACAGTGATGACGATGAAGAAGATAAGATTCAATATGTAAAAATTCATAGAACCGAAAAAACCGGTTCCTATATGGAATCTACACTATCCCGAAGTAAATCGGTGAAATCTGCTTTGAAAAAATATGAATCCAATCCAGAAAATCAACCAGTAGAGGGTATCAAACTTGCTGATATCAAATTTGTTTCAGGGACATCTGGAAACAAAAAACTCGAATGTGACATAATACGTGCGATTAGTTGGGACATTGTAAAATCTGAAGAAAAACTGACCAAAATCACAATGAAACTATTTGGCGACATATTGAATATTATTCAAACTGAAGTGTATGATGATTTACGTGATGTTGCGAATTATGTAGGTAAATTGGATTTGATTCAATGTAAAGCATATAATGCAAGAAATCGTAACTATTGTTGTCCAGAGATTCAGGATCACACAGTATCGTTTGTTGAAGCGAAAAGTCTACGTCATTGTTTGATTGAGTATCTACAGCAAAACGAAATATACGTGCCAAATGATATAGAATTGGGCAAGGACCCTTCAGGTATATTGCTGTATGGAACAAACGCAGTAGGTAAAACAAGTTTGATTCGTGCATTGGGGATATCAGTGATTATGGCTCAGTGTGGCATGTATGTGCCTTGCGGTCAGTTTGTATTCAAACCATATAGGTCTATTTTTTCACGCATCCTCGGTAATGATAATCTTTTCCGTGGACTTTCTACTTTTGCAGTAGAAATGTCGGAATTGCGAGTGATTTTGAAGAATGCCGATAAATACAGTCTAATTTTGGGAGATGAATTGTGTTCCGGCACCGAGTTACAATCGGCATTGAGTATTTTTGTTTCTGGTTTGCAGAGATTACATAATCGCCGCAGCAGTTTTATCTTCGCTACCCATTTTCACGATGTAATTTATTATGATGAAGTGAAAGAATTAGATAGCATCGCAATCAAACATATGGAAGTCACTTATAATCCTGAGTTAGATGCATTGGTATATGACCGAATATTGAAAGATGGACCTGGAAATAATACATATGGGTTAGAAGTTTGTAAATCATTACATCTAGACACAGAATTTTTAGATTGTGCTTACAAAATACGCAATAAATATTTCAAAGAATCGTCTGGGGCATTGGATTATAATGCATCACGGTATAACGCTTTGAAATTAGTAGGTAAGTGCGAGATGTGTGGACTTGTTATGGGCACAGAAACGCATCACTTAGCAGAGCAACAAACCGCTAACACTGATGGATTTATTAATTCGTTTCATAAGAATCATAAAGCGAATTTAGTTTCTATTTGTGAATCGTGTCATAATAAAGAACATCACGGGGAACAACCAGAAAAACCTAAACGAAAGAAGAAAACCACTGTTGGAAAGCATATCATCGAATAACTATTTTATTATTAAATTTTAGAAAAATTATATGATTTTTTGCGTGAACTGGTTAATAGCACCGTGTCACTGTAAGTAGGTACATATGGTGTAATGCCATATTTATAGTCGATTGGATTGTTGTATAATATTTTGCTTTGCACTCGTAATCTTTTTACCTGTTTGTCATTATTATTATTTGATACTTTGATGTAATCGTAGTTATAGTCATCTTTGTTCTTTTCTTCGATAAGGTCAACTGGTTCGTGGTATTGAATATCGTATTTGCCAGCTTCGTATCCGTGTTCAGCGAGTTCCAAATATTTTTCTTCTACTTTTGGTTCTTCCTCCTCTTCGTCGTTTACATCGTCTTGTGACGTGTCTCTCCAATTAATCGGCGTAGGAGTAAAATGTTCTGAAAAATTGTGACATATATGAAGAGAAAATAAGAGAATTAATAATAATTTAATGATTTGTTTCCATTCCATATCTATTTCAAATAGATTTTATATATAACCTCGATATATAAAATTGAATTGAAAATCAATATAGAATTATATAATATACAAGTATTATAAGAAAATGATTATTCCAGTTAAATGTTTTACCTGCGGAACCGTTTTAGCAGATAAATATAGATATTATCAAAATGAAGTAAGAAAACGTAAGATACAACAAGGAACTTCCGTTGAGAAGGTAGTCTATTTGACGAAAAATAATGTGGATAAAACACCCGAGGGAGAAGTATTAGACCAACTGGGACTGAATAATGTATGTTGCCGTCGTCATATGCTAACCCATGTGGATATCGAGTAAATTTGTAACTAAATAAAAAATATACGAATATGTTGTATATTTTTTATGATGCATATATATATTATGTTTGGATTAACCAAATTATGTTCTCCTGCTGAGTTCTACTTAATATTGTCGTTAATTGCGCTCGGTATAATGGGTATGCAAAACATAGGAAACAGAGAAATTTATTGTTTAGGTGATTATACTTGCATGGTACCAAACACATCTGTTATTTTTATGGTGAAGGTATTATATGTGGCGTTTTGGACATGGGTGTTGAATATAATCTGTAAAGGTGGCGCTGAATGGTTTTCTTGGTTGATTGCGTTGTTACCTATCTTACTGTCATTTGTATTAGTTTCTTTTATTTTTCTATCAAATAGGACTAAAAGAGCAGACGAATAAATAACAAAATGTATATTATAATATTTATGTATTATACATTATGGAACCGGAAGTGAAATACCATTTATTTTCCAAACTATCAGAAATAGTTTTATACGAACATATTTATCCTTATATTTATCACTTTCAATCCAAAAACATATTGAATGAGATAAGATTATATCCTTCGACTAAATTTGATTTGTATCATGTATATGATTTACCAATGGAACAAAATATGTTGTATTATGATTTGATAAGTTACACGAACCGCCGCACTGTATCATTGATACAAATTAGTACAGGTCACGATAACATATTGCGACGACATCATATGTTGAAAGATTATAGCGCGAATAAATTACTTGAATTCTATAATCAATATTTTTCTGTAAATAAGATGAAAAATATAAAAACGAAATGTGGTATCTTGTGGGGATTATTCACACATGATGAGCGAGTTCGTTTTATACATCGACGCTTGTCTTCCTTAGAAAGTCATTTATAAAATTATATTTAATAAAATTGAATTAGATAGTATTAATATAATCATATTAGTTATAGATATATATATATATACATCATGAATCCATCATTAACCAATATTTCCAACGAAGATAACAATACTCTCAAATTTACGTTGAGCGGCGTAAATGTAAGTTTAGCTAATGCATTGAGAAGGACCATTTTATCTGATATCCCAATTGTGGCTGTTTATACACAGACGTATCAAGATAATAAATGTAATATTGAAGTGAATACCAGCAGACTACATAATGAAATTCTAAAACAACGATTAAGTTGCATTCCCGTTCACAGCAAAGACCTAGACGTGCTTCCAAACAACTATCTATTGGAGGTAGATGTTAAAAATGATAGTGACTCTCTTATGTATTTGACCAGTGAACATTTTAAAATTAAAAACAAAGAAAACGGTAATTATCTGACATCCGAAGAAACAAGCAAAATCTTTCCTATGAATTCTAAAACAAATATGTATATTGACTTTGCCAGATTGAGACCCGGCATAAGTGACCAAATAAAAGGAGAACAGATTAAGTTCTCTGCAGAGTTTTCAGTTCATTCAGCAAATGAGGATGGTATGTTTAATGTAGCGTCTAAGTGTTCCTACGGGAACACACCCGACCTTGTTAAGGCAAATGAAATTTGGCAGAAAAAGGAAGATAGCATGAGAAGTGAAAATGCGACAAATGATGAGATTACTTTCGAGAAGAAGAACTTTTATCTATTGGACGCACAGCGAAGTTATGTGAACGATAGTTTTGATTTCGTTATTCAAAGTATCGGCATTTACGATAATAAGGATTTGATATTGAAAGGATGCAGAGTCTTGGAAAATAAGTTCAATGATATGATTCAAAATTTAGATTCGGATTTAGTCCCTATATTGCGTAGCGAAACAACTATGGATAACTGTTACGATATTGTGCTTGAAAATGAAGATTATACCATTGGGAAATCTCTTGAGTATTTCTTATATGAAGAATATTACCAGACAGGAAAATTATCGTTTTGTGGATTCAAGAAATTCCATCCTCACGATGATAATAGTAAGATTCGTTTAGCATCTGATAGTGATTTTGATAAACAAATCGCAAGTCAATATGTTCGCGAAGCATGTGTCAAGGCAATTGAAGTCTTTCGTGGAATTTATAATATGATGAAGTAAACTGATTCATTTGAAAATATTATCACAAACATATATAAGATGAGGTTGTATTGCTTGTATTTTTATTTTTGTTTTTTATGCATAGACACTGCTTGCAAACCTCGTACATTCCGTCCACCAAAGTATTTACAAAGTCTATCTTACCATGATTGTAATCGATTTATTCCTGATATTCAATATGCAAAAGTAGTCAAAGTCTATGATGGCGACACAATCACGATTGCATGTAAATATCCCAAACGAAGTAAAAATCTATATCGATTCCCAGTTCGATTAGCTGGCATTGATGCTCCGGAGATGAACGCAGTGAGTGATACCGAACGAATTGAAGCGATAAACTCAAAACAAGGTTTGTATGATTTGATATTTAATGAAACAGTTCGATTAGATAATATTCGTATTGAAAAATATGGACGTTTATTGGCAGATGTGTATTTGTATGACTTACATGTAAATTCGTGGTTATTAGATAATAATTATGCGATTCCTTACAGTGGAGGGGCAAAACTAAAAAATTGATTATAAACAAATTGTAAATAATATCAATAATTAATATTGAAATTATTATGGAGCGCAGGTTGAACAAGAAATTTGAAACGTATATCACGGAATTCAAGCACTCGATTCTTGAAAAGAGTCGGGACCTTGAATTTTCAGATAAAGATAAGGTAAGTGATTTGTTACGTCATATTTATGATTATGACCGTTTACAGTTTGATAAAGAAGATTTGAATAAGCGAAAACGCGTGAAGAATACCGTTCCTGTCACCAATCGGTGCAACGCAAAGAGAGCGAACGGCGAACAATGCACAAGAAGAAGAAAAAATGATAGTGAATATTGCGGCACTCATGTCAAAGGAACCCCTCACGGTCTTGTAACAGACATGTTAACTGACTCAAATGATTTAGCAGTTAAATATGAAGTATATGCAAAAGAAATCGGAGGAATCGTATATTATATCGATGACATTGGAAATGTCTATGATACAGAAGAGGTTTTGAAAAATACTGAAAATCCACCTATCGTCGCTAAATATGTAAAACAGAATGATTTGTATACCATTCCCGAATTCAATTTGTATTAGATAAGACTTATACAAATTATTGTTTTGTTATCTTGCGCACAATTGTTTCTTTAGTTGTCTCTTCCCGGTTATTGATAATAAACTCCTTTACTGTATTTGCTTCATGAATGTCTCCATCATAATATTTAGTTAATACTTCAAATAATGTTTTTTTTGTAATGGGTTTCTTCACGGTTTTCTTGTCGTAACATATTTGTCCGTCTTTTAAATCAAAACAGTCGATTTCATTGTCTTTCATGATAGACATAAGTGATTTGGAAATTTCTTCCTTCTCTTTCTTTTTATCTTTTTGTATTTTTTGAATATTTCGAATATCGTTATCTAATTTGACCCATTCCTTCACAGCATCGATAAGTTGACCTTTTGTTTCCATTGATATATTACTATATTTTATTTACTTATATGTGTTTTATTTATTGCATTTATTTCTATTAATTTTATTACAATATTATAGTATGTTAATGAAATTTCATAATTCCAGAGCAATCGTAAAACAAGATTCAAACATTAAAAAAACGTCTACTGGTATTATGCCGATGTTGCCTCTTAGAATGACACGTATACAACCTACCAGAAAACCAACTACAGACAATAAAATTAGCAATGCGATTCGTGATGTCCAAAAACCAGATGCACCGAAAATGAAATGGGGTGAACCAATTTGGTTTCTATTTCATACTCTAGCTGAAAAAATAAAGCAAGAACATTTTCAATCAAAAAAATATGAACTAATCGAGTTAGTCAAGAACATTTGCGCAAATCTACCGTGTCCTAAATGTTGTGACCACGCAACAGCATATATGAAGCGATTGAACTTAGAATCTATTAAAACAAAACGTGATTTGAAAGATTTTTTGTATAAATTTCATAATGAAGTCAATCAACGCAAAAATTTCCCGGATTTCCCTCACGAGGAATTAGATGCGAAATATAAAGGTGCGAATACAGTCAGTGTGATTAATTATTTTATTGGTATTTATAAAGAAAAGTCAGGCAGTGTACAAATGATCGCGACCGAAATGACCCGTATGAGAATATTGCGCATTACCCAACAATGGTTAATTGCAAATTTGAGTTGTTTTGATACGTAATATAATATTTATAGTCTATTACGTATTTATAGTGTCTTACTTCGACATCTTGGTCGCAATTTTTTTACCGTTTTTGTATACTTCACACTTGAATGTTTGTTTGGATGGACGAGAACATACGTCATGTTTACTTAGTGCGGAAAAATATAGAAGATGTTTGGCATTGGAACTGTTCAAAATACCACCCCAAATAAAACCAGCAGACATACCTAAGATACCAGCGAATATAAGTTGTCCGGCACTGTAGCAACTATTGGCATAGTTCCATATGGTATCTAATCCCAACAAGATAAAGAAGAACATGTAAGAGAACAGGTTTTCTTTTACTACATCATTTACCTGCATACCGTACGCCAGATAAGCGAATGTAAACGTTAACATATTTGTTCCAAGAGGCAAGTTGAAACTATCACCCGATGCATCTAACATTAAAAAATTACATATTTCCGGATAATTGTCCGGACGTTGGAATCCAAATGCCTTGGAAACAGTCATTGCGAAAAATGTGGATAATAAGACACCTGCTAAATAAACAATGCCTTTGAAATCTTGATTGAAGATAGAACTAAGCGTAAAGAAGCATACCAAAATAAAAGGCGCAAGGCGCAGAAATAGGTATCCGAATGCAAATAAATTCAATTCCATATTATTTATATTACCCTTAGAAATTGTTATTTACTCTACAAATACATATTTGAATACCTCTTTAATATTTTGTACACTTACAAATTTGATACCGTCAACTTCCTTTTTGTTGTTTGTTTTCCATTCTTCGAAATCACGTTCATTACCCTTTGGATACAAAAATGTTTTTACACCTGCTTTTATTCCTCCTATGATTTTTACGTCTAAACCTCCAATCGGCGTTACTTGACCTTGTAAGTTGATTTCTCCAGTAATTGCTATATCATTTCTTATTTGTTTATTATTGAAAATGCTATAAATTGCCACTGTAATTGCCGTACCTGCTGATGGTCCATCTTTGGATATTGCCCCCTCGGGACAATGAATGTGTAATCCTTGTTTTTTTGTATCTTCAAATTGCTTAAGTAATGTCTTGATACGCTTTTCTGGCGTCAAATCCCAAGCAAGAGTTTTTGCTACATTCATACTTTCTTTCATTACGTCTCCCTGTAACCCAGTTAATCGCAATTCTAAGAAATTCGATGATGGAAACAACATACACTGAATCGGAATAATCCCACCATGTCCTAATACATTCGCCCATAGACCATTTATAATTCCTTTTTCAGGAGAACTATGAATTGATTTTTCATTTACCTTCTTGTAATTCTTCAAATATTTTTTATCAATATCGTTTTCGTTCAATTTCAATGGTATTTCTATGTTATGAAACGTATCCACTTTCAATATTTCTAAATTGATCTCTCCATACATATCAAATAAAATCTCCTTTAATTTGCGAACACCGGGTTCTAATGTGTAGTTTTCAATGATGTATTGTATCAGATTGTCATCTAAATTTACAACGTTATCAAAACCCATCTTATCATTTATCTCAGGTAATATGTAATCTCTCACAATAACCATCTTGTCTTCTAATGTTAGATTATCGAATTTTATTCTATGTATTCTGTCTAATAAGATGCGGTCTATTTGCTCAGGATCATTATACGAAAATATAAACAATGCTTTCGACAAATCGATATCTATTCCACTGAAGTATTTGTCTTGGAATGAATCGTTTTGCGTACTATCAATCAAGTGTGTTAATATACCAATAATCTCCTTACCATGTTCGGTTTTACTTACCTTGTCCAGTTCGTCTATGTAAATTATCGGATTCATGCATTTTGAATCCATCAAAATTTCTACCACTTTCCCCCACGTTGAGTTCATATAAGTATAACTGTGTCCTTCAATCGTTGATCCGTTTGCAGAACCACCAAGGGCAATAAACGAAAATGGTCGAGTTTCATCGTTCTCATCTATTAGACATTTGGATATTCCCTTCTTAGCAAGACTCGTTTTTCCTATGCCCGGAGAACCTTCAAAACCAAAACAATAACCACTCAATTTACCATTCATCCACTGACCAATGATTTTCATTATTTGACTTTTTGCTCTTGAATGTCCATATATCGACTTTTCCATAATATTCATCACGCTGTTCATCTCAGTTTCTACTTCTTGCACGTTTGTTTCTAACTGAACAATCTCATTATGGGTTTCATACAATGAGAACTTATCGTTTGTTTTTTCATACGTTTTGTCGTATATTTTATATACGTCGATTTCTTGAGAACTTTGTAACATATTTTCGATGTTTTCTACTTGAATTTTCTTGGACTGACCTGCCGGTAAACGCTTGTGTCCATTTGATTTCATTATACTATTCACATATTGGACGATTTGTGACACATTTTTATTTGTACTTGCATTCAACACTTCCACAATTGACGATATGGTTCTCGGTATCATGTCTTTACGAATCTGTTTTATGTTTTGATAAATTTCTAATATCGTATGTTGTGTTTTCTCTGACAGATCCAATTGTGAAAAGTAGTTGTTGAGAACATTTATTATTTGATTATTCGTTTTATTAAATTCCTTCACCCGTTTTAGTATCGGTTCCTGGCGATATATCCCAAAAGGCAACTTCAATAGACCTTCTATATATTGCTTTGCTTTTAGAGAACCTTCGTCCGGTCGACCTTTTATTTCTTTGAGTTTTATCATTGCTTTCTCTTTCACATTCTCTGGCGCTTTCATTAAATAAATCTGTTGCTCAATTGACACTTGGTTCATTTCATACTTTTTTGTAATATCTTCCGACTTCTTGGCAGAGATTTTAATCATCTCATCTAATTTTGTTTTGAATTTCCAAGGCAGAATATCATACATCACGCTCGCAATCGACAAATCTTCTTGGTCTAAGGCAAGCAATTCATACAATAAATAGCAGATATAATTTATTTCTGGGTCTCTCGATAGCAATAAGTTCATTATCATTTTACATTTCATGTATACATCCATTTCAATAAAGCGCTTGAAAGATACCTCTAATTTACATTGCTTTAATGTATTTACTTCACTCACAATTGAGAACATTTGTTTCAATACGTCATTTTTTCCGTGAATTAATACATCTTTCACTGTAAATGTTGTTATAATCTCTTCTAATATATCACATTCGTGTTTTTGTCTCGTTCCACATAGACTCGATATTTCATCCACCCGTTGCTGTATATATTTATTTGTGAAACAATGCACATGTATATTATCTACTATTCCATTAATAACTAACGTCTTTTTTGCCTTGTCGTTTTGTATAATGATTCGTATACCATTCATTTTCTTATATAAATGGTCGTTTTCTGCTTCTAATTCATAACATTCTATATCGTTTGATTGGTCAATCTCAAGAATACTATCAGTAATCTTATCTTCACAATATCCTTTTCTTGATTGGTTCGCCTTTTTCTTTTTGTTCCAATGAATTACTTTGTATCCATAAGGTGTTATATGTTCTTTTATCAATTCAAATTTTGCCTGTAAAATCTCGTCCTGGAATGATAAATCTTTGAATTCAGAACCAAAAATAATAAACAATAAGTCTTCGATATTGCGTGTACCAAATCCACAAATGATCATCGACAAATTATTCACTATTTTTTGTAACTTGTCTAGTAAGGCATCTAATTTTTTTGATGTCTGTTTTGGTAAATCACGTATTATGGTTTCGGTATCTGTGTACAAGTTATTCAATATCTGTCTCTTATACACATCTCCGAGCCCACGAGACCTCTCTACATCT
>OJDG01000192.1_pt1 | contig 15749 bp, 11 predicted proteins | sample 1592411 | NCBI WGS metagenome assembly OJDG01 (sample SAMN05416759, study PRJEB24817) | seawater metagenome | isolation source: Sea water | place: Canada:Atlantic | collected 2013-07 | reverse complement strand
ATTTACTAACTGTGTCTTTGTTGCCAGCCGTAGCTGTTTCCAAAGTAAAGTCTGTTTTTGCTTGACCTAGGCTTTCTGGCAGTTTATCTCCCTCTTTAGTTTCGGTGTTTTCTGTTTCCTCTACTGCATTTGGATCTAAATATAATTGTAGTTTTTTCTTAATAAAGTCGTAGTCATACTGCGTATGTACTTCAACAGGGTTTGGTTGATCTTTTAACCACGTATCCACAAACTCGTTATTGTCTGATAGTGGAGTTTGTTTAGGTTTGATTCTAACAGTTGTTTCAGGGTAAGGGTTACCTTTTTGCTGCTCAACTACCATATCCCATCCGTTAATTACGTCAGTAAAGTCTCCAATATCTTCGTCTTCTGCTAAAGCAAGTAATGCTTTGTAGATAGTAACTCCGAATCCCCATAATCTAACGCCTTTATCTTCTTCTCCTCTTACTATAACTGGTGCAAATACACGAGTTTTAGGTGAGATCTTTCCCGATAATGACCAATTGTCTTTATCACTTGTCTTTCTTAACTCTTTAACAAATTCCTCAATAGGGTCCTGCTTGCCAAAATTGGAAAGTGCTACCATTGGAAATTTACCAATACCGTAATGAAATTTAAGCTCTTTAAAGGGAAAAGTAGGATCAAAAGCAGACGGTACAATACGTATTGTCTGTTTACCTAATTCCGGTTTCCAAAAGATTTTAGTGTAGTCTGTTTTTTCTCTCTCCTGACCATTAGAGTTGAGAGCATCTAGTTTAGCTCTGATTGCATTGATATCCATATAACTGATTTTAAAATTATAACTTATTAGTAATATAAGAATAAAAAATTAAAGAGCCAACTAAAGCTCAATAATTTTATATAACTTTGTATTCACTCTCTTTAATTCTGGGCCTTTTGTAAGAAGTACGCAGTTGCGGTAATCAGGCCAGTTTATTCTATAACTTATATCTAGTACACCTCCGTTAAGTTCCTTAATTAACGTATTAAGTGCATTTATTGTATAAAGTGTATTTGTTTCTTTTTTTCTATGTACTAATATAGTATTATCTATAAAAGCTCCTACATTTCCAAAGTCTACATTATATGTACACATGTACTCGTCTTGACTTTTAGAATAAAGCACAAATATCTTATTATATATAATCTTATATCTTCCCTGAATTGAGGTTAATACCTCTTCAAGTTGATCTTCTGTTGAAAAGGTACAAAACAGCTTATTACTCATATCATCGCTGGTAAAAATAGGTTCAATATCGTAGTCGAACCGTGGTATTGTTAAATTTGTTGTCATATATAAATAGTTGTGCTGTTTTATAACACTAGATTTGTGCTATATTTAAATTTTACAGGGTATTTCCCTTGTTTTTCCATTATTGTTTGTATATCCGATAAAGTCTCTTTACCGTCTTCTTTACTAAAGTCAAAAAGAATAGCATCATAAGTATACAGCGTTATAAATGACTTCTTATCTCTTAAGTACTTTAGTATATCTTTTAATATAGTGATATTATTTGAAGTTTCCAACGATTGCATCATATAATTCATTAACTTAGCTGGATTCATGTCCTGTAGCTTAGTTGTAAATGCTTTTCCAGATTGTGGGTTCCAAACATATCCTGTTTCTGTAAAGCTACTCCACATTGCATCAATATATTCTTGAACTTCTTTGAATATTTTAAGGTTTTTATGCTCTTCAGGAATCTTACCGTATATAGCATGAAAATTAATTTGCTTAGCCTTATTATACTCCTCTTCGGTTATTTCCTGTTTACCGAAATATTGCTTTGCTAACTGCTTATGAGCTGATTCTCTAGATAAAGGGTAATTTAGTTGTTCAGCTAACAGTCTTAAATGGTATCCATCAAAATCAAACTCAACAAAAAAGTCATTCTGCGGCTTAAAGCAATTTCTATGCTCTGGAGTCTTCGGAATTGCAGCAAAGTTTACTGAGTTGAATGTGTTAGTTGGTCTTGAAGTATTGTTATATAGGTTGTAGTTTGTGTAGGTTGTGTTATGTTCTGTATTGTATACAGGATTCTTAGGTTTAAACAATTCATTAAATTCATCGTAAACTATTCCTACTCCGTTTTGCTCTAGTAAGAAAAATACATTTGTAGTTATGTTGTTATAGAAATCAAATCCATCTGGTATAGGAAGGGCTAAATGCTGCTCTATTTGATTAAATATATTTTCACATCTTTCGTAAAGCTTAACAATCGGAATTATTCTATTTAAATCTGGTTTTTCATTATGAGTACGGTAGTACCAGTCTATAGATGTATTTGCTGTTGAGTACTCTAACCTCTTATAATTACTCATAGAGTAAACTAACGATATATCTATAGCTCTCTGTAGATTAAAGTGGTAGAGAAGAGTTTTTTTATTTAATGTGTATAGTGTTTTAAATTTACTAAGGATAGTGTAGATACGGTCTTTATCTACATTTAATCCATCGTTATGAGATACTGGGATGAAATATCCTTCTTTATCTTTGTATTTACTAGGTTCAGATGCAGTCAACACTTTAACATATACTCCTATAGTGGAAGTTAGTTTAGAGTGAAAATAGAAATTCGTACTGATGACATCTATGTATATAGGTGAGTCAGTTTGATTTTCTAACCAGTCGAGCTGTTCTTTGGATTCTAGTATATAAAACATTTGTTAATAGCCTTTATTATAATATACGAAAATATTTCGTATCTACAACTTTTTCCCAGGGGAAGGTATAACAATATCTTTTATTTGAGGGGTATATTCTTTTGACGATGCTAAATAAGTGTCTTGAACGTACTCTAATGGACTTTTAAGGAAGATCTCTATTGATGGAATAATTTCCTTAAGTTGTAAGATTGTTCTATTATTAACGGTCTCTAGCCCTTCTAAGAAGTATCCATTAATAGTGCGGTCTTTTGCTGAACCTTTAATGAACCAGTCCGCTTTTATTAATACAGTACAATTATCTTTATTTAGTGCTAAGTTTTTTAATTGTATTTTAGAAATCTCAGCTGTTTTTCCTGTACACTTATTATAGTAGAAACATCTTTGCATTATACCTCTTTTTGTATCCTCTAATGTAGGAGGAAGTTTAAGAGACTTTGCATTTAAATCAGAAGAGAGTGTTGGATTATCTTCTGTATCTCTATCAAAATCTTCATCTGATTTTTCTATAAAAAGTTTTTTTGCTTTAGAAAAATCTCCTTTGTCAAAATCAATCCCTGCTGTGTCGAAGATAGTTCCGAAAGATGTTAAAACTATTTTCTTAGTTGATTCTACTATTTCACCTGCTTGATCTATTAAAGCTACTACATTTCCAGGTAGTTCGCTCATATCAGTTAGTTTATATTGGGATTTAGGTAAGTACATATTAGTCTACTAATTTAAGTTTCTTTCCACCAAATGTTCCGGTAGGTGCATTCGTTGTAGTTCTTGTATCTTTCATAAATTGCCTTAACCACGAAGATACCGGTCCTTTTTCTGGAGCTGTAAAGTTGGTCTTAATTGTACCTGTTCTTGAATTTCCACCTGCTATATCCACGTGGGCAGATGTACCGCTCATGTAGTTTGGTCCTGTACCTATACTCTGTACTCCTAATCTTCTAATAGCAGTAAAAAATTCCATGGCCTTAGGAGTTACAGATTCTGCAACGTTTAGACGTTTTCCTTCATGTATTATTCCAAAATCTGCTGCGAATCCATTATCATGCCTATTACTTCCTAATGAATTCTTCTTGTTAATACCGGGTCCGGTGAATAGTGAATTTGCCCGCTGTGGTCTTGGTACATTTCCAGCTGAGGAAATGCTTATTGTTACGTCACACTGTTCTGCTGCAGTTGCTAATATATCCATCAGCTGTTTTTGAACTGGGACCGGTCTTGACTGCTTTGTAATATTACTTCGATATTTAACTCTTTGATTTGCTGGTATGTAAATATCTGCTCCTGCTTCCCAAACTTTCCCAGATGCAATTACGCTTCCCGAACTTCCTCCTGATGTTGGAGATGCTGAGTTAACGTTTTGGTACGGTACAGCTTCAGAATTATGTTTTTCATTAAAAAATGCTATTTCTTCTGGTGTTGGTGGTTTAGATGAATAGAATTGTGTTTTTACATCTGTTGTCCACTTACCGTCTGCTATGCTATGGGATAACCCGGTTATTATAAATCCAAAATTTTCTGAATATTGGAAAGGAAGTATACCTTCTTCTACTAGAAATGCTTGTCCTATTTTTAATCCTCCAATACCCATAGTAGTAAAGGACAGCTCAACAGGAATTACTCCCGGTGCTGGTAGAGGGTTATCTTTTGACTTACTTCTTTTATCTACTACCCATTTTTGACACCATTCTTTATGGTATCCTTTTATATTGGACACAGCAGCACGGTCATAGTCACCGTTATCGTGCCAAAAACCTGAATTTCCATTTAGTTCTTCCCAATAAGCGTAGTAGGCTAATGTCCATTTCTTTAACCTCTCATCCTCAGGTGTTTCTCTATTTTCCTTAACTTGGTCGTTTCCTTCTGTATTTTTCTGTGACTTATGTATTATGTGCCTATCTAATAACCCTCTATTCCATTCTAATAACGGAGCTATATTATCTTTAGTATGTCCACCAGTTCCTTGAGCTGCTATAGATATCATACTTCCAATATTTGAACTAATTTTGCTAGATATACTTAGTTTTGATATTGTTGACCTAACCCCAGAAAGAGTAAGTGTTGGAAGTACTTGTCGTAGCGCTGGAGTAATTTTGCGATCTATTATGTAGAACCTATCATCTTGTTCGTCATATAGCATATCTAAATCATTGATACCTCCTAAAGCTTCGTTACATGCTTTGAGAATAATTCTCACAAAAGATACCATATCATTACCTTCGTTTTGATCTGAGTCTTTGTTACTGCTTATTATTTTATCTAATTCCTGTTGTAGAAGTTGACATGAAACAAGTATGTTAAGTATATCATCAGATTCTCCTCTCATTAACCCTCTCTGTAGAGCTTCAACAACGTTTTTATGAAAACCGTTTTTATATAATAGCCCTGGAGCGTATGAATTAACATCAAAACCTATTAAAGGATCTCTCCAAGGTACTGGTGTGTTTTTAGAATCGTATACTTTCGTATTTTGTACAGGTTTAGGAAGTACACATGTCATTGGATCTATTGAAAAGTGCATTTCATTTGTTAGAAATTTGCATTCCTTTTCATACTCCTTCTTACTTTCGTCTATATCTTGATAGCCAGTATAAAACTCTGTTAACTTCCTACCTGGAGTGTTCGTCCCTTTTTCTGGTTCTGCTGTAGCATCTAATATACTAACGTATTGGTTGTATACATCTAAGACGACGTAAAGAGGTATCCAGTACTCATTTAAGTCATCATTGTCAAACATTCCAGTATCTTTTTCTTCTATAGATTCTAATCTAAAAGCTACAAATCCGTTTAATGTCTTTTTTAAATGTTGTGCTTGGGCTCTAGTAAAACTGTCTTTAGTGTAAATGGGTAGTTGATCTACTGCTGGTGGGGTATTTAAGCTTTGTTTAGCGTTACTAGTTTGGTTGACTTCATCCGAGTTAGCTGGTGTTGCAGTATCTGCTGCGTTATTAGAGCTATTACCTGTTCCTGCTTCTGTAGGAGATGTACCTGTAGGATAGTCTTCTACTGTTCCTCCCCATACTTCATCTACTATGCTCTGAACTTCCCATGTTGCGGACACCCTACGTTGTACTCTCTCAATATCTTTACTTGCAGGTGCTATCCCTTTATCGATCGCTTTTTTAACTCTAATAGCAGATCCTGATCTAATATTTAAATATAAAAGTTCTAACGTACCTTCTACTGGGTTTTGAGTTGATGTTAGTATTTTAGCTATTGCTTTTCCTTTAACTTCACTAACAAGGTACTTAGTTTGAAAATCTAAGCTGTCTCTGGTTGATTTACTATAATTTGCTGCCTTTTCTAGTTTACCTCTTCTCCTTTTACCTTGTCCGGTCCATTGAATTAGTCCGATTCCACCTATTCCACCTATTTCTTGACTTCCACCTACTCCTCTTTCTACTACAGTTGGATTAAACGAACTTTCTTTCCTTATGTTGGCTAATACTGCTTGAGCTCCTGCTTTTGTATACCCTTGGGATTTAAGGTATTTAGCTATATATAAAGCGTTTGGCTTTTGAGTAGAAGGCAATTCCTTACCTGCCTGAGGTGTTGTATTCAAGTACTTGTAAGATCCTAATGTATATTTACTAGCCATGTCTTATTAATTATCAGGTAATTTACCGTTTTCAACTATAAAGTCCATTATGTTGTACGTTTCTTTCTGTGATCCCGCTTCTGTCCAAGTATTTAAAGCAAATTCTTTTTCTCGACTAGCATCACCTTTAACCGTAATCTTAACCCACTGTCCAACTCCTGTAGTTGTAAATTTCAAGCCATACATCCCAAATTTTTCTGATAGGTACGGTACAACTTTATCTTCTGAGTATTGAGCTATAGGTTTCTCTTTAGTCCAAGTGTACTCTGTTCCCTTATATTGTAGACTTCCTCCGTTTATTACTGCATCGTACTTAGCTTTAAAAGTAGGATCTTTTATAAGAGCTTTACCAAAAGATGTTTTTATATCGTTTAAATCTTCTAAAGCATCTTCGTTATCTCCTGTAAATATTTCTGTAAAGTCTTCTACTGCTGCAGCTGATGCTGATACGAGTAAATCTGTATCACCTGTTGCTACTGCAACTGCTACTCCTACTCCAACACCTTTTAAAGACTGATCAAATTCAGTTACATTTTGAGATATTTCTTGAATCTTAGAGTCTGGTTCTCCTACTAAGTGTTCAAGTTCTATGAATAACTTATGGTAAATCGACCTTCTTTCTTTTTTTCCTTTATCATTAGCCCAGCCTTCTAATTGTTCTGGTGGATATACGTTAGATGTATCAAATGTAACTGCAATTGATTCAAGAACTGTACCGGATGATATAATTTTAATCATACAGTCATACCCACCGTCTTCTCGAAATGACCAGTTAAAGTTTGATATATATCCTGACATTGAATCATAGTTATAGCTAGAGTCGAATGTCAATTCCTTTAAGTCATTTTGTATAGTCTTCTTCGGTACCTTGTCTCTTAAAAATTTTCTGTAGTACTGAATGTCTTTTACTACTTCACCAGATTTACTATCTAGTTGTAGTGTATGTCCCCATTCGAGCAGTATTGTAAAGCCTGGTCTTAAGTAGAGTGCTTGCATCATCTCTAGATCCTCTAGTGTCCATACTGTTACATTCACTTCTGCTTCTCTAAGACTTCCGTATGTACCTTTAGATTTAACAGATACTGAGGTTATCCCGGGTGTTGGTCTATATCCTAAGCTTTTATAGTTATGGTAAGCGTTCTTTTTGATATCCCCACTAGAGGCATATCCGTCCATATCTATATTAATTGGATTATGTGGGGATTGATCTATTCCTCCTCCGATTGATGTAGGCTGTTTAGCAGTTGCTTGTTTAACTGTGCCGCCCATAATTACATTATTATAAGCTAAGCTTTTACTTCCAGTTACGTCTTTTATTGTCTTTTTCCCGGTAGCTAAGTCCTCTGTCTCCTCTTTAGTTATAGTATTTACACTAGATACTATCCTAGCCCAAGCACCATTACTGTTAAAAAACAATAAATGGTTCTTATCCCTCTTAGGAGTCGATATAAGGTCTTCACGGGCAATTAGCTGTTCTACTACACTGCCGTCTATTCCTCCTCCAATGACATCCTGAGGCTGTCCTTGTGGTTTATCTTTTCCTTTTTTAGACATTACCTATTTTTATTAACTTCTTCGTATAGCTGTATTGCTGTTGACTTATCTGCTGGTATTCTTAGTTGTACTCCTGGGGTAACATTTAAAGACCCTTTTTGGTAATTATTTGCAGAAGATATTATCCACCATAGTTCTGCATCATTATAAAATTCCGATGCTAGTAAGTCGTACCTATCCCCGTACTGGGTAATTACGTATACGTCGTTTTCATCTAAAGGTATGTCTGGGTATAAAACGTTTTTCTTATACACAGTTCCTTTAGCGGTCTTACTAATCGGTATTTTTTTAAATCTTCTTCCCATTTATTCAATATACGAATTTTATTTTAACTATCCACCTATATTCCGAACCCTCCAAAATCAAAAGGATTTGTAGCTGTCTCTCTACTAGAGTTAGGATTTTCTAAAGGTCCTGAAAGGTTACTGTCCACCAGTGTTTTATCCTCTGATGCTGATTTTGCTTTTGCTGCTTCTTCTTTTTTAACTGCTTCTTCTTTAGCTAACTTTTCTCTTTTTTCTGCTCTTGTTTCTGGAATTATAAACTTTCTATCTATTAAAGGTATGTAAGTGTCTTTATTACTTTGTATAGGTCGGTGGTTCGTAATAAATGGTGTTACTCCTGCTTCGGGTAAAAAATCATGTATTACCTTAAACGATATTGATACATCTAGTACATGCGGCAGGATCTGATCTTTTCCTCCTTCTCCTTCTGGATTTTGGAAGGAGATCTCCCACGGGTAGTCTTTTTGCCAGGTATATTTAACTGATTCTATAATACCGGGCTGTTCGTAAATATAATCTCCAACAGTTACCTTAGCTATCGTTCCTCTCATAAATCTCCCACCTGTACCGTAAGTAGGTGCAGTTACAGATGCTAAAGTTGCTATTTTCTTATAAAGAGGTTTCATTTCATCTTTAGATTGTGCTGCTATTTTAAATCCTATGTTTATACTTCTTTCGAATCCGCTGTAAGTGTAAAAACTATCTGCTCTGCCTATATATTTACTAGAATTCCATGATCCATTGAAACTATCGTCAAAGGTATCTAAGAATGCCCTAAAGGCTAGGTAGTATGTCTTTTCAGGAGTTATAACTTGAAATTCTAACTGAACTAAGTCTCTGTTTTCTTCTATCCCGTCTAATGCTTCTTCACTAACATCTAATGCATTAATTTTATCTACTGTATCTGGATCCGAAATTGTATAAGATGTTCTTAATCTAGAAGCTTTTCCTGGATTACCTAATCCAACTCTTTTTTCTTTGTTAATTTTTATATCACTATAGTCAAAAGAGTATGTATTCCGTATTCCACCTCCAAACGGCGTTCCTTTTTCCCTAAAGTCCTTAATTGATGTTGAAGATACTGTTTGGTTATATGTAGCAGTTTTTTGATCAAGCAGGCTTGGTATAGGGGTTGATGTTCCTCCAATAGTATCGTCGTTGAGATTTAGTCTATTAGATATCCCTGCATCTATTCCATCCCCATGTTTAAGTATGTCTATATGTTGTTTTGCAGTTTCTCCTGTATAGGTGTTAGTTGAAGAGAATATTTGCTTAGACATTTGAGTATTTACATACTCATCCGGTAGGGGCGTACCTTTTAATGGAATATTTACTATGCTACCGGTAGTTCCTGGTTGAGCTAGTAGTATATTAGTTTGTGTATCTGATTTAGACTCAGAATTAATTATTTGAAACTTCCCTGCTTTAATATTAGCTAGTGGAGCTGTATCTCCTTCTATGCTAGCGTTGGATACTCCAAATTGATCTTTTACTGCAGTTGTTTGTACGCCGAATGTTTTATTAAATTCTCCCGTACCTGCAGGGTTATTAATAGGGTTACCGTTACGAACATTGTTTACATTATCTAATGTGTCTGTTTCGGTATATGTACTGTCGGTACGGTAGTTAGAAGATATGCTCTGTTCTACAATGTCTCCTTCTATGTTCTTATTAGATATTCCTAAACTACCTGATTGAGGTGTTGTGTTTCTAGTAAGATCTTCTGGTTTAGAAATACTTACTCCGTTTTGTACATTGTTAGCATTTGTAAGTGTGTCATTTCCTGCAAAGGGGCGAGTGTTACTATATGAATTACTTCTTTTAAAAGGCGCTTCTAGGGTTCCTATGACATCTGTATTAGATGTTCCTAACGTTCCTTCAGATGCTGTAGTATTTTCTGTTAACTCTGTCTGGTTAATGATTGCTATCCCATCGGAAGCTTTTTCTATATTTAAATCAGTAACCGTATTTGTAAACGTATTAACAGAGTTATAATTATCTACTACTTTACCTGCTAATCCGTAACTAGGCTTTGATTTTCCCTGTATTCCTATGTTTAACTTCCCTAAATCCCCTGGGGATGCAGTGGTATTAGTTGCTGGTAGATATGATCGAGAGCTTACTCCTGACATCGGAACTCTTTCTCCTTCTAAACTGTATGTTGAACCTTCTACCGACCCTGGAAATGCACTTCCTTCTTGTAGGTATGTATCTCTTTTAAATCCTCTTAAAAAATGTGTACCTGTACCATTTACTGCTACCTGTGCTAAAGTAGATCCAGCAACTAATGCTAGGTGTTCTATTGTTCCGGTAGCTCTTCTAAGGAAATTCCCTACATCTGTACCGTTTTGGTACTTTTGATTCTGCCGTAACTTATCTGTTATTTCTCCTTGCTTTAATACCCCTTCTTTAGCTAAGTGTGTAAGTCCAGGTTTATCTGCAAGCATTTTTATCATACGAGCAGTATCGTCTACTCTACTCGTAATCTCTCCAAGTACTCCGTTTGGAGAAGAACCCTCTGGTTTTGTTACATAAGGAGCCTTAGTCCCTGTATCTTCAAAAGATATAGAACGGAGAGAATCCATACGACCTTCATCAAAGTCTTTTTTGAGGTTTCTTATAATAGGCATAAGCTTATGCTGGTGGGTTATCTGAGTATTTGTCAGGTGTAGCTCCATTAAGGTCTAATCCTGATGGGCTTTGTGCGATTGCTGGGTTATTGTTAATCGAAGACTCGTAATGTAGTCTAGATTTGCCTTTAGCACCTGCTCTTTGAGGTGGTGTTGTTCCTTTTAAACCTAAATCCGAGTTAGGTAATTGATTGTTTAATATTCCGTTAGCCATAATTATTTATTTTAGTTTATTATATTATAAATAGAAGTTAAGAAAGTTTATAAGAGCCTAATACTTGTGCCTCACCTACCTTATCTCCGTCTAGGTATACGTTACCTCCTGCTGATACAACTGATATAAGGGTATCTAACTTTGATGATATTTCTGCCATTGAGTTATCTTCTTCTCCTCCTCCATCTCCGAATAAACCTCCTAGTGCTGCTAAAGGTGTCATTACTAGTGCAAATAGTGATAATGCATTTAAGGCGGGTATAGCTAATATACCTGCTACTGCTAACATACTTAATCCAGCTGCTATACCCATCAAGGCATACCCAACTAACATTAATTGAGGAAGGTTTGCTGCAAGAGATATTAAACTACCTATTATTGAAGTAAGTCCTTCTGCTGCATATTGTATTCCTTTCCCCATCATCATTGCTCCTGCGCCTATGAGTGCGAATGCTGCTCCCATTCCTACTGCTAATCCCACTAATGCAATTAAACCTAGTGCTCCAACTCCAGATGCCATTGCGGTTCCTAAAGCAGTTAATGCTGGTATAAGTGTAAATATCCCTGCTGCTGCCATTGGTGCTGTTAATCCCATTAGAGCCATCCCTGCTGATGCTGGTATCATTAACGTAAATGCTAATGCTGAGGCTATTAAGCCTAAAGTTCCTAGCAGTACCTTACCTGTTCCCATTGAAGCTAAACCTTGTGCTAATGATTGCATAGATAAAAGTAACTTTGGTCCAGACATCTTTTCCATTAGCTTAGCTCCAATTACTCCCGGTATCATAGCTACTAATCCTATTGATGCAGGTATTAAGTTTAAAGCTCCGTAAAGTACTTTCATACTTGCCATCTCTTTTAAACCAGCTGCTAGATTTTTTAAGAAGACTCTTATGTTCTTCCCTGGTTTAACTTTAGAGGTTGCTGTAGAGGCTGTAGAAATTTCTTTGCCGGGCATCTTAGCACCTAATTCTTTTGCTTTGTCTGCAGAAACGAATTTACCAGTCCCCATATCTCTAAACCTCTTTGCTGTTTCGTCAAAGACTACTTTAGTTTTATCTCCAAACCCTGTTTTAAATGCTTTCCCTATTGCAGAGAAGTTAAAATTTTTAGCTGATAAATTCTTAACAAAATCAAATGAACTTTTGACTACTGATCCGAATCCTGAAGCTATATTTGTTATACCTCCATTCATCAACCTTATAGCACCGTATGCGCCTAGTAGGTAAGGAGTAAGAGGTGCAATTAGTCCGGCTACTTTACCTAATAGTTCTACTATTGGAATTACCGCTTCTAATATAGGTGCGAATGCCTCTGCTAATTTAAAGGCTGCTTTTTTCATACGCTCCTGAATGTCCATTTGTTTGGACTGCTCTAAGGTGACTCCTCTTGCTGCTGCTTTTTGCTCATCAGTCATGTCGGCCATAGCTTTTTCCGTAAGAACCATCTTAGCTAGTTCTTCTCTAGACATCCCCATTGCTTTAGCCATTGCTGTTTGCTGGATGCGGTTCATTTTAGCAAATTCAGCTGCTGATGCACCTTGTTTGGATAATTCTTTCGCTACTCCTTCTAGATCGTTATTTAACGCTAATTCTCTAGCTTTATTTAAATTAATATTTTTACCTGTCAGTAATTGAGCTTCTAATTCAGACTCTATAGATGATTCAAAATCAAGTAAACCGTCTGCTATTTTATTAACCTGTCCTAAGTCCATTCCAAGTTTTCTTGCTGCTGCTGCTGCTCTACCTAATGCTTCTGGATTACCTCCTAGGGATGCTTTAATATCGTCAGATGCTCCTAATACGTCTTGGAGTGCTACGGCAGGAGCGATTGCTGCATCTGCTGATTCATTTAATGCTGCTACTCCATCAAATACACTACCTTGGAAATCATTAGCACTTTGTCCGGTCAATTTCATCATAGTTCCTAAGCTACCAGCTTGTTCAGCTGATAGTCCGAGAAGATCTTTTGCATCTGCTATTTGACCTAACTGTTGAGGAGTGAATATAGCAGCAGCGTTTATACCGGTTTGTTTAGTATATTCAGCAGCTACTTTCATTAAGTCTACTGCGGTAGAAGTTTCTGTTGCTACTCCGGACATTTTATAAGCTGCTTGTCCGGTTAGTCTTGAAAATTCTACAGATTGTTTATTTATCTCCGATAGTACAGATAGAATTTTTAACCCCATACTTAGGGGATCAAATAATGCCTTTCCAAATCCAGATGCTAAAGTCCCGAGACCTTTCAGCATTATTTCCATTTTAGAAAAGTCCTTTGCTATTTCACCGGTTATTGGATCGATTCTTTCCGATTCCTCGGCCATGTCTTTCATATTTGAAGAAGCATCTTTCATCGCTTGTTGAAATATACCGGATCTCATACCTAGTCTTTCCATCAATGCACCTGTACCTTCTACTAACGCACCGGTAACACCCATTCTATCTTCTATAGCTCGTTGTATCTTTTCTTCTGCTCTAAGAGTAGCTAAATTCTTATCTGTCGCTCTGCTCATTGCTATAGTAGCAGCTAATCTATTAGCGTTTGAAGAATTTACTTTACCTTCTAGTCCAAGTTCCTCTTGAAGGCGTGCAATTTCTTTATCTCCATGTTGTTCAAGTGCTCTAACTTGAGTAACTCTGTTAGTTGCTTCGTCGAGTATATTTTTCTGAACAGCTAGTTGTTCCTTAAGCCTCTCTGCTTCTCCTTCTGCAAGTGCTCCAATAATTTTAGTTTTATTTTCTAGCTCCCTTACAATCTTTAACTGTTCTGCTTGGGTTGTAGTTGCAGTTGCTAGCTCTGCAGATAATCCTTGTTGAGTGTTATATGCTTCTGCTATTTTTAGTGCTATATTCTGTTGAAGTTCGCTGAGAGTTCCTGTCATTGAGGTCATCTCTGTTATAAGCTTATTTTGAAGTGATTTAGCTTTAGAGATTTCTCTGTTTATAGTTCCTGCATTACCGAGCTCGACTACATTCTGTTGTGCTGCTTTAACAATCTCATTTCCTAAATTTCTAAGAGTCTTATCTTGATCATTTAAGTTTTGCTTGACTCCCAGTACATCTCTAAGTTCTGCATTAAGTATACGGGCGTTATCTAAAGAAGTTGCGTTGTTCTTAGCCTCTTCTTGAGCAAACTTGTTATACTGTTCACTTAGCTTAGTTACTTCCGCTTTATTCCTAGCAAACTCGCTAGGATCAAGATTTTGGTTGTTGTTTCCGTTAGCCATTTATATAATTACTTTATTATAAATAGGAAAGGCCCGCATTATTTACGAGCCTTAGTACTATAAGATGGCTTTTTACCTTTACCGCCTTTCATTGTCTGGGATTTTTTATTTATTTTATCATATTCCACTTTTTCTTTTTCGAAATGTTCTTGGAGTTTCTGGAATGTAAAGTTCCTTAACCATATAGGCATATTGTATACTGTCTCGTAATCAAAACCTCCTTTTCCGTGAAATACTATTTCATGTATTTGTGTGAATATAGATAATCTATAAGACGGCGTCAGGCCAAAGAAAATTAACCCCGATTGGGATATCTATCCCCCCTTCTGGACCATTCTCTGGATAGAATGTCATGTCTACATCAGGCTGAAAGTCTCTAAGGTATTTTCTAAATGATCTAGAGTCTCTTGCTAGGAATTGATTATCAACAAAGGATCTAACAGTTTTTTTCTCTGCGTCGCCATTAATAGCAGATATCATATGTTTCAATCTAGTAGATAGTTCTGCTGAGGATTCTTTGTTTATCTTTTTAAGTCCTCTTACCTCTTGGTCTATTGCCGCCTCGTCACCGTGGTTTAGTAACTTAAATGTAATTACAACACCTGTAGTAGGTAGTGTATAGTTAAAGGCATTTTCTGTAGCTTTCTCCACCTCTGGGTGTAGTTTCTTATTATCTAATAGAGATAAGTCAACTTGCTCTACTGTTCCGCTATAGTTAAATTCATAATCTTTACCATATCCTAAAATACGTGCAGCGATTAATAGTGCGTTTTTATCTCCCACCAGTAGTTCGTTGTAGTTAATATTCTTATCTACAATTAATGCTTTAAGAAGTTTGTCAATAACTATACCTTTCTCAATATAGTTTTGGTTAGTTAGTATATCCTCTTCCTTAGCAGTCATATACTTCATTTCAATAGTACCGCTGGAAAGTGGAGATTCCTTAGCGTAAAGTTTTCCCATAGAAGGTAAGTCTACTATTTCCGTTGGGAATTTTTGTGTTTGTTCCATAAATTTGATTAATTAAAACTAGTTCTTACTATAAATATACGAAGAATACTTTTCTAAAACAACAAAAGCCCGAAATTAATCGAGCTTTTAATTATATTTTGGCTAATATTAGTAATTCAATACGCAATAATCCATTGCAATAGTCATTGATAACTCTACTGCTTCTGGAGAATTCCAGTCAAAGTCTCCTTGTGACATAGTTTTGATGAATGCACCTTTAATAATCCATTCTGATACTACATCTCCTACTGGTCCTAATACATTAAGAGTTAAATCTTTCTTGTAGAAATCTGAATATCCTGCTCTACCTGTTACAGATTCGTAAGATAAACGTGCCCATTCCATTACTGCTTGAGCACCAGAAGGTGTGATTGGGTCATATAGTGTCATATCCATATCATTCCACATCCTTTTTCCTCTAATTTTACGATAAGAGTTAATGTGATCTAATATTACTTCTCCATCTTCAAACGAAGGAGCTGATACTGTTTTTACCATGAATGATGGAATGTTGTCCATGTACCTGTCTCTTATACACATCTGACGCTGCCGACGATATGCAGTGTGTAGA
>OJDG01000189.1_pt1 | contig 15835 bp, 8 predicted proteins | sample 1592411 | NCBI WGS metagenome assembly OJDG01 (sample SAMN05416759, study PRJEB24817) | seawater metagenome | isolation source: Sea water | place: Canada:Atlantic | collected 2013-07 | reverse complement strand
CACACGTAAAGAAATACAAAAGCATGGGCACGCCTCCTCGGCTCAGGAAAGTTGCCGAAAAAATCGCCACCGATCTTGACCGTAATAAAGCCATCATGGGTGTCTTCGACGAGTTCTGCATGGGCATGTATAATGCCACCATCCCTGATGAATTACTCTTCCAGACTGGCGTCTATAAGGAACAACTCAGCCAGAGCGCACTCTATGCTGAAATGCAGACCGTTACCAAGACTGAAGCCGACGAAGTCTATAACTTTATCGTAAAAAAAGGCTTTAATTTCCACTTCGGACGCAATGCTAAGACTAGCCTCACAAAGGCACAAGTGATCGAACAATGTAAAATGTATATAGCTGCTTGTCGCATTGGTAACACCTACGGCTGCGACGCACTTGGCATCCAATACCAGCAAGGCCTCAAGGATCTTTGTCCAGCTTCCGACCTCGTAGAAGGTATGCTCAACAGCACTGACCGGCCTCCGGTCAAAAATGCCAAGGGCAAAATTATTCTCAAGGGCGAAACTTACCCGCACTTCAACGAAGTCGACGAGTGCTGCGGCCTCGATGCCCTAATGACGAAGCGTGTGCACACAGCGCTCAAGCAGCCCACCGAGACCACCCTCCATGATCTACGTTGGGGCGACTGGGACAAATCAGGCACGACGGACGAGTATGTATGGGTCTTCCTTATTTCAGGATCGGCACCCATCGAGCACCACATAGGCGGATGGAAAGGAAGCCACGGCTATCGACAGCCCGCTATGTATTTCCCAAAGGGCGGTAGCACACTGCATGGCATAGCTAAGCCTGGTGAAATCGTCTGGAGTCGCATCTTCATGGAAGACGGCAAACTCAAGATGGACCTTGGCCGGGCCAAAGTCATCACACTGCCTAAGAAAGAAACACAGCGCCGCCTCGACGAGACCACTCCGCAGTGGCCAATCATGCACGCCGTGACCTATGGCGTGAGCCGCGACCAGATGATGGCACGCCACCAAGCCAACCACATCAACGTCGCCTATGCCAAAAGCGAAAAGGAGGCCGACAACTGCATGTATGCAAAAGCTGAGTTAGCCAAAAAGATGGGAATGGAAGTCGCCCTATGCGGCACCAACGCCAAAGGTAAAAAGCTCTAATAGACTAGACATTAATATTTTTTAAAAAGGTGTCCCGAGTAATCGGGGCACCTTTTTTATGACTTGAATGACCGCATTTAAATGCAGAACCAAAATCCACATCTAAAGAGCATTTGATCAGATCCTATGAAACAATCCTTCGCTCATTCTTTACACCCACGAATTTTCAGTCGAACCTCTACCCGTGGATGCTCTCAAAACAGATTTGACCGTGCCCGATCTCTGGCAGCAGAAGGCGGTCAACCTTCTGCGGGCTGAATACGACGTTATCGTCGATGCACCCACGGGTGCCGGTAAAACTTTCATCTTCGAACATCTCGTCGAACGTAACTTTCCTGGCAAAGCAGTCTTTACCGTACCGACACGCGCCCTTGCAAACGACAAGCTACGCGAATGGCAAGACATGGGCTGGCGCGTGGGCATTGCGACAGGCGACCTCGCCTACAATCTTGATGCGCCCATCATAGTCGCAACGCTCGAAACTCAAAAGCGCGCCCTCATGACCAGTAAAGGTCCACGCCTGCTCGTGGTCGACGAATACCAAATGGTCGGCGACCCAGCTCGTGGCATGAATTATGAGCTTGCTCTGGCGATGGCTCCACCCGACACCCAACTGCTCCTACTCAGTGGCAGTGTAGCCAATCCGCACGAAATTGAGGCCTGGCTTACCCGCTGTGGACGGCAGGTCGCCACCGTTCGCCACAGCGAGCGTCCCGTCACGCTCGACGAGGTGCACCTCGACGCCCTACCTAACCATGTGCCTGAGAGTATCCATGGCCGCTGGCCTCGCTACATCGCGCGTGCGCTCGACGCCGGTCTCGGTCCCATCCTCATTTTCGCCCCCCGACGTAAAGCCGCCGAGAATCTCGCTCGCACCCTCGCCGCCGCCCTACCGGAACCCGACACGATCGTCCTCACTGCCGAGCAAAAAGCTATCGCTGGCAGCGAACTCGCCCGAACACTCAAACAACGCGTCGCCTTCCACCACAGCGGGATGAGCTATGCGCAACGCGCCGCCCTGGTCGAACCACTTGCCAAGGCCAACCAACTCAAGGTCATCGTCGCCACGACCGGACTGGCCGCTGGAATCAACTTCGCCATGCGCTCTGTCATCGTGCTCGACCGCGAATACCGTGTGGCCGAAAGCCACCGCGACCTCCGTCCCGACGAGCTATTGCAAATGTTCGGCCGCGCTGGTCGCCGAGGCCTCGACGCGCGCGGCACCGTTCTTTTCACAGGTAAAACTCCTCGTTTGATTGAAGCCAGACCCCTACGTTTACAACGCGAGAGTAATGTCGACTGGCCATCCCTGCTCACCGTCATTCAAACCGCACTCGACACAGGCAAAGAACCCCTCGAAGCGACGCGTGAATTGACCGCACGCCTATTCGTACGCGAACCGATTCACCTCGGGCTAGACGATTTCCTGAAGCAGCGAAAAAGCACCACAAAACCCGTCACTCCCAGCACAAAGGAACAAGCCATTTCTGGCGGTGTTATCACTGAATTTTGCAACAAAGAGGGCATCTGGGAGCGCAAACGATCGCCGATTATTTTTAGAATCAAAGACACCTGGTATTTAGATGGCGATACCTGGCGCCCTGGTCTCAGCAGTCCAAAGATCGTGGCTAGTCTCCGTATTGGCACCATTTGTAAATTTGGTACAAACAAAGACCGCCTCTACGGGCTCGAAGTGCCTCTAGCGACTTTTCCAGAAACTAGCGAAGACAACCGCCTTACCCTCACAAAGTGGCTATTCAAAGCCCTCCGCGAGAAAGAGCGCAACGAAGGCAGAAAACCCAACCTTACTAAGCTCTGGGCACTACAAACCATCGAGCGGCACATTCTACCAAAGCTCCCTCAACTCACACGAGGCGGTCGAGCCGTTAATCTCAGAGAGCGCGGTGGCACCCTCTACGCCCAACTCGACTACGCCGAGGGCGAGATCTATGCACTCAAAGACCTCAACGGCAAAGGCTTACTCAATCCCATCGAACGTAAACGCGAGATCCAAGGGAGCCATCCAGAGGACATAGATCTGAGGACGGGGGACAGAAGCTCTCGAATGCATAGCGTCGCAGAACAGTGGCATACACTCGGTCTGATCGACGCGCAAGCCCACCCCACTCGGCGTGGCATCCTCTTTTCCTTCTTCAACCACGGCGAAGGACTTGCTGTGGCCGCTGCACTCGAAGCCAAGCACTACCCGATCGAAGAACTCGTATACGATCTAGCCAACTTACGAGCAGGTCACCGCTTTAACGCGCTAGCCCTAGCGGGTAGGCCGATCACTGCCTTCTGCCAAGAAGCCTACGGCCTCCGTACTATCCCAGGTTATTTAAGGCGCGGCCTTCCTGAAGACTACGGCGAAGGCGCCAGCGAGATCCTCTACAATATCGAACATAAAAGCAGTCGTGCTGAAGCCTATCTCGATGACGAGTTGAGCCAAGGCGACATCGAACGCGCCCGCGTCGAATGGCGTAGCCTACGTATGCACATCGCCCACGCGCCCAATTACGATTGGGATCGTTGGCTAGATTTGCAGGCCGCGTGTAGGAAATCTTTAGGTATTAATCAGCCGAGTCTGCCTTTTGAAAATTTACCACCGCTCACACGCCAACAGAAGCAATAGCGTGCGAATTCATTCACCCCTAATTCGGCAGGTCGACAAACGCACGAGCCATCTTCGATACTGTCACAAGCTCACATGCCACGATTGGCTAAACTAGCGCCACTCGTGTTTCGGATAACGACCGGCCAGCTCCTTGCGAACGTGCACATAAGCCCCGTCCCAGAAGCCGTCGAGGTCGTCAGTCAGATGCGCTGGTCTTTGATTCGGCGCGAGAAGTTCTACAAGTAGCGCCACTTGACCATTCGCGACCTTAAGCGTAGCTCCAGGCACATCGTAAAAGTTCTGAAGCTTCGAGCTAATGATCGCTCGGCCATTGGCTTCGTAACGAATCTTGGCGGGGCGATTTCTTCCCGCTAGCTCCATCTCGGCGGGTGCGTAGGTGGCAATATAGTAAACTTGTTCGGGGCTGATCCATTCTTTGACCGCATTTAAAACGGGGCGGTCTTTAATCTCTTTATAACTGAGCGCACCGTGGCAGATTTGCTCGATCAAAAGTTGGCGTGCCTCTTCATCAATCGGTGCGATCTCGGTTTCGGGGCAGTGTTTGGCCACGAAGTTGACACGGGCGATCCAGTTATCGACCGAGGCATCCCACTTCTTAAGATTTAAACGGCCCGCCACCACTTCAGTTGCTAATAAGCTGGCTGCCTGATCGTAGTCCGGGTCCCCCTGATCTTTGGAATGTAAGACGAGATCACGAAAATGACGCTCAGTGCGACAAACGACACGCCTTGCGGTAGAATCATAACTCGTCCTTGTCCCCTCATTGAAATCATCGGGGAAGGTTTCTTCTAGCCATTCAACTTCCACCTTTGTTGCCAGTCCGAGCAAGACAGAGACATCACCCCGCAGCTCACGCTCTTCGATTTCAGCTGCCACAAAGAGTTCACTCTCAACGAGGCTCTCACGTCGTAACTCGCCCGAACGGTCGTGCACCATCTTACAGCGGCGCGTACCGCGATCATTGCGAAGTGCTAAGTGATCCGAGAACGCAACCAGTAGACAGCGACAAATACGTTCCTCTGCATCGGGCAGCGCACCGCTGCGCATATCTAAGCCCGCCCGTTCAGCGAGGTGTAGAATTTGCTGGGCTACCGCGCCTGCTTGTCGAGCCGCAGCGCCATGGATGCCTAGCGCGCTACATGCGTTGGCGTTAAACTTAGCCCCACGAGCAATCTCCCATGCTTGTAGATGCACAAAGTAATCGGAACGAACATCGGCATGATCCTCGATCTGACGAATCTGCTCACGTCGCACGCGGCCATCGCGTGAAGCTCGATAAAAGGGTCGCCCCTGACTCAGTGCCGCAATCAATGCGGCATCTTGCATCACACCTAAACGATCAGCCTCGATCAACAATCGCGCATAGCGAGGGTGCAAGGGGAAGCGTGACATCTGACGACCGAGCGCAGTGATCTCACTACTCGAATCCAGGGTTCCTAAATCTTTAAGTAAGCCATAGGCACGTTCCAAAGATTGTTTGCTGGGCGCTTCATACCATTCGAACTGATCGAGTTTGCTTATACCCGCAGCCGCTAGCATCAATACAGTCTCCGACAAATCGACGCGCTTCACTTCAGCCACGTCGCGTGCCGCGCGTGCCTCGTGCTCCGCTTCACTCCAAAGTCGAACACAGAGACCAGGGCCCGTTCGTCCGGCTCGACCTGCACGTTGCTCCGACGATGCGCGACTAATCGGCTCAACCAAAATTGAATTAATGCCTCTTCGTGCATCGTAACGTGCGACTCGCGCAAGGCCCCCATCGATTACAGCGCGCACGCCTTCGATCGTAATCGAAGTCTCGGCCACGTTGGTCGATACGATCACTTTGGGCACTTCACCACTCGTGACCGCCCTATCCTGGGCATCGGGTGGCAATTCTCCATGCAAGGGCAAAACCTCGTAGCCACGTGCTTCGGATAATGCCTGGATTGCATCAATCGTCTTTCGAATCTCGAACGCACCTGGCATAAAGACGAGCACGTCGCCCGAATGCTTTGCACCCACTAGCTTCTTAAAGGATGCAGCGGCTCGCTCCCAAACGGGAGCTGTATCACGCCCAAGCGCAGAACCCGCATGGCTCACTTCAACAGGATACATCCGACCCGATGTTTCCACTCGTGAACAAGGCGCTAAAAAGCCCTCAAGCGTATCGATATCCAAAGTAGCCGACATCACGACTAGCTTTAAGTCTGACCGCTTCGACTGCACCGTCTGTAGAGCCGAAGCGAGACTTAGATCACTGGTTAAATGTCGCTCGTGAAACTCGTCAAATACGACCGCACCAACCCCTTTGAGTGAGGGATCTTCTAAAATTTGCCGCAATAGGATCGCCTCAGTAACAAAGCGAATACGAGTCTTAGCACTGACTATATTTTCAAAACGAATTTGATAGCCGACCTCATCACCTAGCTTAACACCGCGCTCAAAGGCGACTCGCTTGGCTAGAAGTCGTGCCGCCAGACGCCGAGGTTGCAATACGACGATCTCTCCCTCGATACCAGCCTGATCGAGTAGAATCTGAGGCACCTGTGTCGACTTACCCGAACCAGTAGGCGCGGCGAGTACGATCCGCCCCGTCGAAGCGATACCAGCGAGTAGTTCGTCTGTGACGTCGTAGATGGGTAGATTTCTTAGAGGCGTGGGCATGTAGACAGGTAGCGTGCGAGCTTGCTCGCGCCGTGGTCAATACTTTACGCGCAAGCAATCTTCTACTGGCGAGTGCGAGCTTGCATGCTACGATCAAACTTGAGCCTGCTGCTAAAATACTTTGCAATCACCCAATGGACAGCGAATCACTCCAGCGTGATCTTCGTAAGGAGATCTTATTTGCACGTCGCCGCATCTACGATGTGGGTGAGGCAACGCCTCTGGATTCAATTCTTTTGGATGGCTCGAATATAGAAATCTTTGTAAAGCGTGAAGACCTGTCGCCCATCCACGCCTATAAATGGCGCGGTGCCTATAACATTATGGCGCAACTCAGCACGGAAGAATTGGCTGCTGGCGTTGTCACCGCTTCGGCGGGCAATCATGCGCAAGGTGTGGCGCTGGCTGCTCGAAAACTCGATACGCGTGCGATCATTTACATGCCGCTCTCCACTCCCCGTATGAAACAAGTCGCCGTCAAACGCCATGGCGGCGAATCCGTAGAAATTCGCCTTCACGGTGACAGCTACGACAGCTCGAGCGCTGCCGCGCACGAATGCGCAGCCAAAGAAGACCTCATCTACATCCACGCTTACGACGACCTCGCTGTGATGGCTGGCCAAGGCACCCTCGCTGACGAGATCGTGATGTCTGGCAAAGGCCCCTTCGATGTCGCCTATTTACAAGTCGGCGGCGGAGGCATGGCTGCCGCGGCGGCAACTTGGTTAAAAACAAATTTTCCAGACATCCGTATCATCGGCGTCGAAGGCGTCGATCAAGCCTCGATGGCTGCTGCAGTCAAAGCAGGTGCCCCCGTCGCTCTAGATCGAGTCGATGTCTTTTGTGATGGAACAGCGGTGCGTAAGGTCGGCACACTCACCCATCAAATCTGCGCCGACCTAGTCGACGAATGGATGACCGTAACGAATGACGAAGTCTCCGCCGCGATTCAATTCCTCTGGGAACAACTGCGCTGCATCCCAGAGCCTTCAGGCGCAATGGGTGTGGCCGCGATTCTGAAGCAACGCAAAGCGCTCGAAGGCAAGCGCGTGCTCAGCATACTTTGCGGTGCAAATATGGACTTTGAACAATTAGCCACCATCGCTCTACGATCAGCAGTGGGGGCAGCTCGTCGACGTTTCCTAAAAATCCAGATTCCCGAAAAAGCGGGCGCAATGTACGGACTGCTCAAATCGATGCCAGACACAGTCAGCATTACCGACTTCCAATACGGCAAAACCGATCCCGCGATGGCTGCACCCGTTATCGGCTTTGATGTCTCGCCGATGGAGTTCAAAGTGCTCACGCAAGCACTCGTCGATGGCGCTTACAACTTTGAAGAGGTGACTTCAGAAACCGACGTGAGCTTTCGCCTAATTCACTATCATTCAAAGCTTTTGAGCTGTCCGATATTCATCACCCTTGAATTTCACGAACGCCCCGGAGCGCTGGCGGAGTTCCTCAAAACAGTCAGCCCCCATTCAAATCTCTGCTATTTCAACTATGTCTACTCGGGCGAGCGCGTCGGGCGAGCGCTACTGGGGTTTGAGTTTGAAAACGCAGAGGGCAACAAACGCTTCGACCAAGTGCTAAAATCTGCCAAACACGCCTATCGCGCTTACGAACGAGTTTCAAAAAATTCGATCAAAAGGATACTAGGCTGAAGATATAAATTTTTAGGATAACACACTCTGCGTCGGGCTACCACTGCCCTGGAAAAACTCGATACCCTCCCCCTGAAATAGTATCTCGCCGCCAGCTTGGCCACCTTCGGGGCCCAGTTCTAAGATCCAGTCAGCCATACGGATGACGTCAAGGTCGTGCTCAATAATTAGGATGGTATTACCAGCATCTCGTAATTTGAACAGAAGGTCCATGAGGCGTTGCACATCAAGCCAGTGTAATCCTGTGGTCGGTTCGTCCAAAATGTAGAGCGTTTGCCCTTGCTGGCGTTTGCTTAACTCTAAGGACAATTTGATGCGTTGGGCTTCGCCACCCGAAAGCGTTGGAGCAGGCTGACCGAGCTTAATATAACCGAGGCCTACGTCGGCGAGTGTATGGAGTTTTTCTGCAATTCTGGGCTGCTTACTAAAGACTTTAAGTGCTTCATCCACGCTCATCGCTAAAACGTCGGCGATACTGTAGCCCTTGAAGCGTGCGTCGAGCGTTTCACGGTTATAGCGGCGACCGTTACAGCTGGGACACTCACTGTAAACGTCGGCCATAAACTGCATGTCGAGCTTGATCACACCATCGCCCTTACAACGTTCGCAGCGGCCACCGCTGACGTTGAAGGAAAAACGATTACGCTTGTAGCCACGAATTTTAGCGATCGAGCATTTAGCAAAGAGGTCACGTAGTTGATCAAAGAGCTTGGTGTAGGTAGCTGGGTTGGAACGCGGACTTCGACCGATGGGAGATTGATCGACTTGTATAACGGAGAGGAAGTTATCGAGGCCGGAAATCTTCTTATGTTTGCCCGGGATAGTCTTCGCACGGTTGAGTTTAAAAGCAGCCGCTTTGGCGAGGATGTCATTGACTAGCGTGCTCTTGCCAGAGCCAGACATGCCGCAGACAACAGTAAGCAGGCCAACAGGGAATTTAGCATCGATGCTCTTGAGGTTGTTCTCAGTCGCACCTTGAATCTTGAGCCAATCAATTTTTGGACGCAGGGTCTTGGCATCCTTCTCCACGCGAGCCGCACCACTTAGGAACATACCAGATCGGCTATGTTTATCTTTGAAAGATTTTTTTGGACTGCCTTGGTAGACAAGATCACCGCCTTCGATGCCTGCTCCAGGACCTAATTCGATCAGATGATCCGCGGCTAGCATCGTCTCGCCGTCATGCTCGACCACCACGACTGAGTTTCCCCGCTCACGCAGACCAATAAGCGTCTGAATCAGTCGGCGATTATCCAGCGGGTGAAGCCCTATGCTGGGCTCGTCTAACAAATAGACCACACCGACGAGCGACATGCCGAGCTGAGTAGCGAGACGTACGCGCTGGGCTTCACCGCCGCTAAGGCTTGCGTAGGAGCGGTTAAGCGTGAGATAGCTAAGGCCGACTTCATTGAGAAAAGAAAGACGTGAACCGAGACCGCGCACGGCATCGCTCACGGTTTGGTAATCAGGGTTTGTTGAAAGCCCATCGACAAAATTTTGCGCCTCTCGCAGCGACATGGCGAGCAGTTCGGTAATGGAACGGCCCTCGATCAAAACGCTTAGACTAGCTTGGCGTAGGCGCCGACCCTCGCAGGATTCACAGCGGCTACTAGTTTGGTAGGCCATGAGCCGGGCACGGAGGCCGTCACTCGTAGTGTTGCGACGAATATTTTCAAGGTCAGCCAAAACTCCTTCAAAGGTCATCGACTCGGGCTTCGTATTGCCACCTTTGAGCTTGAAGCTAAATTGCCGGTTGCCGGCACCATGGATGATTTGCTCACGGGTATCGACGTCGAGTTCTTCCCATGAGAGAGTCGGATCGAAGGGTAATTGCTCCGCCAGTTGTTTCAAAATGGCGTTGTGCCGAATGATCATCTGCTTGGAGCCAAGGCGCCAAGGTTTGATCGCACCCTTCTTCACACTGATACTCGGGTCGGGCACAACCAGCTCTGGCTGGAACTGAAGCGTCTCGCCTAGGCCGCCGCACTCAGGGCAGGCGCCTTCGGCATGATTCCATGAAAAGTGTCGAGGTGAGATGGGTTCGTAAACGTCGCCGCAATTGACGCAGGCTAATCGATTACTGAGCGCTAACTCGCGCCAACCTTTATCCTCTTCGATTAAAATAATCGCACGGTCTTCCCCCTCGCTAAAAGCGAGATCGAGCGAATCGGCGAGTCGGCTGCGCTGATTTGGCTTGAGCACCACCCGATCCACGACGATTTCGACGCTGATCGTGGAGGCTTTGGAATCGATAAGATTGGGCTCATCGAGGCGGCGAATCTCGCCGTTGAGTCGGACCCGCTGAAAACCACGTTGCTGCAGGCGAGGCAACTCTTCGCGAAGAATCGCAGGCTTGGCCGTCATCCACGGAGCTAGTATCATAAGGCGACTGTCTTTAGGCTCGGCGTAAATTCGAGTTAGGCAGTCGTCCATCGAACGACGCTCGATAATGCCACCATCTTTCGGACAATAGGGTGTGCCACAGACCGCCCAAAGCACGCGGGCAAAATCGGCGATCTCCGTGACGGTCGCAACGGTGCTACGTGGGTTACCTCCCCCAGCGCTACGTTGCTCCAGTGCGATGACAGGGGAAAGGCCTTGAATGTAGTCCACGTCTGGGCGCGGAATTTGCTCGAGCACTGTGCGAGCTTTAGTTGAGAGGCTGTCGATGTATTTACGGTAGCCCTCCGCGTAAATCGTATCGAAAGCCAAAGATGACTTACCCGAACCGCTGACTCCTGTGATCACCACGAGCTGATTGCGCGGAATGTTGATGCTGATGTTCTTGAGATTATGCTCGCGTGCACCCTTGACGGAGATCGAATCGGCTATTTGTGAATGCTTGGCAGGTGCTTTGGTAGAACTCATTTGTCAAAATATCATGCTTATACAGAACTTCGAGGCGAGGTGCAAGTCGGCTAGGTATAAACTTTCAAAACAGTGAATTTACGTTGTCAGAGGCACTCGGACATATGCATTATTTACTTATGAATGAAAATAAACTCCCGATACTTTACATTAAATCTGGTTGTCCTTGGTGCCGTAAGGCCCTCTCCTTTTTCAATGGCCAAGGAGTCCAAGTTCAAGTGCGCGATGTTAATGCGAATCCCAAGGATATGGACGCGATGCTTGCACTGAGCGGCCAGACCAAAACGCCGACTTTTGAATATGAAGATTTCATGGTGGCCGACTTTGACGTGGATGAGTTTTTGGCCGAGCTCAGCAAGTTTCCTGAGATCAGTCAGAAACTAGGCATTAGCGACGACGGAAATTAGATTTTAGAGTTCCGACTTTTGGCGCTCTGTCACCCTGCCACCTGTGGCGGGGCTCCAGACAAAGCACAAAAAAGGCGCTTACGGAAATCGTAAGCGCCTTTTGTTTAGAATGATTGCAGCTTGGACTACTTCTTATCGACCCAGCGGGCGATACTGAGGATCGTCCACTTCTCTTCGTTGCCGCCGATCTTGGTGGTAACGGTAGCGCCCTTTTCTTTTCCGATGAGGGCTTGTGCGAGGGGAGTCTTGTAAGAGAGTACGCCGTTATCAGGGTCACTGTCCCATGCACCAAGGAAGGCGTATTTCTGTTTTTTCCCAGAAGAGCCATCCTTCAGCTCGACGATGCTACCGATACCAACGTTTTCGGTAGTGGCTTCGGTAAAGTCTGTCACACGAGCGCGAGAGAGATCGACTTCCAACTCGTTCTTACGAGAGAGCAACAAGTCTTGGTCTTGTCGGGCCATCTTATATTCAGAATTTTCCTTCAAGTCACCATGATCGCGAGCGACTTGGATGGCTAATTTATTTTCAGGAATTTTCGTCGCAATGAGCTCTTCGTATTCAGCCTTAGCTTCGTTGAAGCTTTCTTGAGATACGATAAGAGTATCGTCCTCAGAGGTCTCAGCGGCTTGACCAGCAAGGAGTGCTTGCACGGAAGGGAATTGCTTGATGAAGCGAGCAAGGAGTGACTTCTTGGTCAGATCCCCGAAACCTTGGTTAAGCAAAAGAGTTTGCGCGAGGTCATTAGCAGTCTCGACACTGGCCTGGGATAAGAGATCGGGGATCAATGTGGTGTCGTCGCTGAGCAGGTCGGCCAGTGGTATCCGGCGAGTGCTCGCGTTTTGCAGAGCTTCGTAGTCGATCGCGTAAAACATCGCAGCTAAGAGACGTGGGTTGACGAGCGGATCGATGATGGCGCCGTATTTCTTAGAGGCTCGATTTTTAACGACCCAGAAAAGAAGGGGCCCTTTGATCGTCTGCTCCTTGAGCCAGCGGTCTAGGCAGTAGCTGATGCGATCTTGCATCTCGTGCTCAATCATGAAGTTAATACACTCGCTAGTGAACTTACCGCTTGAATTACGCAAGAGATCTTCGACCATGCCCTGCCACTTATCTGGATAAGTGCGGCTAATTAGATCGAGATAGCGTTTAAAATATTGAGCGGGCAGTTCAGCTGCGAGCTCAGAGTAATCGTTGGTCGCGTCGAGAATTGAAGCGGACGATGGCTCGAGAGTTTCTACATCTTCGTGAAGATCTCGCGCCAAGTTGTTTCGCACCCAGACACCGTGCAAACGATTGGCTTGACTGAGGCTCTTAGCATTTGCAATCGCGTCAGTCAACTCAGTGAGAATTTGCGGCATCTCTTCACGCACGACGGAGATATTCTCGGAAAGAGCGTAGAGCTTTTCGCCAAGTTCAATCTTTTGCATCGAGTTCTTGGTGCCGTGGAACTGCTCGAGGATTTCGTCTTCGGGCTTCACTGGTTCATCACGGTAAATATAGGGCTCAGTCTTCTTGAGCGGCACACCTATGCGGGGATCTTTAACAAGTACCTTTTTGGTAGCTGTCCACCACTTCTTGTATTTGATCGGCCCAATGACGCGAGCGAGCAGACGCTCAATCTCGGAGGCCATCATGGCATGGTTTTCGCTGGCAGATATCATTTCACAAATCAAATCAGCAGGCTGCTTCTTGATCATCGTCTCGATGACCTCTGCCTCAGTGCGGGAGCGTACTAAAAGGTCATTCGGCAGAAGGATATCGAGCTTATCCACACAAAAAGCGGGTGCCATTGCGTGACCTTGCTTACCATCCTCAAAGTCGATGATCAGACGGTCGTCCGCAGCTTTGTAGTCGACGATTTTACCGAAACCCCAACTGCGGTGCAGGCAGTAATTACCAGGCACCATGGTTTCGAGCTTCGCACGGTGCGAAAGCAGTTTCGGATTCTTTTCGATGAGAGCATCTATGGCCTCTTTATTCATAATAATTGCTTGTCTATGTCGTAAACAGTCCAGTATGGACAGGTTTTGCGCTAATGAAAAGTATTAAGTTAAGCTTATCCTCAAAGTCCATCACGGGCTGGGATGCAGCTGTGTATTTGCTGGAAGCTTATCTAATAGGCGAGCAAAAAGCGGATCAGCTAATAGATCAAATTCCTGTAAATTTTATAGGTGACCGTCGCGCCGCTTGCCAATCACTTTTTTTGGGTGCGCTTCGCCATGGGCACCGCACGAGGGCAGCGCTGAAGAAGCTTTTGCGTAAAAAGACCAAATCTAGTGTCGAAGCAGTTCTCTTAGTTTCAGGCTACGAAATACTGGATGCGGAAGCCGACCGGCATCCGAAAATCATTCACCACGCAGTCGAACGTAGTAAGCAAGTCGTCAATCGCTTCGATCAGGGCTTCCTCAACGCCATCTTACGAAAGCTGCCTGCGGCGCTCGAGCAGATCAACGCCCAAAAATCGCCCGCCGCCTTTTACAGCCACCCCGACTGGTTAGTCGAACATTGGCAAGGGGAGTTCCCAGGAGCCTGCACGCAACTGCTCGAATGGAATCAAGGCATCCCGCCCACCTACCTAAAAGTCTACAACGACGAAGTCCAGATTCCTCTAGGTCTTGATGCGACTGAATGGCCACAATTCTATCAAGTCACGGGCAAGATTTCCTGGAAGGAAGACCTACATCCACTTCTTAACAAGGGTAACGCTTATATTAAAGATCCCTCCACGCGAATCGCGCCTGCCCTACTCGGTCCAAGGGCCGGCGAATCGGTGCTTGACCTATGCGCCGCCCCTGGAGGCAAAGCCTACGACATTGCGCACGCGATGGAAGGTAAGGGGCAGATCGTAGCGGTGGACCTGCCTGGTAAACGAATCGCGCGACTCGAAGAGAATCTATCCACACTCCGTTCAGAAGACCTGAAATGTGAGATTGTCGAGTGTGACCTACTAGAAATGGATGCAAGTACCTTTGAGGACAAAAGCCTACCAAGCGCGTATGACGCCGTCATGCTAGATGCACCTTGTTCAAATACTGGCGTGATTCAGCGCCGTACAGATGTGAAGTGGAGGCTACAGCCAAAGGATATCGAAAACTGCGCAAAGTTACAGCTTCAGTTGCTACACTCTGCTGCCCGATTCGTTAAAGTGGGTGGTCGAATTACTTACAGCACCTGTAGTATCGAGGCCGCGGAGAATCAGCTGGTCGTCGACGCATTTTTGGCGAGTAAATCAGGCTGTGTATTTAAGCTAGAAAAAGCAATGGTCAGCCTCCCGTGGGAGACCGGCCATGATGGTGCGGGTGCTTTCCTTCTACGACGCGAAGCTTAGAAAACGAAGCCGACCCCCGCACTAAAGCGGTCGCCATTCCCATGGTCAGGGCGATCCGAGGTCACGCGCGAGACGAAGTCGTGCTTCCACTCAATACGGATATGGGTTTTGTCATTCCAGCGCCAGTAAAGCGCTGGGCCCGCTGAAAGAAAAAACTTATCTTCATCGTCCCAACTCAAGTCACTCTCCCAAAGGATCTGCATGTCGTCGCGCGCATTCCAGCCGAGGTCGAGCGAGTAGCTCCACTCCGCTGGCTCTGGCTGCTCAAAGACCCAGAAGCCAGCACTCGTCGCGATGAACCAATGATAAGTCTCCGTCTCGTAGCCAAATGATAGACCGCCACCCCAGACACCATCCCAGACCTCGAATTCGTCGTCCTCTTTACCCAGTGGAATCCGCAACTGGGGCGCCAGTGTCCAAGAACCCGAGCGAGCATCGAGGTTGAAGTATTTCTTCAGCGGCAAAGCCAGGCTTAGGTCACCGATTCCATCATCACGCTGCACCACTTTTTGACCGCCCGCACCAAGCACCTCACGACGAGCATCTACGACATAAGGCAACTTCGCTGTGAGACGTATCGAACGATCCCAAGTGTAAACGCCTTCAAGGTGTAACTGATTTAGGTCCTCGGTAAAGCCACGCCCGACCACATCTCTCCCCTGCTTGAGATCCGATCGGTGGACATGCTCCGCTCGGACTTGGAAGCCGTAGCCCCCATCCCAACGCGGCATCATATTCATAATGGGTTGATCCGCATTCACTAGGGACAGCGCAATGAAGCCTAGCGCCAGACCACCACAGCAACCTCGAAAAATATGACGCCTCATTTTTCAGTTGCAGGGTAAACGGTTTGAATAATGCCGCCCATCTCCGTCCAAATATAGTAATGAACAGGGTCATAACCAGCATTATAAATCGCCTCGCGCACGCCATCGACGTCGATAGCCGCATCTGGCTTGAAGGCGACCAAGACTAATTGCTTTTTCACATCGAGATCAACGCCATTGGTGAGCTGTGATTTATCCACACCTTCGAGCTTTGAGGTATGGATGCGTAAACCGATGCCGCAAGAGCTGCAAACCAGCCCTTTAGTGTGGACAGCTAGGTAGTTTGGATGGTTTTCAACCTGTCTCTTATACACATCTGACGCT
>OJDG01000182.1_pt1 | contig 15993 bp, 14 predicted proteins | sample 1592411 | NCBI WGS metagenome assembly OJDG01 (sample SAMN05416759, study PRJEB24817) | seawater metagenome | isolation source: Sea water | place: Canada:Atlantic | collected 2013-07 | reverse complement strand
TACGAGATGTAGAGAGGTCTCGTGGGCTCGGAGATGTGTATAAGAGACAGCTAGGTACTGATCGGTTCATTAGAGGACTACCTTTTCTTTGCAAATTTCGAGGGCGCTAAGGATGATCAAAAATGTATGATCGTAAAACTAACTTTTTTAAATAAATTAGATCGATAAAAACGATTAACAGGCCATTGTGAGTGTCGTCATGCGTGCGGGTATGGGTAGCGGGGTGTGTGATGGGATGATTGCCGGAGCGGCGGGCTGAGAATAGGGCAAGCCTGTAAACCGCTTGTTTCAGTTATAGTGCTGTTACTCACTAGGCACTGTTCAATATGAAATACAGACCTGAATAGCCGCTAATTAGGCAGCCCATAGCCGCTGTTTGTGATTGCTGGGTGACTTGGGTAGGCTCAGGTCTTAAATTAAAAAAATGCACTCAATAAGGAAAATAGTAATGAACATGATGAGTCGATTACTGATTGTTGGTTTAGCTTCAATAAGCGTACTGGCATTTGCCGAAGATCAATCGGCGTTTGCACAAATGAAACAAATGGAGGGGTCCTGGGAGGGCATGTTGACGCGCTCTACGGGCGAAGTTGTTGAGACACGATCGACGTTCCGCTTAATCTCTGACGGCAACACCATGGTTGAGACCTTGGTTGAAGACGGCGTTGAGATGCTGACCACTTACTCAGAGCAAGACGGTGAGCTAAAAGTGAAGCACTATTGCTCATTGGGCACTGAGCCTGAATTTACCGCTTCGAATGAGGCGGGTTCAGTCGACCTGCAATTGGCAGCGGACTCTGGGCTTCATGCCGAGCACCATAATTATGTGGCCTCCATGAATTACAACTTCGCCGACGTCGAAGGTGGCTCTGTAGTGGTTAGCAGTACCATTATGAACGGTGGTGCCATGGAGTCGAATCGGGCGGTCATTAGCCGGGTAGAGTAGCGGTTTCTGATAACGGCGAGTCTCGCGCTCGCCGCATCTGCTCAGCTGGATAATCCGCACGCTATTAATGGCATAGCTCTGATATTCGACAGGCGCGATCTGGCCGCATCACAGCGCGTCTTTTTGCGGGTGTAGTTCAATGGTAGAACGAAAGCTTCCCAAGCTTTAGACGTGGGTTCGATTCCCATCACCCGCTCCAAGATAACAAAGCCCTTGTTCGCGCCCTGCGCGGCCCAGTTGCGGTAGTTTCGTGCGGTTTCAGCGTGAGAGAAGTTTTCTGCCGTGACCGCAATGGTGGTTTCGCTAGCCACACTGTTCATCGAGGCGAGTAAAGCGATTGCAGCGGTCAGAAGCGTGTAATTGGGTAGCGTTTTCATTCATGAATCCCTTTAGATTTAATGTCTTTTGCGCCGTTGTGTCGTCGACAGCCCATGAGTGTTGGCGATACAACCGGCCATTGTGGATATGGGGCGCTATGGCGCCCGTTTGCCACAAGATGCCAGCGAAACAGGCCTTAGGTACTTTGCGCAACTCACAGCTGAGTTTGAACAATTTTTTGGAACCTATGATGTCTGGCTGACACCGACAGTCCCAGTGGAGGCTCCCCAGATTGGGCACCCTGCCTACGATGATCCTTTTGAAACCGCGTTCGCGCGTAATCGACAACTATTGGGATATACGGTTGCAGCAAACGGCATGGGCGCACCCGCTATGTCCGTCCCACTGTTTCACTCATCAGCGACAGGTCTTCCGGTGGGCAGTCATTTTATGGCGGCACCCGGAGCCGATAGAACCTTGTATGAGCTTGCTTTTGAGTTGGAGGCCGCTCAACCCTGGGCCAGCCGCAGACCACCGATGCCTCTTTCGTAGCTGTCCTTACGCCATTTTCTGTGCCCAATAAAAAAGGGCTGCATCTCTGCAACCCTTTGATATGATTGGGGCGCCCAATTCTCAAAGCCAGCTTGCTTATGTTTAGCCATATGGCTAATATAAAATCCCAAACGAGAAGTAGAGGAAAACTCCATGGGTTTTAGGCTGGCGAATATCAATGGCAGGGCGGCTTTAATATCCGGTGACGACTACTATGATCTGGAAACAATAAGTCAGGGGAATTTTTCGCAAGATCCGATGCAGGCGCTTGAGGCGCTATCGGAGCTGTCTACGCTAGGTGCTCAACTAGATAATTTTGAAGCCAGTGGTCAGCTTGCGGATGTAGAGCTTGGCCCGCCCGTTCCCAACCCCAAGAACTGTTACGCAGTGGGCCTTAATTATCGTAATCATGCTGAAGAGTCCGCTATGGCGATTCCTCCAGTGCCGATGGTTTTCACCAAGCACAGCTCCTGCATAGTTGGCCCCACCGCCGATATACAGATGCGCAGCGACTACGTTGACTACGAGGCAGAGCTGGTTGCTGTCATTGGTAAATCAGGAAAGAACATTGTCAAAGAAAATGCTTGGCAACATGTTGCAGGGCTATGTGTGGGTCAAGATATTTCTGACCGACCAATGCAATTCAGTGCGACGCCTCCTCAATTTAATCTGGGAAAGTCGTTTGATACGTTCGGGCCCATAGGCCCGACGCTGACATCTCTGGACTCTTTGCAAGACTATCAGTCGATGGAAATCCAATGCGATGTCAGCGGAGAACTGCGTCAGAAAGATAATGTTGACGACCTGATCTTTGATATTCCTCACTTGATTGCTTATCTTTCCGAAATAGTCACGCTGAAGACAGGTGATATTATTTTTACAGGCACCCCTGCTGGCATTGGAGCGGTTGATGGCAAATATCTCCGTGATGGCGATATGCTCACTACGTCAATTGAGGGGCTCGGCACGTTGCGTAATCGTTGTGTGCGGATTGCCGATCACTCGCGAGCCGACATTCTGCCTGAAGCGTTCTCAAAGGTATTAGCCAACGCTCGCGAAAAAGCGAACGCAGCAAAATAAGCAGCCCAAGCAGGTTATGCTGATGAAAATTAAATGCCTGTGACTTGCTCAAAGGTGGAATTGGTCAGCGCTTGATAGCGTTGTGTAAGATATCGGATTATTCTGAGAGGGGCCGGATCAGCAACTTCTGTTGCAATCTCCGGACGGGCAAGCATAGCGTGATACCAGGACGTTAGACCGGGGTGTAAACGCTTGAATGGATACCCTGTCGACCTCAGGCGATGGGCGTAAATAAACCAAACAATATCAACTATGCTGATTTCATCGCCGTAGAGAAACGCTTGGTCTGCCAATTGTTGCTCTACGCTTGAGAAGGCTTTTTTGAACCGTTTTGCGGCGTTAATTGCTTGATCTGTCGTAACACCATGTTCGGCGAGTTCGCGCCAGAAGGCCAGTTGAACTTTTTTATGACTATCGATTTTTCCCTCGACGGTCCCCTCGTTGCACTCGAGGGCCTCCAATGCCGCTGGCGGCTTACGGGTCAAAAATGTAGGCAGGCAAAAACCAAAGGTTAGCGTCCGTAAATCCAGGTGTAATTCGTCTTCAGTATTGAGCTGTTCTAAAATACTGCCCCTGTGATTGCTAGGTATCAGTTTTGGTATGTCGAAGGTTTCATCCAAATAGCTGACGATGTCATTGCTCTCAATATGTACATCACCATTGTGCACCAGTGCGGGTAAAAGCCCGCGAGGGTTAATGCCAAGATACCACTGGCTATAGTTTTCAGCTTTTAAAAGATTAACGGGATGTGAGACCCATTCAGTGCCTTTTAAATTGAGGACGATCCGAGTCTTTTGCGAGCAAGATGAGCCGCTAAAATGAAATAGGTGGACGCCCTTCCATGCCAAGACCTCTGACGTCTTGATGTCTTCTTTAAAAAGCTGAACCATTTTTCTTTTCCTCCGACAGCCACGCCGTAACGCCAAGCAGTAACAGGGTTGCGATCACCACCGTAAGGTTTGGGTCCCAGCCATTAGGTAGGTTAGGGACGCCACCGTGCTCATCGGCAAGGGCGCCACCATAAAAAGACCTCAGGGCTGTGGTCGCTAGAAATGCGCAGTTAACAATCAGCATGCTCACCATGAAAAACCGTATGCGCGTCATGATCTTCCGGGGACTTAGCCACAGTAGATAGAGTGAGTACCAGCCCATCATCGAAAAACCAATACCGCCCAGAGCACATGAAAACGTGCATGCATAGACCAATCCGGATGCAGCAGATGGCTTGCATTGAGGTCGACTCGCGGCACCACTATCGCTAACGAGCCTGACGCCAGGCTTAGCAATAGACGAACCCAGTGTTGCCTAGTGTTAATGGTCATGAAGTAGCGCTTCTTTCTCAGCATTTTCAACGGCGGCTTCAGCCCACGGGATACGATCTTCAGAGCCTCCGAAGGTATCCATGTCGAAAATAATTTCTCTGATCTCTACGCCTCTTTCTTCACCAGCGGGCCATTGCTCGATTATTTTTTGCATCTTGATGACACGTTCTGGGTAGCGAGTTGCCAAGTTACGGCTTTCCGTTGGGTCGGCAAAGACATCGTAAAGCTCGAGTCTGTCGCCAGTGATGAGCTTCCATGGTGGCTGAAAAAGAGCAGTATTATCAAAACCTGTCACCAGGTAGTCTGGTTTTGGTGTTTGCTCTCCATTCACCAGTGAGCGCCATTGGGAGGCACCGTCAATGTCCTCTGGAATACTGTGTGGTCCGCCAACAGCCTCGAGTAACGTTGGCAGGATGTCGGAGGCAGAAATAAATTCAGAGTGAGTGCCCGGCGAGAGGCGCTCCGGCCACCACAGTAATGCAGGCACTCGCACACCGCCCTCTAAGGTGCTTGTTTTTGTCCCGCGCAAGAGACCATTATCACTGCCACCGTCAAACGCAAACTTTGCAAATTCTTCGAGTACGCTAATGGGCATGGGCCGATCAAAAAGTACGGTTCCAAACTTGCCGATTTTTCTTATTGCAGAGGCCGCCTCTGCGCTGCCACCAATTAATCCGCCATTGTCACTGGCAAATAATATAAGGGTATTGTCGAGCATCTGCTGCTTTTCAAGCGCATCGACAATACGACCAATTTGATGATCTAACTCCGTCACCATTGCTGCATGGATGCGCCGATTAGGATTATCGATTTGTGCATATTGATCGATGCTAGATTGCGGCGCTTCGTTCGGCATGTGGGGTGCTGCCATCGCTAGGTATAAAAACAGCGGCTGTTGTGATTGGTGCTGTTCGATCAACTGCACCGCCTCGTCACCTAATAGGTGGGTTGCGTAGCCCTCTTCACGAACGGTTTCTCCATTCCGTTGCCAGTCATGACCGCCCCCATGATTATGATCCCAGTAACCAATGCCGCCACTCAAAAAACCATAAAAGTGCGCAAAGCCCCTAGCGGGAGGCGCATAAGCAGGTGTGTAGTTGCCCAGGTGCCATTTGCCAACCATCAGGCTTCGATAACCCAGTGAATTCAAGTGCTGAGGGAGTATCTGCTCGTTGAGACCAAGACCCATTTTTTGGTTTTTAGCAATGGCGCGACTAATCCCCAATGTCTTGGGAGATTTGCCCGTCATTAATGCAGCTCTAGTAGGGCTGCAAGTGGGTTGGGCGTAAAAGCGGTCTAGTTCAACGCCCTCAGTGGCTAGGCGATCAATATTAGGCGTATTGATTTCGCTGCCATGGTACCCAACGTCGTTCCAACCCAGGTCATCGGCCAATATCACGACGATATTAGTAGGAGGGAGCTCATTGTCGGCGGCGTGCGCAGGGTTAAGCAGGCTAGCTATCAAAATCAACGACAGCACTAGTGCCTTATTAACCCCTCGAGAATTCCCCATCTGGATACCTGTTAAGACCGTGACGTATGGATATTTTAGCCGTTCGGCTAAAATAGGTCAAACTGAATTGATGTGGGTTAGGCTAACCGTCGCATCACCGATTTCTAGTAGTTGGCAATTGGGAGAAGGGGCGTTAACCGACCCAGAAAACTATGGGCTTGTGTCGTCGGCAAAGTTTGTGCCGCCTAGGATTGCGGTCAATGTGGCTGCGACATGCTCGCGGACTTTTGCAACGTCCTCTTCTTTGATATCTAGCGCGTTGAAAATGTATGGCTCTAGAACAGCCCAACCCATTTCAATGGCCACGGGAACAGCCATTGCGCATTGCGCATCCAGCTGAGTGAGTGAGTGATCCTGCGATTTTATGCGGTTATTTAGGACCAATCTGGGGACTGAAATGTTGTCAGTGACATGCTGTGTCGCCAATTCTAACTCACCATCTATGGCGCATCTAACCACAGCCAAAGCGTATAGATGGCCCTGCTCTAGGCCCTTGAGCGGAATATATCCATTCTCTTGCGTGTAGTCCCAGTGCATTTGTGAGACACGTGACATTGCTGCCTTCAGAAGGCCATGTTTACTTCCAAAATAATGGTGAATTTGCCCATGGTTGACGCCAGCAAGCTTTGCGATATCGCGATTAGAGACTGCATTGGGGCCTCTTTTTGCCAGCAGTGTGCAGGCAGCGGTGATCAGTTTTTCTTCAACATTGGAACGACCACGCTCAGCGGCAGCTGGTTCTTTCGGTAAGGCTTTCATGTCTGATTAGATGCATCTCTATAATTAAAAATCATGACGTTATGGTACGCTTCGAAATTGGCGCTGCATAGGATAGCCGCTCGGCTAACATATGCAAGTGCTGCAAATTCCTTACCACCAGCATTTTATGCAGTGAGTGATTTGCCAAAGATGCGGGTAAGTCCCAAACTTAACAAAGCCGAGACGCTGATTCTGGGCCTGCTGATTCGACCCTTTTTGTTGAGGTGTAATGATGTGCTCGCGCTGCGGACTGTGTTCGGGGGCACTTCACGGATTATTGAGTATCAAAACTTTTCTGTCGCCGGCTTGCCTTGTCGCGAGCGTCCATTGAACGAAAACGACTTTGTGATCGATAACGCTGCGAATTCAAGTGAGTTTCATTAAATCAACTGAGTTTTTAATTGGCCTAATAAATCTGCGAGCTGCTCGCTTAAGCTTTGAGCGTTATTTTGATAACACAGCCCATAGATTTGTTTGTCGGGCCTTAACAGAGCGATGGCAATCTGATTGTCATCAGCCCAGCATTGCAACGTTCCTGTCTCATCAATGCCTTGCCCGTGCACACCGATATTAAATGTTTTTAAAGGTGCCCCCAAAAAGTCGATATTGTGTTTGCTGACCAGCGAATCGACATCGGTATCAAAGCCAACAAGGTTAAAAGAATCGGATAGGAGGTCGTCTAATAGCGCCGGCTCTCCGTGCTCTCGCGTAATTATGCATTGACGCAACATGAAGCGGTTGAGAGGCAAACTATCCTTTGAAAATATACCCTTGCCCAAGCGCCATTGCTGACCAAATTTGATGGACGCGATCAACGGCGGAAACAGCCGGCCGAGCAATAGAAATAGATCCCGCACGGTCGCTTTGAGGGGGTTGCGGGTTTGAATGATCTCGCCATGTTGAATGGCTAAGTTGATCACTTCTTCAACATGGGGCTGGCGCTCACTCTGATAGCTCTCAAGCACCTTGGGATCCCACTGATTCCTTATCACGCCGCCCAATTTCCAGCTTAAGTTGTAGGTGTCACGGAGCCCTGAACAGAGCCCCTGTCCAAGAAAGGGCGGCATTTGATGGGCGGCATCGCCAAGTAACAACACACGGCCACGCTTAAATTGATCTGCAAGCAGTGCGTGAAAGCGATAGATCTTAGATCGAATCAGTTTGCCATCATCTTCAGTGAGTTGGCTGTTGAGTCTGGCGATATAGGGTGCCATGAGTGCTCGAACATTCTCCTCAACTTCAATTTCATGGGGGTCGTCACTTTCATTTAACATGAACTCCCAACGTATGTGGCCGGGCTCGCAGGGTATCAGTGACGTAGGGCGGGCAGGATCGCAGATCTGGTAAATCTCATCTTTGATCTCAGTGCTCTTTTCGAGCATGAGGTCACACACTAACCAAGGTTCGTCGCATCCCAGGTCTGTTAGAGGGATGTTGGCTAATTCCCGGGTACTGCTTGCAGCGCCATCACAGCCAAGAAGATAGGAGCATCGATACGCTTCCGTCTGCTGACCCTCATGTTCTGCAATTCGTATTGTCACACCGTTACTATCTTGATCGACGTCTTTAAGCCGCCAGCCTAGTTTGTGATCTACTGAGGCGCATTGATTGACTCTGCCGCGAAGGAGCTTTTCAAGCTCAGGCTGAGAGAAAAAATGGCTATTTGCCCAGTGGTGTACTCTGTCGCTCTTGGACAAATCTTGATGAAATATCTTCCAATTAAAGCCGTTTAAAAACGACGCAGATCCGGGTTCTCGGCTGGACTCTCGAATCTCATCAATCATGCCGAGTGACTGAAAAATCCGCATTGCTTCGCCATCATAATGAACGGCTCTGGGGATTTTATAAATATCGAGATTAGGCTCTACTACCAGTGTGCTCAATCCTTGCCGACCAAGTAAGTAAGCCATCAAGGCGCCAGTCGGACCGTAACCAATTATCGCGACATCATACTGTTTCATACTGACAGGCCTAAGCTCTCAAGCGCACGAGATTTAGTTTAGCCAAATGGCTATTAATCGTCAAGGAGATGGCTGGCGAGCGCAGAAGAAAATGCAATGAGGGGTTTTTGCTACTTAAAGGTAGCCTTGTTTATGTTACTAAAATGAGCTCCTTGCGAGGCCATTGACTTATTTTAGCCTACTGGCTAAGCTCGAAATCGCGTCACGCTTGAAGCAATTCGAGTCAATTTAATCCCATCCTATTTTGCTCATGGGTAGCGGCGCTTAACAGGCCTACTCAAAAGCACTTTAAGCGTTAACAAGAGCACACAAAAGACCAATTAAATGAGTCAACATTAAGGGGGTAGTTCATGGTGGACCACTTTGTAAATGGGGCAGCCGTTAGCATCGGTGGAGTCTCGTCAGATTTATTCAATCCATCAACTGGCGCCAAAATCGGCAGTGTATTGAATGCCGGTGCCCAAGAGCTGGATGCGGCAGCACAAGCGGCGCGCGAGGCTTTTGACAGCTGGTCAGCTACGGGTCTAGGCCATCGAGCGGAGATCTTGCTCGCTTGCCGGCAGATGATCATAGAGCATCGAAATGCATTGATTGAAATCTGTACGGTAGAAGCTGGTAAGACCTTCGCCGATGCTTCGGCGGAAGTGGATAAAGGAATCGAGGGGCTTGCATACGGTGCTAGCGTAGGTAGCTGGTTACGCTCAGCCACTACACAGAATGTGTCAACCGGCATCGATGTCATGGATGCTCGTTATCCGGTTGGTGTGATCTGTACTGTCAGTCCGTTTAATTTTCCGGTCATGATTCCACTCGTGCAGTGCGCTATGGCATTAGCCTGCGGTAATACCGTGATTGCAAAACCCAGTGAAAAAGTCCCCTCAGCATTTCGTTTAATTGCAGAGCTTATGCATAAGGCAGGTCTTCCTGCTGGTGTCCTAAATGTTGTCAATGGTGGTCGTGAAGTGGTTGAGGCGATGATCGAACATCCTAAGGTCGCGGGTTTAAGCTTTGTTGGCAGCACTGCCGTCGCCAAGCAACTGCGAATCAAGGGCATCGAAAATGACAAGCGGGTACAGGCGTTCGGTAGCGGTAAAAATCATATGATCATTCTCCCTGATGCGGATTTAGATATGGCAGCAGATGCCGCTGTCTCCGCAGCATTTGGGGCAGCAGGTCAACGCTGCATGGCTATTTCCGTTGTCGTGGCGGTTGGTAATATTGGCGATCAATTAGTCGCCAAAATCGCCGAACGGATTCCCAGTATTAAAATGGGCCCAACGTCAGACCGTGATGTTCAGTTAGGGCCGATTATCAGTTCAGAGAGTCAGCGGCGTATCAATCACTTCATTGACGGGGTGGAAGCGTCTGGGGCAACGCTGTGTGTTGATGGACGGTTAGGTGATAACCAAGAGGGTTGGTTGGTGGGTGCCACTTTGGTTGATCACGTAAAGCCGGGCATGCCGATCTATGATAATGAAGTGTTTGGTCCAGTTTTGTCGGTTGTGAGGGCGTCAACCTATGAAGAGGCAATGGGCATTATTGCCAGTCATCCACTGGGTAATGGTGCGGCTATCTTTACGCGCGATGGTGGTGCAGCCAAACATTACGCAGATAACGTTCAGGCGGGAATGGTCGGCATCAATGTGCCCATACCTGTGCCACCCTGGAACCACAGTTTTGGTGGCTGGAAAGACAGCGCGTTCACCGACAGCAAGATCAGTGGCCCGGAAGCGCTCAACTTCCATACCAGCGTCAAGGCGATTGTCTCTCGATGGCCCGATCCGTCTAGTAGCAAGGTAGATCTCGGGTTTTTGCGAAATGAGGGTCAATAGTCGTCATGAAATACTCATCGGCAACCAGCATGGCCGGCACTATTGAGCTAGATCTCATCATTTGATGCGCCCGCTTTTGCGACAGCTGTTTTTTGTGACAGTGGGACGCAAAAATTTGCCAACCCACTATTCAGGTGCTAATCTAGCCAAGTGGCTACTAGCCATTCGGCTATTTATTTGATGGACTTTTGCGGAAATTAGGCTTTAACAGTCAGAAGGTGAAAAAAATGAAAAATAAATTAATGATTGGCGCAATAAGCACCCAGCTGCTTGTTACGCAGGGTATTTACGCACAGACTCCGGCCCTGGAAGAGGTCATCGTCAAAGCAGAGAAGAGAGAGCAAAACTTACAAGATATTCCTGCATCTATTTCGGCTTTTTCTGCCGCTCAAATAGAACTAGCCGGATGGGATGATATTTCCCAGTTAGAAACCAGTGTGCCCAGCGTCTCGGTGGGTGGCGACGGGGATTCACGACCCTTCATTTTTATACGGGGCGTCGGATCCCGTAAGTTTGACATCGGCTCTGAGGGTTCTGTTGGGGTATTTGTTGATGAAATTTATAACGCACGCTTCTCTTCGTCCCTATCAGGCATCGTGGATATTGAACGCATTGAGGTTTTAAAGGGTCCTCAAGGGACTCTATATGGGCGCAACACGATTGGTGGAGCTATCTCGCTCTACACCGTAAAAGCAAGCGAAGAGTTTGAAGCCCGCATTAAAGTCGCTGCCGGTAATGAAGGCTATTGGCGGGTGGGTGGTTATGTGTCTGGTGCCATTTCCGAAAATTGGGTGGGTCGTTTATCTGCCTCGACGCGCTCGGATGACGGCAACATGACGGAGGTCCTGTCAGGTAAAAATGATGGCCAAGACGCCGATGCGGTTCGAGTCAACTTAATCGGTCAGTTGACCGACAGGACTAGTGTCGAATTGACTGCCCAGACGAGCCGTCTCGATCAAGAGGCAAGGTTAGCTCAAGCGAACGGTGAAGTAGGACCATTAGGTTTATATCAGTTGGGCCATGCTGTGCCGCTGCCGGTGCTTCCCCCTCCGATCATTGATTCTATTCTGAGTGAAATTCGGGCGGGCACCGTAGCCAACATTTTGCGAGAAGCCGCTCTAGATCCGCGGAATGTAAAAATGGATCGCCCTGGTTTCTCCGAGCTTGAGTCAGACTTAGTCTCCCTAAAAATTGAGCATGAATCAGATAATTTGCTGTTTACCTCGATTAGCAGTCGCACTAGCGATGAGATTCACGAGCAAACCGATTTTGAATCAACCACTCGAGATGCTATTTGGACTGATGTACGACAGGACAGTAAACAGCTTTCACAAGAATTTCGATTGACATCAGTCGATGGCGGGATGTTTACGCTAGATGATCGTCTGACGTGGGTAGTGGGATTTTACTACTTCAATGATGAGGGTTACCGCAAGGATGACTACTCTGTTGGTGTACAGGGAAACATCCCCCCGCAGTACTACCGAGCAGTCCCCGGCTTGGCCTACAGTCAAGCACGCCAGGACGTAACCTTGGACAATACAAGCATTGCCCTTTACGGCCAAGCAACTTATGCATTGACTGACCGGCTGAACCTAACGCTGGGTATCCGTCGTAGTGATGATGAGAAAGACTTTACCACTCAGATGATCACAAACACGCCGGGTTACCCATTTGTTGCTGCACCTTTTACACTGCCACAGACCCTAAAATTCGATTCTACTGACCCTAAAGTTAGTATGGACTATGCGATCACTGATAATTCTATGGCCTATGTCACCTACTCTAGTGGCTACAAAAGTGGCGGCGTGACTTTTGCCACTTGGGCTGAGGCCGGCAATGTAGGAGGGTTTGAAGAGGAGCACTTAGACTCACTGGAAATCGGTTACAAAGCCCGCTTGATGAATAATCGCATGCAACTGAACCTGGCGGCGTATCAGTATGACTACACCGATCAACAGGTACAGAGTATCGTTGTGGTTAACGGAGCTCCGCAAGGGCTCACGGATAATGCCGCCGAGAGTGACATGAAGGGAGTAGAGCTAGAGATGAGTTATTTGCTCACCGATGCTCTGAAAGTTGATTTCAATTACTTTTATCAAGACGCTGTCTTTGAGGACTATGCCGATAAAACCGGTAATCCTATGCAGTTTGCGCCGGAGAATGCCTATACGGTTGCGTTAAGTTATGCGCCTGATCTGGGGAACAACCTGCAAATGCGAGCAGAGTACAGCCATAAAGATGAGTTTCAGTTTGATGCAGGTAACCGTGACATCTCCCTCGAGCCTGAACACGACGTAGTGAATTTAACCGCGTCGATGGACCTCGGTGATTCAGTCTCTCTTCGCCTGTTCTGCAACAATTGCTCTGACGAGCTCATCCGCACCCAGGTAACGACTTTCGCTACTTCACAAGGGGGAGGTGGGCGCAGTATTTATGGTCCAGGCCGCCGCTATGGTGCCGAAATTACTTACAACTTTTAGTAGCGGTTTTGAAATAGAGGGTGGCCTGTGACGGATAAATCGGTCGCGGGTTACCTAATATTCACCGTTTCCAAAATCAGTCCGGCTGAAGACGGCCGTTTAGTGCTAAGTCTGTGCCCTTAGGACATTGGTCTGGATGCCAGGAGTTTCTGAGCTATGGCTATCGAACATAATCAAGAATTCGAACTTTATGGCTATGGTGAGTCGTTGGCATCTCAAACTGCCAGAGTAGGGCTAGCCGAGAAGGGTATTACCTATAAGCAACATAGAGTTGGATTAGAATCCACCGGCGAGCATTTGCAAAAGGCTTACAAGGCAATCAATCCTGCATCACTGGTTCCTACTTTGGTACACAATGGCCAGCCAATCTATGACAGTATAAAAATTCTCGAATATTTAGATGCCCTAGCACCAAATCAGGGTGCAAGGTTATACCCCGCAGACACCGCAAAAAATACTGAAGTTCGAGCTTTGGTCAAGGAATTCTCTCTTGATGAAGGTGTCGCGATCGGTGAAAATTTTGGCACCAGTATGGCGGGCCTCAGTACACAGATGCTCGCGTATCTGCTGTGCAAGAGACCACTATGGACGGTGATTTGGGACTACCTCACCAAGCATCCATCCAGAGACCGAGTGCCTATTTTTATTTTAGTGCGCATTTTGGGCAAGCCGCCCAGATTTAAATATCGGCAGTTTGTTAGCGGCGTTGCCAAGGGCATGGTCTTTATTGAGAAAAAACTGAGCCATGGCAGTGAGTTTATAGCCGGCGAGTATTCTGCTGCCGATGTCTTACTTGCACAACTTTTTCACCGGTTGGAAATTACCGCCTTTCACGAGGTGCTTCGGTCTGATCAATTGCCAATGATTCGGCAGTATTGGCTACGACTGCAGCGGCGAGAGAGTTACAAGCTAGGGATCCTCGACTTCGAAGAAGAGGAATGGAACCAATGCAAAAAGGCGTTATATGGCGAGGACGAAAATCCTGACACAGGTCACTTTTGGTCAGAAGTAAATCGGCTTAGACAATGACAAATCATGCCTAGTTCACGATGGATACACTGCAGATAGGAGAAAAAATGAGTAAGCCGATTTGTAAAATAGCCGATATCATTTTTGTACGTTTTGAGCTTGTCGATTTGGCACCACAAAAGGAGTACCTGGAACATTTCGGTATGTTTCTGGCCTATGCAACTGAAGAGACGATTTTTTATCGTGGTACGGGCACAGCACCCTACTGTTATGTTGCGACCAAAGGCAATACTAACCGACATATTGGGACCGCCTATAGAGCCAATGCTTTTTCTGACCTTGAGGCACTAGCGGCTGCTAAAGGTGTTGAGATTGTTGAAAACACTGAGCCAGGTGGCGGTCATAAAGTGACCATTGTGGATCCCGATAATATTGAAATTGAAGTTTACTTCGGCATGGAAGTAGCTGAGCCAATAACGATTGATCCAAAAATGCTTAACACTGGTGTAAACAAGCTGCGGGCGAACGTTCTGCAGCGGTTTGGACGCGGGTCAGATGAATGGCAGTTGCATAATGATCGTTGGGTCTATGAATTAACTTCTAAGGTTAAGCGTCTCGGGCATACCGCGATCAACGTTGCCGATGCTGCGGTATCCGCAGACTGGTACGCCAAGACCCTTGGTTTTTTGATCAGCGATAATCTCATAGGGCCAGATGGTGAGTCTTCCATAGGCGCCTTTATGCGTTGTGATCAGGGCGATATGCCAGTCGATCATCACACGCTCAACAACGTGCAGATTATGGGCGAGCCACGGGCTGCCTTTGGGCATGCTGGCTATGAAGTGACTGATTCGGTCGATGACCTAATGGCGGGTCATTATCATATGAAAACCGTTGATAAGTATTACCACGAATGGGGTATCGGCAGACATTTGTTGGGGAGTCAAATGTACGACTACTGGCGCGATCCTACGGGGTTTACTCATGAACACTGGACCGACGGGGATCTTCTGGATGCGTCGATAACCCCCACGGACACACCCGCAAGAGATCTCATCATGGCGCAATATGGACCGGAAATTCCGGCTTCTTTTGGCGCCAGTATGCCAAGTGAAGATGTTGATCGCTTCAGAGCAGTGACGCCGAGCCTGAGTGATTTGGTCAAGATGATGGAACAACAATAGTCATTAACGAGATAAAAAATGAGCAATTTGAATAAACCCCCTGTTTCTCCTGAGGAACTAGCGGCAGCGGCCGCCATGCAACGCACCCTGCATGGCGGAGCTGAAGTAAAGTCTGAAGAGATTCTGGCTGCTCAGGCGGCCTTTACTGAAATGAAAAATCGCTATAGTCCATTGAGTGATGATCATCTTGATTTGCTCTTTAGAGAGCCGAGAACTCAGTATGCTTGGCAAGATAGAGAGGTCAGCGACGATCTGATACGAACACTCTATGACCTGACTAAAATGGCTTCTACTAGCGTAAACAGCTGCCCTGGTCGGTTTCTCTTTCTGCGGTCAGAAGAGAGCAAGGAACGATTACGGCCGACCATAATGGGTAACAACGTTGAGAAAATAATGGGTGCCCCCGTGGTCGCGATCATTGCTCATGATAACGATTTTTATGAGCGATTAGATGAGCTGGTGCCCTACACCGATCTCAAACCCATGTTTATCGACAAGCCGGCCTATTGTGAGGCGACTGCGTTTCGAAATGGGACCTTGCAGGGTGCTCAGTTGATTATGGCTGCTCGCGCGTTAGGACTCGATTGTGGGCCGATGTCAGGTTTTAACAATCAGGCCGTTGACGACCTATTTTTTGCTGGTACCTCTGTGGTTTCGAATTTTCTATGCTGCTTGGGTTATGGAGATCCAAGTCGTCTATTTCAGCGATTACCGCGTCTTGATTTTGATCAAGCATGCGAACTTTTATGACGTGAATATCTGATAGAGGCGACGTGACGACCTTAATCCATTTGATTACTGCTGTTTAATAAGAAGACAAACACAGTTAATGCCCATTTTTTTAAAAACCTGGCAATTGAGGGGGTCTCAGGGGGTATCATCGTCCGAGCGGCAAAAGATGCTCAGGGATCAAGAAAGGACTTTAGCGGATTATCGATTTCTCTTGAGGCACATTAACCAGCGTTTCTAGGCATAACCCTCATCCGAGGGAATTCCAAAACCTTATATCGGTCGTTGACATTGATCCTGTCTCTTATACACATCTCCGAGCCCACGAGACCTCTCTACATCTCG